>Ga0209633_10004126_pt1 | contig 13141 bp, 11 predicted proteins | sample Cruoilmetagenom1_FD_187290 | JGI IMG/M metagenome (GOLD analysis project Ga0209633, IMG submission 187290) | Oil polluted marine microbial communities from Coal Oil Point, Santa Barbara, California, USA - Sample 1 (SPAdes) (version 2) | ecosystem: Environmental > Aquatic > Marine > Oil seeps ... | reverse complement strand
CCCAATAGGACATCCACGGGCCTGCGAGGTTTCAAAATGCAGTTATATCTCAAGGCATCAAGCTCACCGGTCGCGGTTATCACATTATCGGTTGAAGCATCGGTCGTGCCCTGCGCCCGGCCAAAGGCCTGCATGGTATTGAGGCCTGAACCTCTGAACCGTCGTTGTCGTACACAACTTTGTGTCAGGATAGCGGGCTGGCTGGAGAGCGGAATACGTGTACTGATGGCAGATTGTACCGGCATCACCTGATTGGTGGTGCGATCCTGCACTGAACCACTGACACGGGTTGCCGAACGTGCATCGTTCCTGAAATTGATATTATCGACATTACTATTCGGTCCCATGTTTACGGATAGGGCCTTTTGCGGCATACCCAGGCGTGGCGGCGGTCCCCAATATGCCGTGCTGACATTTGGTACCGGTCCGGGTTCAACATAAAACACGTGGCCATGTCGCTGAGCCATATTGTTTAAATAAGCAAGGTCTGTACAGTGTTGGACCGGGGTTCTTTCCACCGGGATGGGTGGGTCAATAAATGTTGGTGGAATTACATTCGGTATCAGACCGTATTGTGGATAGCCTAAAAGAATTCGGTTGGTGATGGCCGTCTCATCCATGGCAGGATGTTCCTGCATTCTTTCTTCTGTATCCAGTGCGACGGTCAGGTCTTCGCCGGTCACTGTCATGGTAGAACTGCCCGGATCACTACCGGGTGTGACCTGAATATTGGTAATCAGACCATCCATTAAAACTTCTGGCACTATATTAAATGTCACCATGAGTACGACACGGTTGCAGGGCCGGAGTAAGGGGTTTAGTGCCAATGAATAATCCACCAGGTCCTGCGGACCAGAGCGGCCGACGGTAAATACGATCTCAAAACCGGAACGACCGGTATCATGTTTAGTAACTTCCACGCTACTCAAGGATTGCAGCAGGTCGGGCGGGGCCGGTACAGCGATGACCGGTCCGATCATCACAGTCAGATGTATTCCTAATATATTCATGCTATTCGAATAATGATCGTTGGCCCTATGAAATAGAACTGTATTTAAGAACTGCTCAAACCAGGAGTTTGTTTATTCTGGCTGCGGGATGGGGATGTTAAGCAGTGATTCGGCTTGTTCCGTCAACTCTGCCGGTTCGATGGCATTGTTCGCATCACAAATTCGCCAAAAATGTTCCGGATCCCCAAGCGTGCGATTGGTCACCAGGTCAAGGCGTTCATTTTTCTGTACTGACACTTTCGCCATAATCAACATCTCTTCGCCATTCGGTACGAGGCGCCGTTTTTTATAGGAAATGACCCGTCCATCATGATCAGTATAGGTTTTTGTCTCAAGCTTGTAATAGCGACTGTCTAGTTTAAACATGGTATGTCCTAAATATTGATATTACCGCCCGCAACAGAATCGAGATTGCTTATACTGCCAACGACGGCCATGGCTTCCTTTATCATCTGGTGTGACAAGAACATATAATAACCGGGGTGTGTAATGGGTAAATCGTTATAGCTTAACACCCGCAGGCCAAGATCCAGCTTGGCGCGTATGGGATTCAAATTAACATCGTAGGCCTCTTCCGTTACGCTAAAATCAGTCAGGCGCACAGGCAACACCCGCTTCGGGCCCCAGATGAATAATGTAAACGGTGCCATGGGTGGCATAATTTCCATGGTACCCACTGCCATCAAGGCGGTATTCGCTATAACCAGTGAACTCTTCGGATAAATGATCATCTCCAGGGCGGATAGTTGCGGGTAAATACCCATACTGGTGGCATTTCCATCGGCCTTTTCCAGTTGGTCGGTGGCGTCGATTTCGACGTTGATCTTTATGGTTTCGACGGGCGCCCCTTTGAGGCGCATCGCCTCTGACTGATCACCACTATCAGCGCCTACCGTTTGCGCCTGCAGTGTCCGTGTCAGTGATTCCGGGTTATATTGAAAAATAACCACGCTTGTTAACGGATTAAACATATCGATACTGACTATGGCCCCTTTGATTATTTGGGGAGAACCTGTAAAACCCGTCATATGGATTTCCCTTTGTTATTCGAGAGTATCTTGTTCAAGAACGGTTTTGTTTCGTCAAACTTGCATATATTGAATTGGCAAGCCGATGACCCAATGAACCCATACCGGTCGATTTGAGCGTTGAGCAATTTAGACTATCTACGGTGGTGTCTTGGTCAAACAACTCGCTACCCCCATGTGCCAATAGACTATGTAAGCCATGCTGGACATCCTGTCCCAGGTTTCTGACTTGCTCGCGAGGAATGCCATCCACTACCAGTTTATTTATATGAAGGTTAACTACCTGCTTATTAGCTGATTGAGTCATCTGCCTGTTGGTAGATCCATTTTTATCCATACCCGCCAGCCGTGAGCGCCACAGGCCACGGGCTTGTTGTCTATTCACGCCAGCCCCGTATATCAGTAGTTGGCAGTTTTCTATCCAGCTTTGCATATTCTGATTTGGCCGCCAAAAGAATATGTTCCATGTTAATGGACTCCACCTGATCTGCAGCGATAAATGCAGCATTCATTGCTATATTCCTGATACTGCCACCTGTCAGACTCAGTCTTGCCAGTTTTGGAATATTCAAACCATTCACCGGTGTATCAGCAGGAAACATATGACGCCAGATTTCTTCACGGTGCCCTGCATCAGGGAATGCAAAATTAATGACAAAACGTATTCTGCGCATAAAGGCCGAATCAAGAGACTCTTTCAGGTTGGTGGTTAACACCGCAAGCCCCCTGTATTCCTCCATACTTTGCAGCAAATAACCAATTTCGATATTTGCATAGCGATCATGGCTGTCCTTGACTTCACTACGTTTGCCGAACAATGCGTCTGCCTCATCAAATAGCAAAATGGCACCACTTTCTTCGGCCGCATGAAATACTCGACCAAGATTTTTTTCGGTTTCCCCTATATATTTGCTAACGACTTGAGACAAGTCAATTCGATACAGATCCAGTTGCAATTCATTCGCCAGCACTTCTGCCGCCATAGTCTTGCCAGTACCACTTGGCCCGGCAAAAAGTGCACTTACACCCAGACCTCGAGAAAATTTTCTCTCAAAACCCCAGGTTTTATAAACCGTAGCACGTTGGCGCATATGCATTGCGATTTGTTTCAAAATCTCGATTTGATCATTCGGTAAAACAAGCTCATCCCAGTCCGCCTTCGGTACGATTCTTTGCGCCAGACCATCAAGTGAAGTTCTGGCATGTCGTCGACAAACATCCCAAAGGGTTTTGTTTTCAATAAGCCCGTCTTTATCAACATTTAAGTTTATGGCTTCACCTGCTGCAGAGATGATCTTTTGTGAATCAAAGCTAAAATGCATTGTCAACTTATCAAATTCGACAAGTTGATCCTTTCCCACATCCTTGAAAACCGTTTTCCACAAGCCGATTTGTTCCGCCTCATTCGGTTTGTTTACATCGTAATATACACACGTTCTGTTTATAGTCTGTTGTTGAGGTTGTTCCAGGGCCAGAAAGACAGGTGCCCTGTTTATTTCCAGAAATGGCAAGAGATTACGATGCAAATCAGTTGCTGATGCTTCTGTACAGTCAATTAACAAATATGCGCCACTCAGCACGACCTCTCTTTCCCATAGTCTTGCCAATGCTTCGCGTTCAACGGGATCTATCGGTATATCGTTCATGCGCAGAATATACAACGAGGTCTTTTCTTCAGCCGCGGTAATCGCCGCGATATCCAGTTTTGCACCCCGATCGTCACCGAGGAGCTGAATAACAGGTAATTGCCGGGTAGCATAAGTACGTCTCAATACCGCTCTTAGCTTGCCTATCAATTCTGCTTGCGAGGGCGTTATATTTGCAGGAAAATCATGCGTACTCAACATACCTTTCAACCTGTCATCAAGATAGGAAACTCCCGTCACATGATGCAAGATTCTTTCATCCACCTTTAACGGCCTTGTCATCAAAGGTCCATCTGACGTCATTTCTATCATACGCCAGAACCGTAACGGTGAGTTTGGTGCAAAGCTACTCCAATGGGCATTTTCATAGAGGTTAAGCATTAAAGAAAATGTCGGGTATTGGCTCGTGCCTGACTGGATTTGAACAAGCAGGCCTCTCACCTCACTATCAAGCTCTGCTGCTATACACACCAGCAGGATTTGTTCCTCAAATTCAGACAAGCCAAAGGCATTCGATATGCTTTCCAGAGAAGGGGGGATCTTCATCGCTGTACGCAGGCGGTTAATCTCATCCCAATGCTGGTCAATTTGCTCCTTTGATAAATCTTCCTCTATTCCTGACTCTTCGATCATTTTTGCAAGTTTTATACGCACATCCTCGATGCGCATGGAAATGTATTTTTTATTCTCGTCAAACCAGTTTGTTACATCTTCCTGCATCATGGTATAACTATCGCCGGCTCTATTGCCTGGAGGTATGTTGGACTCATGGGATTCGTATCGATCTCAACAGGGCTTTCTGCGTCATCGATCCTGAGCCGGACAATATAGCTTCCCGCATCAACGCCTACGACATGGGTATCCAGGGTACTGGTATCAGTCTCCCTTTCCTCTGCTGCAAAACGGAATACGACGACGCTATTTTGTAATAATTCCAGAAAGACCTTTTGCCGTGGAATAACCAGCGGTTCAACATTTACCGAGATGTCTGCATCTCTTGGATCAGGCCCGCTTCCAGTAACATTATCTACAGTAATCTGATAAATATCCCCCGGCCCCTGGACTATTCTTGGCTGTAACATGAATGCCTTGGCGTTGGATTCAAATCCCCGATGTGGTAAAGCCGGTGTTCCCATATTCAGATAATGCACAATCTGCACAACATTCACACCTGCTAGTAAATCTCCGGGTAATGTCACAACTACCTTATTAGCCAATACCTGGCCCGGGATTAACTCTTCCCCGTTAATCTTGACAACTGTCTGCTCACCTTTCAGGTGCCTACCTGTAATGGATATGTCGGAACCTGCGGTTATTGCCACATCGGGGCCGGCATCAGCAGCCACGCTATCAATATGTGGCGGTTGCAAGGGAATGGTATAGATATTTCTTTCTCGAACCGGCTTGCCACTTTGGACCTCGTCATCTGTTTCGATAATTACCACGGATGCACTATAGGCAACAGATAAGTTATAGGTTTTCTGAAAGAAGATGGACCATAACTTCGAGAGCTCTTCAAGATTCAGTGGCAATGGAGAAAACTTAACCAATTCGAGTTCATCTGCCAAATTCGATTCAACCAACTCTGTAATATCCGCTACGGTGTCTCTAATCCTGTCCCGTTCTAAAAATGGTTTGGCATGCAATTCCCGTGTCGTCACACCCAATAATCTTTGCGGTTCATAGGTGACGCCACTACCATAGAAGGAAAAAAGGTAATGTAAATCGAGCGCGACTTTCGGTTTCTGTAACAAACCGCCATTTGAACTGCGGGTCATTAAGTCCTCATTTCTCAGTGAGGAATTATGCTCAACCTGGTAAAGAAAGATGTTAACACCCCTGTCAGGCATTCCATCCTCATCCGGATTAAGCGCTGTAACAAGGGCGCCCGTGACACTGTCCTCCGCAGGCCCTTGCAAGACATCCTTAAGTGTCGCTGTCACGGCGGCAATAGAAAGATGATTAGCCACTAGTCCCACCATTTCGTGAATTCAAATAATCACTCAATGACATACGTGCCTTGGATGGAGACGATACTTTTCTTGCTGGCACTGTTTCACGCTCAGCCCTGACTTCGATACGCCCAATATTGATGTTCACAGTTTTATCTGAAATATTTTTTTGCGAGAGTTGCGTCGTTACTATGGCAGGTAGTGGCAAATCCAGGCCCATAAAATGATTTTGGCTTGCTTGCCATCTCGATTTTATTGTTTCAATATCCGGGCTGCTTGTTATATCTTTCGACATTTCTTGCGGTCTGCCGTCAAAAGATGATTGTGTCTTTTCTATTTTAAATCTGGAGTTATTTGTATTTTGTGGCAATTCATCTTCACTGCCAATGGATGTGGCCTTTATTTTTTCGACAGGCGAGCTGGCTTGCGCAATAACTTTTCTATCAGGCCGAAAGCTTGTATCACTTACATCTTGATCAACAGCACTTGATTCGCGTTCGGCGTCTTGAATATTGGATGTCGATACTTGCCTATTATTGCACCGGTGCTTTTCCTTGCTGGTGACTGACATATTCAAGTTGTTGTTGTCATAGCGGACTGGCTCTGAAATGTAATCACCCTTTTCTTCTGTCTGACTCACCTTGTTAAAAGTATCGATCAGAGAATCAATTTTCCGGCTGTCTCCCTGCAAACTCCCTACAGGATTTTGTGTATATAAACCCGGGGGTGGTGTAGCAAGTACATCGGTCTGTGGCTGAAACACAGAACCGAGATTGGGGACAAACTGCCCCTGGTAATTGATGCTTCTTTGAATAATGTTGCTGAAATATCTTTTCATGCTGTTATCACATCGATATAGGCCTGCCTTCTATGCGCACTCATGGCAAGAATATCCTTTTCCCGCCAGCCGTAAGATGCAGAAAGATAATGCACATCCAGCAAGAGCCTTTGTGCATAATGATTTATTTCGGTATGTACATAAGACACAATATCAAACACCACCTCGGATGATGTCTGACAATATGGACATTCCAGTTTGATGAGGACTTCACTTTGTGGATCAGCTTGTGCAATATGGTGGATGATCGTGTCTTTTTCACTCGCTGATAAGTCGCTCTCGTCCACAACACTTCCATTTCGCCTTATCTCCAGCAGGCACCTGCTGAACAGGCATTCCTCAATCTTTCTTCCATCATTTAAACTGCTCAGCACATCTAGATCTTTGATCGCTAATACCCGGTAACGAACAGTATGATTACCGAGTTCAACTTCACGCTCTTTTTTCTCACAGTCATCTTCGACCATGATGTCTGCCACATCAAACGCCACTTCCATTTTTTCACCACACTGTTCGCATGGCACCCTTGCGTCAAATCGAGAACCAAACATTTCCCCCCTTAACTGGAGCAATAATTTGTCTCGCTCACCGATAGTCATATTTGGCAATTCTGCAGCATCGAGCTCAGGCATACCCATGGTCAAAAGCAGGCGACCATATTCATGTGGTTTGATCAGGCTACCGTATTCCCAAATTTGTAGTAAATCCTGATTTGATAGGGTTGGCATGTCTATCAGGTAGGTGCAGGTTCACTGAAGGTAGGTTCAGTGGGCTCTGTTACTTCATAGTCACGCTCCCAGCCTTCATTCTCCAGCTTCAATGTCTGGATCGCAATGGCATTGGCGGAGGCATCCAGTTCCGGAATGGCCTGATATTCTGATACCCAACAACGGAATATCTTATATGTCAGGACCAGTTGTCCGGCTTCATTATACATTTCGATCATGATGTCCTTACGAAAGTCCTTTAGTGAAACTTCCGCCCCCAGGCCGGAACCATAATTCCAGACCTTATTGGCCCATCTTTCAAACTCTATATCATGCGTCACCCCCCTTTCCAGGGTGATGGGCTCATATTTATTTTGACCCGGTGACTTTCTGACAATGCTGGGATCACCACCTTCACGATGTTCGACCACATCTGTGGTGCGTTTTAAGGCGCCGACCTTGCTTATTCCGGCCACATATCTGCCATCCCATTTCACACGGAATTTGAAATTCTTGTATGGGTCAAAACGATGTGTATTGACGCTAAACTGTGCCATGTGTGCCTCCTTTACGCTTCGACCTGACCGGCCAGCTGTTGAATTTTGATAATGACAAACTCGGCGGGTTTTAGTGGAGCAAACCCGACCAAAATATTGACAATACCAAGATTGATATCATTTTGGGTGGTTGTCTCACTGTCACACTTAACCAGGTAGGCATCACGTGAGGAAGTCCCTTGAAAGGCACCTTGACGAAACAGGCCTTGCATGAAAGCACCCACATTCATTCTGATCTGTGACCACAGGCCCTCATCATTTGGTTCGAATACAACCCACTTCAGATTCTGATAAAGAGTTTCCTCAATGAATAAGGCGGTACGTCTTACCGGTATGTATTTCCATTCACTTGCCATGGCATCCGCACCGACGAGTGTCCTGGCTCCCCAGCCGATATTGCCATAGACAGGGAAGCTCCTTATTACATTTATTCCCTTTGTATTTAAAACCCCGTTTTCATCATCAGACAGTTTTTTTGCAGGTCTTGCACCACGCAGATCGGCATCAATTCCAGCCGGCGCCTTCCAAACACCACGCGTCGCATCCGTCCTGGCAAATATACCCGCCAGTGTACCGCTAGCAGCAATGTTTTTCGGCTCATTGCCATTGAGAGGATCGCCGATTTCGAGACGGGGAAAATAAACCGCAGTATTTTTATTCCGTTTGTCATCCACCCATGTCTTGATACCTGTAATCATTCCAGACAGTGTCAAACTGTCATAGCTTGCCGGAACATCGACGAGCATGACGGCTCTACGTGTCTCACAATAAGTAGTTGCTGCGGTTATTACGTTTAGCGCATCCGGATCAGCCAAACTTGCCGTTTCGGGTATGCACAAGATATTGAAAATTTCCGGCGCGATATTTTCCAGTGAATACATACCGGTTTTATTTACCAGACTACCGATGATATCCGTATCGCCAGGGGCTGTACCATCAGCACCTCCGGAATAGCCGGTTAGCGATGGCATGCCGGTAAAGGCCGTTGGGTTGCCATCGCTATCAAAAGTTCCTTCGGTGGGTTCGCCACTCGTTCCAGTCAATGAAACATTTATTAATAATGAACCACCATTGACGATGGTCTCAACAAACCGGCTATCATCGTCATCGATACTCAGATTCATAAATTGTTCCTGAGTAATAATGGTAGGACTTGATGAGACAACATCATCGACCTCTCTTACGAAGAGACTGAATCGCCCTGACTCGCCGGTTCCTTCTGCCGCAAACATAAGATTATCGCCCCATGTGCCTTCATTTTTGGCCATCACAGTTAAAACGATATCACCGCCCCCGTTCGTATCAATGTCACCTGATGCGGCTACGGGCAAGCCACCCGCGACTCGAACCACCCATGCGATACTGCCACCATTCAGAAAATACTGGCGAATGGCATAACTGGTATCACTGTTTTTATCAAGGCCGCCATACGCTCGTTCAAAATCTCCGAAATTTGTTATCATCAAGGGCTCATCCATTTTGCCGCGCCTGAAATAACCAACAAATGCTGTGTTCGATGTACTTACACCGGTAATGGTCCTAACTCCGCTCGGCAACTCTTCAATATACAATCCTGGATATGTAGGTGAGACTGGCATTGTCCGTCCTCCTGAATTCTTTGATTAGGTATAAACTAATAAATAATGATCATGGTTATGGTGTTGCGTCACGACCCACCAATATTGAAACATTGGCATTTTCGGCAATACCGCTGGTAAAGAACAAACTTTGTGGCGCCGCATCCATAATTCCAACTGCACCTTCCCCTGCCAAAACATGCGGCTGATTCAGTTCATGCGCGGATGTGGCTACTTCGTTATCATTTACCTTGTAAGTCAAATTTTCATCATAGCGATCCGAGATAATTGCAATGAACTTGACCTGGCCTGCATCCTCTCCTGGCTGAATTTCTATTTCTTTGCCGCTATCTGCTCCTTCGTCATCATCTGACCCTTCAATCTCAACAGAAATTGAATCATAGGCTTCCACCTCAATAGATCTCACAAATGAAATATTTAATCCGCCATCAACCTGTATAGTATTTTTCCATAGAATATTTTGTGCCATGGCCTTTTCCCTCGCATGATAATTGTTTGATATAATGAGTCGTTCATAACAACTCACCTAAACTTGTCAAAATTATTGTCTTCTAAAATTTGTTCCCATGCCTTCCCTACTGATTAAGGCGATAAATTGTTTGCCCGTCCGCTGCTTTTGACTTGTTGAGCACACCCTCTTCTGCCAGCAGCTCCAGGGCCATTTGAACTTGCTCAACGGAATTGATATATCGCTGCCTGGACAACCACCATTTTGCGATCCCTTCAGGACTATCGGCGGAGCAGGGATGGTTATCAAGGTAGGCTTTTATTTCATTCGCGAGAGAGTTAATCGAGTGTTCTTGATGATTAGACACGCTACCGCCATGCCGGGGTTTACAGGCACAAAAAAGTTAATAACATGAGTATGCAAACAGCAAATTGAATGCCAAACAAATATTTACAGACAAAACAAACAATTAGAGTTATAGGTAATTATTGAACGGGTCAAAACAGACCCGCCCCGTAATTTGATTAAGATTAATTTACGTATCGAACAACAAGATAAGTATTTTGGAGAATATTCAAGTGGGTCAGGAATGACCCATGGAAACACATGACAATTCTAATGTATAAAAAATAATAGCTGAATGATGTTGTATAACTTGTCTATATTGACCAAGAAAATAATATATTGTTTACTGTTTTTGTAGATTTATTTTATTCCATATTTTTTCAGTAGTTTGCCCAAGGCCCGCCTCTCTTTGCCTGCTTTTTTAGCGGCCAAGGTAACATTGCCTTTGGTTTCAGCTAGTAACCACTGTAAATAATTTTTTTCAAATGATTGAACCACATTAGACTTTACCTCCGAGAAATTTTCACAATCAAACATCCCTATTCTTCTATCAAACATATGATGCCTTCTATCTCCCTGAGCGGTATCCAGAACATCATTTATCTCATTGTTTTCCGTTAAGAGGTAAGCTCGATGGACAAGATTTTCCAGCTCACGGACATTTCCTGGCCAGTGATAGAAACACATGTCATGACGGGCACTATTGCTTATATATTTACTACTGTCATCATATTGTATTTGACATTGGTCAAGGAAATGTTGACTCAACAATTCCACATCACCTGCACGTTCCCTTAGCGGTGGCATAACAATATTTATCAGGTTAAGGCGAAATAACAGGTCTTCTCTGAAATTATTATCTTTAACCAAATCTTTCAGTCGTGAGTTTGTGGCCGAAATAATCCGTACATTGCCATTTATGTGTTTTTTTGCCCCGACCGGCCTGTATTTCTTATCCTGTAAAAATCGCAGCAAGGATACCTGCCCTTTCTGTGTCAAGGTATCCACTTCATCAAGAAAAAGTGTTCCTCCCTCCGCCAGTCCTATAAGACCGATCTGGTTTTCCTTAGCGTCGGTAAAAGAACCACGCATGTGTCCAAACAACTCACTTTCAAACAAGTTTTCAGGGATCGCACCACAATTCACAGGAATAAACGGACCATCACTTCTATCACCTATGTAGTGAATGGCTCTGGCTGCTAACTCCTTGCCCGTTCCTGTCTCACCACCAATCATGACTGCAGCATCCGTTTGTGCTATTTTTTTTATCAATGAGAGGACTTTAAGGAATTTTTCAGACTTACCAATCAGATTAAGGCCAATGAATTCACTCAAAAAGGCGTTGTAATCAGGATATGTCTCCGAAATGTTATTCATGTATAAAGAGTCGACCCGATAAGCCAACTCATTAATATGACTTGGCCAGCCCATATAGTCATCCAGTCTGCCAACTAAATGGGGTCGCCAAATATTGGATTCACAGCAAAAAATACCTAAGGTTTTTTCAAATCTGGTTTTATTTATGAGAGGTTCAAGATAAGTATCCATATGGATAGAGCGATCAAATAATAATGCGCATGGTTGGGAATACAGGCTGGATCGTGCCTGAAGCCATTTTGCCGGCTCATGAGTCATAACCTGATAATCAAGCTTATTGAAACACGCCAAAACATTTTCGCAAAACTGCTGCGAAGCAAAAGGTACTACTGTTATCTTTCTTCCTTGAATTCCCATAGGATATTCTTTGAATTAAAGATAGAGGTACTTCTTCTTATTCCAAGTGAAGCCTATTACCGGAGCATGGTTTAGTATATTAATGAGTTATAGCCTTATCCAAATTACGCACCAATATACCAAGTCATATTCTAAATTCAGAATATGATTCTTTCATATAAATATTATAAACATATCGCCTTATGTAATAAAGATTCTGTTTTCTAGTAATCATTAATCAGGCAGCATAAAATTTTGAGGATGGCTATAGGTATATATACCTACACATTAATTGCCGGCAAGCAGACAAACAACATTATTTGTATTGAATTATTTCTGCAATTTGATTTATCCGCTGAACCAGCAGTGACAGGGCAGTGTCTGACAAGCGCACAAGAATGGAATTCTTGAAGGGGTATAAAAAATGGGGTGACTGAAGGGACTCGAACCCTCGACGACCGGAATCACAATCCGGGGCTCTACCAACTGAGCTACAATCACCATTGAAACATAGTAACGAGGTACTAGTGGAAAGGTACGAGGATCATATAGCATGAAGGCTATAAAACAGAAGTAATTTCTATCTCCTGTTCCTGACACTCGCCCCTCGATCCTTATCCCTCGACACTCAAATTTGGTGCCCCGGAAGGGATTCGAACCCCTGACCGTCCGCTTAGAAGGCGGATGCTCTATCCAACTGAGCTACCGGGACGTTTACCGTCATCGTCAATCGAGAGGCATTCTGGCGTCAGACTTACCCTGACCACTGTCCCTCGGCACTCGACCCTCGTTACTGTCTTGTCTGGTCGGGGTAGAGAGATTCGAACTCCCGACATCCTGCTCCCAAAGCAGGCGCGCTACCAGACTGCGCTATACCCCGAAATTGCCCTTGAGCAAGGCGGGCGATAATACTAGCCCGGCCCCGATACGTCAATTACCCCTAGACACTGTTGGCATGAATTGCCGCTTCATGCGATCATAATAGCCTGTTTTTAACCGGATATATTGAAGCCCTCTATGACCGCCCAGATTATCGATGGCAAGGCCGTTGCCGCCGCCACCCGCGAAAAAGTCAAAAATAGCATCAACGGACGCATCAAACAGGGCCTGCGCGTCCCCGGTCTGGCCGTGATACTGGTGGGGCAGGACCCGGCCTCCGAGGTCTACGTACGCAACAAACGCAAGGCCTGCGATGAAGTCGGCATGCTGTCCTTTTCCCATGACCTGCCTGACACCGTTAGCCAGGGGGAACTGCTGGCCCTGATCGATGATCTGAACGCGGATGAGCGGGTCGACGGT
>Ga0209633_10004125_pt1 | contig 13142 bp, 11 predicted proteins | sample Cruoilmetagenom1_FD_187290 | JGI IMG/M metagenome (GOLD analysis project Ga0209633, IMG submission 187290) | Oil polluted marine microbial communities from Coal Oil Point, Santa Barbara, California, USA - Sample 1 (SPAdes) (version 2) | ecosystem: Environmental > Aquatic > Marine > Oil seeps ... | reverse complement strand
GTTTAAAGATATAATGGTGATGGGGGCAGGGGCAATCGGAAGCCTTATTGGTGGACTTGTGACGAACTCGGGGCGTAATGTAGCGTTTATCGGAAGGGAGTGGCAGGTCAAAGAGATCAGAGAGAGTGGATTGCACATCTCTGGTCTCGATGATCTTTGTGTCTATCCAGAAGCCTATACAGATCCTATCGAGGCGGATCTGATATTCATAACGGTGAAATCGTACGACACGGAAACAGCCGCCAGGATTTTATTGCTGAGGGAAGAGAGCGTCGTTTTGAGCCTCCAGAACGGTATCAGAAACGAAGAGAAGATTGGAAGAATAACGGGTATCAAGCACGTTTTGGGAGGTGTAACGTCGCAAGGTGCTTTACTTCTGGGTCCAGGTCATATAAAACATACCGGAGATGGAAGAACTATCATAGGGGAACTGGATGGGAGGATAACAGAGAGGACAAAGGAGATAAAAGATATTCTCGATGGGTCGAAGATAGAAACGAGGATCACGACGGAGATAAAGAGAGAACTGTGGAACAAACTCATCATAAACGTTGGAATAAATGCCATCACCGCAATAACAGGCCTCGAGAACGGTTATATCTATAAGATGAAAAACTTAAGGGAATTATCGAGGAGATGTGTGAGAGAGGCGTTGAAAGTTGCCGAAGAAGCTGGAATCGATACCGACGTGAGAGAAGAAGATGTCTTAAATGTTGCAAGACTAACCGCCGAAAATAGATCTTCGATGCTCCAAGATCTGGACAGAGGGAGAAAAACCGAGATAAACGAGATAAATGGGGTTGTCGTGGCTCTTGGGGAGAAATATGGTGTCAAATGCGAGGTGAATGAGGCACTCCTTCATCTGGTTGGGGTTATGGAAAGAGCGATAGAATAGCCAAGAGTTTCTCTACCAATCTGGAGGTTAAAAAATTTGCGCATTCAAAAATTTTTTAAATGAGCATATTTTATAAAAGTATGTGCCATTGATTCTAGATTTTCCCTGGTTATCTCTTCTGCCGCCACTCATTGCGATAATATTGTGCTTCGTTACGAAGGAGGTCTTGCCCTCCTTATTTGCGGGAGTTTTTACAGGCGCCCTTATCTTAAGTGGTCTAAATCCTATAACGGCAATAGCCAAAACTGCTCTTATATTAAGAGATAACCTTGCAGACCCATGGAATGCGACCGTCTTCATACTTTTTTTGGTTGTTGGGGGAATGGTCGGTATGATATACTTTTCTGGAGGTGCGCAGGGATTTGCCAACCTTTTAACTCCGAAGATAAAAAGCAGGAGAGGAGGTGAGATGGCATCTTCGCTTTTAGGCATGCTTATACTTTTTGATGGTTATTCAAGTTCAGTCATCACTGGGAACGGAATGAGACCGGTTACTGAAAAACTTGGGATAAGCAAGGAAAAATTTTCATACATAATAGATTCAACGAGCGGACCAATAGCAACGATAGGAGTTATCTCAGTCTGGACCGGCTACCAGCTTGGTATAATCGGTGAGTTTCTTCCTGAAGGAGTAAGTGCATGGCAGGTATTCTTCCCAGATGTTATTCTCTACAGTTTTTACAGTTTCTTTGCAATAGCGATCGTCTGGATTCTCTCAATGACGAAAAGAGAATTTGGCCCCATGCTCAACGCAGAGTATAGAACGATAACAACCGGAAAGTTGATGGATGACGATGCAGTTCCTTTGATGAAGACAGAGCGACTTGAGACGAAGAAAGAGGTCAAAGAAAGGGCAATAAACATGATCTTACCTGTGATTATCTTTGTCGTTGTCACCCTTATAGCGTTTTATCTGACGGGGTGGCAGACAAGTGGTTTGGAATCTATCTCCTTTAGAGATGCTTTAGGCTATGCGGAAGTTGTAGATTCTTTGCTGTATGGAGCGATTGGTGCGGTGATAGTTGCGATCATCATGTACAGGGTACAGGGTATAGGAAGGCTTTCCGATCTGATGAAAGCATTTGTCAACGGTGCTGAGATGATGATCTTCGCAAACCTCATTCTGCTATTGGCGTGGTCTATAAGCGACATATGTGCTCCCATAGCATGGGGCGGCGTTGGAACAGGAGATTATGTGGCAACCCTCATTTTGCCTTATACGCCACCCTGGTCTTTGCCAGCAGTTATATTTCTTGTGAGCTTCTTTATAAGTTTTTCAACTGGAACCGCATGGGGAACGATGGGGATGGTTATGCCCATGGCAATTCCTTTAGGTCTGGCTCTTGGCATTCCTCTGCCCATAGCGATAGCACCTGTTCTAAGCGGTGGGGTTTGTGGAGATCACTGCTCACCCCTATCAGATACAACGGTCATGGCTTCTATGTTTTCTGGCTCGGACCACATCGCTCACGTGAAGACACAGATACCATACGCACTTCTCGGTGCCGCAGTAGCCATTCTTGCCTATATACTCATCTCCATAAATTTTAATTCAAAACTTTTGTGGGCCGTCGCGATGGTCGTAGGAGTGATGCTATGCTATGTTGTGATACGGATACTCTCAAACCTCGATGCCAAAAGAAAGGGGATTAAGATTCCTCTGGAAAAGTAATTAGTAATAGATGGAGGTTATACAGCAGAGTAAGATTCAAAGACTCTCAATATCCTTCTTTAAAACAACACTCCACCACCATCTTGCCATATCTGTCATATCCTTGGAAAATTTTCCAGAAAGCCTGTATTCTCCCTTGCCGATGTCTATGAGCCCTGCACCTAAGAGCTTATTTCTCATCGAATAAAAAGACGAACGGCTCACTTTGAGTTCATCGAGCATCTCTCTCCATTCCTCCACCTTTATCGGATCTCCTGCTATCTGTGCCTCTTTAACCTTCATCAAAAAATCCTTTGCCCTCAAAGCTGTCTCTTCTCTCTTGAATAGCCTTCTCATCAGCTCATAGAACGGATCCATCGAGAGAGATATCCTGCTGCCACTGCTCGATCTCACAATCATGGTAGTGGCCGTTCTTCTCGCATCCTTAACCTTCATCCCTCGAAACCTCTCTGAATCTCTTCTTGACAAAACCTATTCCAACAGATTTTATGAACAAACCGATCCTCGGCCCAGATTTTTTATCCAACAGGGAGATATAAATAGCTTCAAAGAGTCTCTTTATCTCCAATCCTGCCTCTTCTGCCACCTTATATATCATATTGTGGATATCTTCTCCTGAAAGATCGTCCTTCAGTCTTTCTCCAAGGATCTTTAGACCCATCTTCTCTCTTTCTTCGAGGGATAGGGCATTTTTTGGCACTTCTTCCTTCAATTCAAACTTCATAGATTCTGGAGCGTATCTTTCCAGCCAATTTCTTGCGTATCCAGCCCATCTCTCCTCGTTCTCACCCATATCATATCCACTTCTCTTAAGGACTGTTCTTAATTCTTTTAGATCTCCCTTCGCGATTTGAATGGTGTTTATCATATGTCTGAACGGAACATTTGATCTTTTTTCTCTAAAGAGAGAGAACTCAAGTTCCCTACCTCCAGATTCATCCTCTCCGTTTATCGACTCAAGATCGCCTATGAGATTCAGGAGGGGCAATCCCGGGTCAAAATTTAGGTGCTTCTTCGGTCTTGAGCGTGCAATAAGGTATCTTAGTACCTCGGGGGGAACGGACTCCAACATCTCACCTATCGGCATCACCACCCCCTTTGAGCTTGACATATCCCGTCCCTTCAAAGATATCCACTCGTATATCACTGGATATGGAGGTTCGTATCCATATATCTCCTTTGATATTACCTTTCCTGTATCGTAAGATCCTCCAACGGTTGCATGATCCTTTCCAAATGGCTCAACTGTCACATTAAGTATCTTCCATCTTGCAGGCCAATCTACCCTCCAGCCAAGCTTTCCTTCCCCCTTTCTTATATCAGATTCTCCCTCAAAACCGCATTTACACCTGTATCTCACCTTGAAATCATCATCGAAACCCAAAACTTCTGACGAATTTATCCTCCCGCAATTTTCACAGAGCGGATTATACGGACTCCAATTGTTCTTTAATTCTCTTCCACTTCCTTCTTTCAATATATCGGCTATCTTCTTATCGTTTTTAATCGCCACCCTGATGGCGTCTTCATATAATCCTTTTTCATACAGTTCATTCGACCTGTAAACCTTCGCGGATATGCCCAATTTTTCAAGAGAATCTAAAAAAGGATCCAGGAAATGTTCCGCATAATTTTCGTGGCACCCATAAGGATCTGGCACAGATGAAAGCGGCTTTCCAACGTGTTCTTCATAAGATCTCGGTAAGAATGGATAGACCCTCCTTAACGGATCAAACGTATCGGCTATGTATACCAGTTCGGCATCTTTGCCTCTATCGACCAATGCCCTGTATATCATATCTCCCGTGAGAACCTCACGCATGTTTCCGATGTGTATATCTCCGGAGGGAGTTATCCCGGTGGCTATAACATTTTTATCTTTCCATGAGATGCTCAAAAATCTTTGATTTTTGGCATGTGAAAATGTTCCATTTTCACGGCACGAAATCGGAGATTTCATTGCATACGCAAATCTTCGATTTGCGACTATCTCCTCTGCAATCTTATCTGCCCAATGAGTCCCATTCATACGTATCTCCCCATTTTCATACGCCAAAAACATTTTGAGCACTTTGGAAATCTCCCGCGTAGATGTGAGCAGAGATGCTCAATACCGTTATACCTCCCAACTTCGCAGGAATTTTCTCTGGCATACGAATTTGTTCTTCCACGTATTCCTGCAATTTAGAAAGCGCATAAATGTTGTAAGGATATGCCCCATAAAAATCATGTGACCTGAACAAAGCGGTCAATTCTAATTTCTTCCTCAATTTGAAGTCTACCAGGATCATACACGGGACCTCTTCTGCTTTGGCGTCGATTGGGGGGATCCAAGTGGTGGCGGTCGCTCTTCTCGTATTTTTATTTTTTCTTATCCTCTCTATTATCACTTGTATCTGATCTATTCCCTGCCCTTGCAATTTCAAATGCCAATTTCTCAATCTCTCCCCATAAGTATAGGAGAAACCCTTATTTTCTGGGGATAAAAACTGCTTTCCATACTCGCTGAGCATTCTCTCTCTTTTCAGAATTTCTTTGGGAAAATCCCCCCGCGGTTCTTCTATCCTCGTCATCAAATCTAAAATCTCCTTCGTATCACTCCCTCGCTCGTCCAACACGTGCGCACCTTGGCTCATTATAAGTTTCAAACCACGATACCACACATCCTTTGGTGTTCTTCCCTGTATGAAAAAATTTGATCTTCTCATTATCAAAATTTACCACCTCGACGTAAGCGCAAATCTTTGATTTGCGTTATCCCAAAAATCGAAGATTTTTGAGGACGTTCACAGAGAGCGTCTCCAACTCCTCTTCCCTTTTTGATTTCACCACTCCAAGATAAAACCTATCTTCGAATATTCAAGGATGAGATAATCACCACATTGCACAAAAAATTTATTATAGGGATTCCACCTCTCAGTTGGGGGGTTTTGATTTATACTATAAAAAACCGTTTTTCATTATGACATTTGATCTATTCAAGAACAGGGACAGAACCTGTTTGACCATAGGCGGCTCGGATTCCGGCGGGGGAGCAGGAATTCAGGCGGATATAAAGACGTTCTCGTCCTTCAACTTCTCTTCCGCGTCTGTCATAACCGCGCTGACCGCACAGAACTCGAAAGGGGTTTTTGGGGTATATCCATCTTCCGAGGAGTTCGTGATGGAGCAGTTAAAAGCGGTATTCTCGGACGATAATATATGCGGGGTGAAGACAGGAATGCTCTATTCACCTGAGATAATAAGCTCGGTCGCAGATTTTTTGTCCGATATAAAAATAAAAGTTCCAATAATCGTCGATCCGGTAATGTCGGCAGAAGCAGGAGGGGATCTGATCAAGAAGGAAGCCATAGAGGTCTTGAAGGAGAAATTGATACCGATATCCTCTATTGTAACTCCAAACGTAGAAGAAGCCGAGAAAATTAGTGGAATGAGGATTAAAGATGAGAGAGATGCCGAGATCGCGGCAAAAAAAATTTATGAACTTGGGACAGAGGTGGCAATCGTCACGGGTGGGCATCTGAAGGGGAGAGACATATTTTACGATGGAGAAACCGTTAAAATAGATGGCAAATTGATAGAGGGGGGAACTCACGGATCAGGATGCACATATTCTTCCTGTTTAACGTGTTTAATATCAATGGGATATTCTCCGTTAAAATCCGCGATTGCATCGAAGAGACTCTTAGAAAGGTCAATAGAGACGTATAGAAGAACGGGGGATAATACAGGCTGTGTAAATCAAACCGCATGGCTCTTGGATGATTGTGACAGGTATTATGCGATGGATAATTTGAAGAGATCCCTTGAAGAAATTTTAAAGCTTAAAAATATCGGTAAGGTCATTCCTGAGGTCGGAAGCAATCTCGGAATGGCGATACATCATCCAAAGGATCTGAAAGACATAGCAGCAGTGGAAGGGAGAATAACGAAGTGTGGGAATAAGGTTAGGGCAGGATGCGTGAGCTTTGGAGCGAGCGAACACGTGGCGAGGACGATATTGACGGTAATGAAATACGATGAAAATATTAGAAGTGCAATGAACATAAAATTTTCAGAAGAGATATTGGATATCTGTAAAAAGCTTTCTTTTTCAATCTCATACTTCGATAGGAAAGATGAACCAGAAGGGGTAAAAACGATGGAGTGGGGAATATCTGAGGGTATCAAAAACTTTGGAAAATTTGGGAAAGTTCCGGAGATAATATTTGATCGAGGGGAAATCGGAAAGGAGCCGATGATCAGGATCTTTGGAGGATCTTCTGATGATGTTGCAGAGAAGGCGCGAAAAATTTTAGTCAACATTTAAATATTAAGACCTTCGAGGGATCAAAGATATGACGGTTAAACCGACGATGGTGAAGGTCTTGGCGAAGAAACTCCTCGAAAGATATCCGAGTGAATTTACGGTGGAATACGAGCAGAACAAAAAGAAGGTTGGAGAACTGACGAATATAGAGAGCAAGAAGATTAGAAATACTGTTGCGGGATATGTTACCCGAAAGGTTCGATATTCAAGACGCTCTAAAGAGGGAGTGGAGATAAGTGATGTTTGAGGGTGTTATTCCAGCAATTATAACGCCGTTCACAAAAGAGGATGAGGTAGATGAAGAGGGGCTTAAGGAAAATATCGAATTTTTGGAGGAGAACGGAGTCCACGGAATAGTCCCCTGCGGAACAACAGGCGAATCGGCGACGATGTCGCACGAAGAGCATAAAAAAGTTGTAGATATTGCCGTAGATACTGCAAATGTCCCAGTTTTGGCTGGTTCTGGATCTAATAGCACAAAAGAGACGTTAGAACTTTCAAAATATGCTGAAGACGCTGGGGCGGATGGGGTATTGGTCATAACGCCATACTATAACAAGCCGACGGATGCAGGACTGATAAAACATTTTAGTACGTTGGCAGAGAGTATAGATATACCGATCATCTTATACAACGTCCCATCGAGGACTGGAATAAATATGAAGCCGTCCGTTGTGGCGGAATTATCTAAGATAGATGGTATAGATGGTATAAAGGAAGCTTCAGGCAGTATATCCCAGATCTCTCAAATCATAGAGCTTACGAGAGATGAAGATTTTGAGGTTCTCTCTGGAAACGACGATCAGGCGTTCCCCATATTCTCTCTTGGGGGAGTTGGCGTGATCTCCGTTGTAGCAAACGTATTACCGAAGGAACTCGTCGAGATGTACGAATACTTCAAATCTGGAGATTTAGAGAAGGCGAGGGAGAAACATTACGATCTTTCGCCGATCTTTAGGGCTCTCTTCATCGAGACGAATCCAATACCTGTCAAAACCGCATGTAAGATGCGGGGATTGGCGGCAGGTGGGCTTAGACTACCTCTGGTCCCCTTATCCGAAGAGAATGAGAGAAGACTGAAAGAGGTTTTAGAGAGATACATCAAGGAATAAAAAAATGATAAACGTTGCAGTCGCCGGCGCAAACGGAAGGATGGGAGCTCTGATATGTAAAGATGTAGTAGAGGCGAACGACATGGAATTGGCAGTCGCGATGGACGTTTCTGGGGTTGGAGAAAAGGTCGGGGACCTGAAGATAGAGGATGCAAGAAGGATGGATGAGATATTTGAAGGATTATCTCCAAAAGCAGATGTATATGTGGATTTTACGGTTGCAGATGCCGCTGTGGAGAATATAGAAACTGCATCGAGAAGTGGAATTGATTTAGTGGTTGGAACGACGGGTTTCTCGAAAGAGCAAAAGGAAAAGATCGAACGGGCGATAAATGGCAGCGTTTCCGCGGTCATCTCCCCAAATTTTTCAGTGGGCGTAAACGTCTTTTGGAAGATCGTCAAAGAAGCTGCGATCCACCTGAAGGGGTACGATGCCGAGATCATCGAGTCGCACCACAGATTTAAGAAAGATTCACCGAGCGGAACGGCCAAGAAGGCTTATGATCTTTTATGCGAGGTTTGGGGGGAGAGAGAGCCGGTATATGGCAGAAGTGGATTTAGCGAAAGAAAAGCAGAGATAGGAATGCACTCGATTAGGGCGGGGGACATCGTGGGAGACCATACGGTTCTGTTTGGAGGAGAGGGAGAGCGATTGGAGATAACTCATCGGGCACACAGCAGAGAAGCATTCGCATCCGGTGTTTTAAGATCAATAAGGTGGCTCTCCCCCTCGGAAGGTGGAAGAGAGAAGAAGATATACACGATGGAAGACGTCCTTGAACTTTAGATCGAAGGGCAAAAGATAAATAGAAGATATGGTGGATCATTTTTTTGTTAAAAGATTTTTGTTTGAAGAGGTGATATAAAATGCCAGCTGTGGTTGATCCAGAAAAGTGTGAAGGTTGTGAGACGTGTGTTGACGAGTGTCCGACAGAGGCGATAAGTATGAACGATGATGGTATTGCAGAGGTGGATGAAGATGAATGCGTCGAATGCGAGACGTGTGTCGACGTTTGCCCAAACGAAGCAATAACAATGGAGTGAGTATATCTGTATTCGAAGGAACAATCTTTAAATAAGAGGGGAACATACTATAATGCGTATCCAACTTTTTGAATCATTGCCTTTTTAGAGGGAATGAATAGAATATTTAATAGAGGAGGAACGGGGGTTTAATTTTGCCTTACAGTGAAAAGTATTATAAAGGGACTACAACGGTGGGCATGGTGTGCACGGATGGTATCGTGCTCGCATCAGAGAAGAGAGCCACGATGGAACATTTTATAGCGAGTAAAGATGCAAAGAAGATATATAAGATAGACGATTTTATCGGAATGACCACGGCGGGGGCTGTGGGAGACGCTCAGAGGATTGTAAGATGGCTCTCAGTCGAGGTGAATCTCTATAAAGTGAGAACTGGTACATCTATGACAATTAACGCTCTTTCGACGCTTCTTGCGAATATACTGAATGATAATAGATATTTTCCCTTCATAACACAATTTTTGGTTGGGGGGATGGATAGAGGGGGTTCAAGGATATTTTCTATCGATCCCTATGGCGGTATGATCGAGGAAAAGAAGGTCACCTCAACAGGTTCCGGTTCTCCCATTGCGTATGGAGTTCTCGAAAGCGGATATAGAGGAGATATATCGATGGAAGAGGGGGTAAAATTGGCTGTAAGAGCTATTTCAGCGGCCATGAGAAGGGATTCTGCGTCGGGAGAAAGTATCGAGGCCGTAAAGATCGGTAAGGAAGGATTTAAGGAGGTAGCAGAAGGCGAGATTAAAGAGATAAGCTCCACTTTTAAATATGCCTAGATAATATTATTTAAACACTATTTTATTTTTGAGTTACTCATCAACACTGTTTGTGCAATTTGGTGGATTTGGACAGATAATTGATCTAAAAATTGGAAGATTTAAATGACGTTCGAAAAGACACTCGATGACTTATTGGGTAAGATACGGGGGCGGGTCGGGGACGCGGTGGAATTAACCGGTATAGAATATGAGGGGGCAGAGCTTGTTATATATACATCTGACCCGGCGGCGTTTGTCGAGAACGAGAATATAATAAGAAATCTCGCCAAAGATCTGAAGAAGAGAATAGTGGTTAGACCCGATAAAAAGGCTCTTACAAGTCCAGAAAGTGCCATAAAAGGTATGGAGAATGTTATTCCGGAGGATTCTGGCGTAAAAAACTTTTACTTCGATCCCGAGATGGGAGAGGTTACAATAGAAGCTGATAAACCCGGGCTTGTAATAGGTAAGCGGGGGGCGACGCTGAGGGCTATAACGAAGAAGGTTGGTTGGACTCCAAGGGTAATACGCGTTCCCCCTATAGAGTCTACGATCATAAAAAATACGAGAGACTATCTTAAATCGATGGGCAATGATAGAAAAAAGTTCTTAAAGAGAATAGGTGTGAGCATACACAGAAAAATCGATCCAACGGATAAGTGGGCCAGAGTAACATCTTTGGGTGGTTGTAGGGAAGTGGGAAGAAGTTGTTTTCTTTTGTCAACTCCGGAGACAAAAATTTTAATTGATTGCGGAGTGAACATGGGTTCTGACAATAATGCCTATCCTTATCTATATATCCCAGAGGTAACGCCGTTAACTGATTTAGATGCAGTGGTAATCACCCATGCACACCTGGATCATAGCGGGTTGGTTCCTCTACTTTATAAGTATGGATACGACGGCCCGATATACCTGACTCCCCCCACAAGAGATCTGATGCTTCTTTTACAGTTAGATTTCATCGATGTATCCGTCAGGGAGGGGAAAGACGCCCCTTATGAGTCCAGTATGGTGAGGGAAGCGCTTAAACATACCATCCCACTCAGTTATGAGGCAGTCACCGATATTGCACCGGATGTTCATCTAACTTTGCACAACGCAGGCCATATCTTAGGTTCTTCCACAGCACATCTTCACGTTGGGGAGGGGCTCTGCAACGTGGTATTTACGGGGGATATAAAATACGAAAAAACACTGCTCTTTGATCCTGCGGTTAATACCTTTCCTCGTTTAGAATGTTTGATCATAGAATCTACGTATGGAGGCTCAAAAGATCTTCAGCCATCGAGGAGGTGGGCAGAAAGGAGATTACAGGCTGTCATTGGAGATGTCTTAAAGAGGGGAGGGAAGGTTTTGATCCCTGCCTTTGCCGTTGGCAGAAGTCAAGAAGTGATGATCGTACTTGAAGATGCGATAAGAAATAAGAAGATGGAGGAAGTGCCGGTATATCTGGATGGAATGATCTGGGAGGCTACCGCCATACACACGGCTTATCCTGAATATTTGAACAATAACCTTAGAAACATGATCTTTCACGATGATTTGAATCCTTTCCTCTCTGACTGTTTTGTGAGGGTCGATTCGCGGGGTAAAAGAGAAGAGATCTTTGAAAATGGACCGGCGATCGTTCTGGCAACTTCCGGTATGATCAATGGGGGTCCGATAATGGAGCATTTGAGATATCTTGGTCCTGATGAGAAGAATATGCTCATATTTGTGGGCTATCAAGCAGAAGGAACGCTCGGAAAAAGAATCCAGAATGGATGGAGAGAGATACCGATCTCATCGGAAGGCAGAACGGAAACGATAAAGATGAATCTTGAAGTGCAAACCGTGGATGGTTTTTCCGGCCATTCGGACAGGCAACAACTCATGGATTATGTGAAGAGATTGAATCCAATGCCAAAGAAAATACTGACAAATCACGGCGAAGAGGGTAAATGTATAGATCTGGCGAGTGGCATTCACAAGAGATTCAAGATCGAGACGATTGTACCAAAGAATATGGAGACGTATCGGTTATCATAAAAGAGCTGGATAGGAGATATATATAATAAATATTGCCGTTAGAATATACATAGCCACACTTACCTCGTTCCACCTCTTCGTTAGAACCTTTATAATAGTGTAAGATATTATACCAAGTATTAGCCCATTTGAGATGCTGTACGTGAATGGTATTGTTACAATGGTTAAAAAAGCAGGCAGAGCATTCGTTATATCCTTCAAATCTATCTTCAAAACAGGCTCCATCATAAATAGACCAACCATTATAAGAGCTGGAGCCGTGGCTGCTGGTGGTATAAGTCTTGCAAATGGAACGAGAAAGAGTGTTGAGAGAAAAGCCAAACCTGTTACAACAGAGGTTAATCCCGTTCTTCCTCCTTCGGAAACACCGGAGGCAGACTCAACATAAGTCGTTACGGTTGACGTGCCAAGAAGAGATCCAAATATTGTGCCTATGGAATCGACTATAAAGAGCCTTCTGGCACCTTTAAAGCTACCCTCTTCATCTATCATATCGAGCTTTGTCGCCAGTCCTGTTGCTGTTCCAAGTGTATCAAAGAGATCAACAAATGTGAAGGTTATTATGACCCACACCAGACCGAGCTTAAAGACTCCAGCAAAGTCCATCTGAAGAAAGGTGTTTGAGAGGGAAGAGAAGTTTGGAAGTGCAAATATATCCGAGATCGATTCTGGCCTTGCCGGAATGCCAAAGATCCATCCAAGCAGAGTTGCGCCTATGATACCAAATAAAAGGGCTCCTTTGACCCTGAAAGCACTAAGAGTTGCCATGAACATCAGTCCAAATATTGCCAGAAGTGTTGCCGGTGCTGTAAGATCGCCAAGAGATATGAGTGTTCCGGGGTCTGATACAACCAGCCCTGCATTGACCATGCCTATGAGAGTAATAAATAGCCCAATCCCAACGCTCGTTCCGAGTTTCAAGCTCATTGGAATGGCTTTCACCATGCCTTCCCTTATTGGCAGTATGGAGATTATCAGAAAGATTATACCATCGATAAAAACGGCTGCAAGCGCAACCTGCCAGGATATATTCATTCCGACGCAGACGCTATATGCAAAATAGGCATTCAGCCCCATTCCTGCCGCCAGAGCAAACGGGAGGTTTGTATATATGCCGGCGATTATCGTTATCACGCTTGCGCTCAAAATCGTTGCAAGCATGACGGCATCGAAGTCCATGCCTGCCGCACTCAAGATCTGAGGATTCACAAAGACTATGTACACCATAGTCATAAACGTTGTCAGACCAGCGATTATCTCATCTTTGATCTCTGCACCTTTGAAGATCACCTTTAAGAAATCCCCAGAGTCATTAAACCTT
>Ga0209633_10004123_pt1 | contig 13145 bp, 16 predicted proteins | sample Cruoilmetagenom1_FD_187290 | JGI IMG/M metagenome (GOLD analysis project Ga0209633, IMG submission 187290) | Oil polluted marine microbial communities from Coal Oil Point, Santa Barbara, California, USA - Sample 1 (SPAdes) (version 2) | ecosystem: Environmental > Aquatic > Marine > Oil seeps ... | reverse complement strand
GAGAAAACTTTTCTTCTGACGGCCACTGCTTACTGATATTGAATATCTCCATAGCAAGCGCATAAGCCTGTTTGTACACCCGCAAGTCCGTCGCAGAATTTATCCGCACCGTTTTCATATTCGACCTCCGGTCTCAGACCTCCGACCTCTGACATCGGGGGGGGCGGCCTTAAATAATCAAATAACTCAATCGTCCAAATGAAAGCCTGCTTCTTTCTCTATCTTCTCTCCTCTTTTTACTGCGTAGCTCACCGCCGCAAGCTTCATCCTTTTGACTTCATCCCATCCCCCAAGGCTCCTGATCAAGCCGCCGCCTAGCAGCTCAGGACGCCTTCCCATGGAAATTCCCTTTTCAACATACGACTGATATTCCCTATTTAAGGACGTCCCCCTTAACTCTTAACGCCTTAAACCAACTCTCCAATTCACTTCTTGACAATGCCTTCCGTTTGTATTACATCCGTCATATGAGATCAAGCTTTGAGTGGGACGATGTGAAAAACCAGCAAAACGAGGAGAAGCATGGGGTTTCGTTTCTGAATGCCCAATACGCCTTTGCAGATCCCGATCGAGTGATTATTGAGGATTTGGGCCATAGTGCTAACGAAGATCGGTTCTTTTGTTTTGGCAAAGTCAAAGATGGCATCATGACCGTACGTTTTACCGAAAGGCAGGGGAGAATCCGGATCATCGGAGCAGGGTACTGGAGAAAAAGGAGAAAGATATATGACCAAGAAAATCAAATACACCGATCAGCCCATGCAGACGGGGAAAATAGTAAAGGACTTCTTGCCCAAGCCTGACGATCTGGTGTTCCGAAAGGAACGGGTTTTGACGTTGCGCCTGGACACACCAACCCTTGATGAACTGAAAGCAGTTGCGAGTAGCAAGGGCCTTGGGATGTCCACCCTGGTCCGGATGTGGGTGAAAGAAAGGCTTGCCGGCACCGTTACTACGCAGACCCAATAAGGTCTCTATTCCCCTCAGCGAACTATAATCAGCTTCAACAGCGCCTCTGCCCCCTGACGTCCGACGTCCGACGTCCGACCTCTGACATCCGACTCTCTCCCATTGAGCATTCAACCTTGGACGTTCGATGTTCATCTTTTCATCGCCTTGCGATACACCTCAACCGTTTGCTCCGCAATCTTCAACCAGGTGTACTTCTCGGCGATCTGAAGGCGCATGTCCCGCTTTTCCCTTTCCGTCAGGTCCTGTTTGAGCAGGGCTTCCATTTTGATTTTCAAATCGGTTTCATCACCGCATCTGAAATATCTTTCAGGCGCCAGATCCACCTCCAGGTTTGCAGGAATATCGGAAACCAGAACCGAAAGACCATAGCTCATGGCTTCAAGAAGCGCTATAGGCAGCCCCTCATGAAAGGAAGGGAGTACAAAGAGACGGGCGTGTGAAAATACCTGGTTCAGGGGTTCGCCGGTGATGTAACCGGTGCTGACGACCCGGTCATTTTGAGCAATCAGTCTTTTCAGTTTTTTGCTGTATTCTGTTTCGTGGTCGGCATCTCCCGCAATAAGCAGTTTTTGATCTCCTTTAATACCCTGAAAGGCCCTCACAAGCATATCCAGCCCTTTTTCAGGAACAAACCGGGACACCGCCAGGACGTATTTTCCGGGCGCAACACCTATCTCTTCCAAGAAAGATGCACTTTTGCTCTTTTCGGCCAGGGGCACGCCGTTGTAAACAAGATTAGATTCACGACTGCATCGTTCACGGACGATATCCGCGATAACCTGCGAAATTACGATAACTTCATTTCCAAAACGACCGCCGCAGTATTCCCCCAGGCGCAGCATAATCCTGGCCGTCTTTCCCCACTTCCGGCGGTCGTAGTCCGGCCCATGGTTTGTAACGACAACTTTCAATCCCAGCAGGCGTGCAAAGGGGGCCATAAGTCCCGGCCCCACAGCATGGATGTGGACGATGTCCGGGTTTACGAGACGCGCTTTGATGATTGCCAGAAAGGTGTGGACAATGGCTTCCAGACTCTTTTTATGGGGAGCAAAGGTGTGGACCAATTGCACCCCTTGCCACGATGCTTGCCGGTTTCCGTTCACATAGGACTTTCGTGTGGCAAGGAAGATTTCCTGCCCCTGGGCGGCAATCAGCGGATAGAGTTCCTGGCAGTGTTTTTCAACGCCGCCGGGGATATCGGGAATGCCTCTGGTGCCGGTAACGAATATTTTCATGATTATTTTGCCACAGACCCACACGGACTAACACAGACGATGACCTCACAAATTTAAACGACTGTGTAAATCTGTGGCTACATTACAAACCTCTTTATTTCAGCTTTCGGATGATTGAAATTTATCAATAATCCGGTTTTGTATCCCGTTGCCTTCAGATAATTCAAAAGCTGGGCTTCATGAACCCTTTGAAGGTGATCAACTGCTTTCAGTTCCAAGATGACTTGTCCTTCCACCAGGACATCAGCATAATATTTACCCACGACTTCATCCTTATACCGAACCTCGATAGGTGTCTGACTTTCAGCCTTCAACCCACGTTCTCGCAGCTCAATAATCAGGGCTTTTTCGTACACTTTTTCGAGAAAACCAGCACCAAGAACGCGGTTTACTTCAAAAACAGCCCCATTGATTGCGTATGTAATATCGTTTAGTTTCATTTGGTGATAATGAAGACTGTTTCCTCCGGCAAGGTTGGCCGGATAAAGGTCTGTGTCAGTCCGTGTGGGTCTGTGGCTAATTCCCTATCCGAAACGGTCATGCCGAAACCGATATCCTTCATCCCTATGCCATGTAGGGTGAGCAGGGTCCTGAGTCCATGATCAAAACCGTTCTTGATCCCCCGCAATTCATAATTTGCAGCGGGGAGGTTTTCAAACGAATATTGTTATCTCTGTCACCTACCATAAACATCGTAATGAAGTGGAAACGGACCAAGCCTGTGCGTCAGAATTCTAAATTCCTTGATGCTGGCTGCTTCCAAGAGGGCTTTGATGCGCTTTTTATTTAGTAAATTCATATAATCACCCGAAGCCCATCCCTTTCCTAAGCGTGTAATTATCTTGTCAAATACTTTATCGGGAAACCAATGTAAGATTGGATAGTTGGTGTGTATCTCCAATGGAAATTCTTTTGCTGGGGTTGTAAAATAAAACGCATCTCCCACTCTGAGCATTTCATTGATAAATAATAATTGTTTTTCGAATCCGCCAACATGCTCAATAACAGCGTTTGAATATACAAATTGAAACTCTTTGTTATTGAAAGGGAATTTACCCCCATCATAAGTCATTGGTTTTATATCAGGGTACCTTTTTTTAAATGCAGTTAATGGATGGATTGAAAGAGCTGTGATGTTATGAGGATATGGGTATTTCTTCTCAAGATAATTGTCAAAGGGCGAATATTCTTGATCCGCTACGCCAACATCCAATATCCTTGATTGCTTAGAAGGTTTAGTCAAGGAAATGAACTGCTGATACTTTTTTTCCCGGCTCTTTTTCATTAGAGAATGCTTTACGGTTCTCATATCATGGCCTAACAATGATGGGATCTAAACCCACACCCTTATCTTTTTGTTTGATCATTCTTATCTTATTCCTCAAAACCCATTTCAAAGGAACGGCAATTTTCTTTTTCATGGCCGGAGATGCCGACCCGATCATCCAGCATTCTTTGCCGCAGGCCCTTACCTGTTTTCGAATCTCTTCCGCCTTTTCCCCCTGCCATATTTCATCAAAAGATTGTTCTTTCAGATTGCCCATGATCATCGGTTCATCAGACCCGTTGCAGGGCATGATATTGGCATAAGGATCGAGAAAGAAAACATCCGTTCCCACCTCGCATGGCAGGGGTCTTTTTCCGCCCCTGACTTTGTTGGCAAGTCCCATATTGAAGTAGGCCCTGAACCAGTTTTTGGGTTTGTTTGTTCGGAGCAGTTCTCCTGCAATTCTCTCGAACTCACCAGCAACCATTTCGGGGTTTTCAAGTGCGTTGTCGTCCTTGTGAAAATAGTATGAGTTGTGGGTTGTGGCGGTCGCGAACTCCAGGCCCATGGCATTTGCCAGGCGGTAGAGTTCTATCATGTCTTTGGCGTTTCTATCCGAAACGGTCATGCCGAAACCGATATCCTTAATCCCCATGCCATGCAGGGTGACCAGGGTTCTGAGTCCATGATCAAAGCCGTTTTTAATCCCCCGCAATTCATCATTTGCGGCGGGGAGCCCTTCAATGGAAATACGGAAGCCGATTCGGTTTCCGTACTTTTCGGCCAGGTTTGTTATTTTTTCCGTGAAATATCCGTTTGTGCTGATGACCAATCTCTTTGTTTTGTTGAGAGCAATTCCAACAATCTCGTCAAGATCATTCCTTAGAAAGGGTTCCCCCCCGGTGATGTTTATGAATTTGAGTTCGGAAGGGATTTTATTCACCAACTCTGGTGCAAATTCCTTTTCTTTTGTTGAGGGGTGCTGCCAGGTGTTGCACATATAACATTTGGCATTGCACCGGTACGTGACTATTAAACAAGCTTCCATATCCTAAAACACTCCGCTTCCAGGAAATCAAAACGCCACCTATCATTCGTCATTTTCCGCATTTCTAACAAGGGGATGGGGGATGGGTCGTTCGTCAGATTATAAGTTACTCAAAGTCTTTCGTTTCTTTCCCTACAATTGAGCCATTCTCTATGCAACTTTGTATGAGTTTTGCGTAGGATATAAACTTATAATCGGAAGTACGTCCCCTATTGCTATCCGTGAAATAACCATTTGTGCTTAACTCTAAGAGATGGGATTTGTCATAAAGAACTTCAAATATATCATCAATATCCTTTCTAATCGTCGGTTCCCCACCCGTGATATTGATGCGGAGGCCCTCTGGTAATTTTTCTAGAAGTTTTGGTGAAATTTCCTCTGAGGCCTTCGTAGGATGTTTATAGAAGTCACACATGTGGCATTTGGCGTTACACCTAAATGTTGTTATTATACTGCCTTGAACAATGTTACGCATGGTAATAAAGCTCCCTTGTTTAGCCCCCTCCGGAGAGGTCCTCGTAAATTGAAAATAGCTTTCTGCAATGTGCATTTAAAGAGTAGTCAAGCTCAAGCTTCTTTCTAGCAGCTTTCCCCATCTTCCTTCTCAATTGTGCGTTTCCTGCCAAAAGACTCATTTTTGCTACCAACTCTTCAACATTACCCATCTCAAAAAGAAAACCTGTTTTCCCATCCTCAACCTGCTCCGGGATACCTCCGGTCTTTGACCCGATAACAGGCTTACCCATTGCCATGGCCTCCAAAACAACCATGGAACAATTCTCATACCATTCAGAAGGGACCACAACAAACGAAGATTCGCTGATAAGTTTGTACAATTCATCTCCGATCTTGTAGCCCGTATATTCAGCCTGGGGATATTTTTCCTGCATTTCATGCAGCAGGGGACCGGTCCCTACAATCTTCAGGGGTAATTTGGTTTTTGAAGACTGATGGGCCTTCAAAAGTGTTTGAACGCCTTTTTCCCTTGAAATCCGCCCAAAATAAACCGCATATCCTGCATCTTCTTCTGAATGACTGAATTTATTGGTATCGATTCCGTTATGTAAAACCAGAATTTTTTCCTGATCTATTCGGTACTTTACCATCAACTCAGCCAGGAATGTGCTCGGTGACAGGAAAAGGTCAACCATGTCATAGCTTCGAGCCCATTTATGCCAGTAACCTTCAATTGCGAGCAGAAGGCTTTTAAAGCCCGCACCCGATTGACACTTGTTTACGGCAGAGTGCCAGAAGGATTTCCCTGAACATTTGTCACAGATTATTCCGTCGTTATCGATCATTGAATAGCTGGGGCATAGGAGTTTGTAATCATGGAGCGTCATGATCACTTTGATCCCGTGCTTTTTCAAAAGCGGGATGATGGCCGGGGTTATTTGATGATAAATATTGTGCAAGTGAGCAATGTTCGGTTTTTCTTTCTGGATCAACTGTTCCAGGGATTTGCTTGCGTCACGGTTATGGACAAACGCCATGGCTTCGGCCATGCTACTCCATACACTATTTTTCTTATCAGTTTGGTAATCAACAGTAGCTATAAACGAATCGGAATATTTAGAAGTGAAGTTATTAGGGTGGTTCATGGCAAAGTCAATGACAGGTATGCCTTGATTTAGGAGATAATCACGTTCCTGGAAAAAAACGGTTTCAGAACCGCCATTTAGGAAGAAGAATTTATTTGCGAGGAGAATTTTCATACTATGATCTAGAAAAAGCTTCTTCCGTTTGTGGGGGATGGGACGTTCGTCAGATTATAAGTTACTCAAAGTCTTTCGTTTCTTTCCCTACAATTGAGCCATCCTCTATACAACTTTGCATGAGTTTTGCGTAGGATATAAACTTATAATCGGAAGCACGTCCCCTATTACTCAGGTAGTAATTCAGGGACAACCACAGCAACGGTAATCATATTTTCTCCGAGATTGATTCTAAATATATAGATAAATCAGCAACTATATTTTCCCATTTATATCCATAAGCATCATTTCTTATGCGGGATGAATTATATAAAGAACGTTTATTGTATAAATCTACAATTCCCTGGGAAAATTCTTCTGCTGTATCACCAGTAACAATTCCATTTGACTCATTAATAGCTAATTTGTTTTCATAATTTGCAGTGGCAATAACCGGCATGCCGGACAAAAGATATTCGAAAGTCTTGGTTGCAGGCTGGACATCATAATAGTCAGTTATGGGGATATAAGAAACACCGACATTGTGACTGTCAAAATATTTTTGAAGTTGATCGTGCGGGACCCTGCCGATAATATGTACGACATCATCAATATGGAGTTTTTTGACCAGTGATTTAAGAAATTCAACTTCACTCCCCAAACCTGCTCCGATAATAGTGAATTGAGTTGAGATATCTTTTCTGTGGTTTTGATAAAAACCTGCAAATCCTTTGACTGCCTGATCGATATTGCGGTTGTAGAGAGTGCCAACATATAAAAGATTCAGATCGGTAAAACTCTTATTGGTCTCTGAAATTATATCAGCGCCAAGTGGCAAAAGAGTTGCTCGACGTATAAGACCCAGGCGGGAAGCAAGGCTTTGAGAAATCACTGTTACGTTTTTAAACAATTTGCTTTCAAATTTTATAATACAATCGGCAATAAATCTTTTTAATCTATTTGATTCTATTGATCCTGTGCGTATGTCAAGGACAAGAGGATTATGTCTCCGCGCCAATCGAATAATGGTACTGATACCCTTAAAATGTTTAATAAAAATTATCGAATTAGTTGAAGACGTTAAAACAAGTATTTTTTTTAAAAATCTGACAACCCTTATCGCAAGACCTCCAGACCTTCTTGCATATTCGATTCGCACTCCGGGCATATTGATTTTTTTTAAGCCATGATCCCATCCAATATAGGTGACTTTATACCTGTTGCGTAAATACTTGCAATAATAATAAGTAGCTGGATTATAGCCAAATTGTTCTGAGTTTATAATAACAAGTGTGCGTTTCATCATTGAACTCATGAGGTTTTCTCCTGGTACCGTAATTTTAACAAGATCGTAAGACTAAGCAGGAGAATTATGAACATATTTGCAGGTTGAGAGTTGCGAAAAGAAGAATTGTAAAAAAATATCATGATAGTTAAGCTAAGCCCTGTTGCGGTCCAAATAGCAATTAATTGTTCCTTGGCTGATAAAATAGTTGAACGAGCCAACTTGATACATTCTCTGAAGCTCGAGAAAAAGATGGCCATAAAAATTAGAAAACCAGCGAGACCTGTTTCCCATAACATTTGCGAAGCGGTTGTCAACCCTGTTCCATATTGGGGATACCGTCGTGCCACGCTTCCTGCTGTACTTAAGCTGACGACATCAGATTCAATAGTGCTATCAAGACCATGACCAATGAATAATTGTACTGGATTCTGTTTGTTTTTCTGCCACCAAAAGGTAAGGCATGACATGCGGTTCAAGCGGTATTTGCCGTACCCTACGTCTCCCGAAGTATATGCAAGCGTTTGTTTGATAAGTTTTTGAGGGCTGACGTTGTAATGGATGGACATCTGTATTGTAGCCCAGATCATTGAAGACCCGAGTAAAACGGCAAAAAAAACCATCAGGATTTTTTTCATGGCAAACATACTTCGATCAAGGCCGATGGCAACAAAACTTCCCAATAAAAGGAATAAAAAGGCCGCCTTTGTTTCATTAAGGAACATCGGAAATAAGAAATAGATTGAAAGCAAAATCCATTTTTTTGTTGAGATCATTTTTTTGTTGTAAGCAGTCATAAGGCCGCATAGGATTGCACATGTAAACAAGGTGTACGTACCGGTTCCCCCTCCTGAAAGACTGGTGCCAAATGAGCCGCACACTGCATCAAGAACCGATGAACTGCTTACGCCTGTAGTATATTTGAGTTTGGGTACAATAAAAAAATACTGAAAAAGTACTATTGGCGGTTGGATCAAGGCAATAATTGAAATTGCTTTAACAAGTTGTGAAGGGAATTTACAATGCAGAGGATAAATGAGGAAAAAGAGCAGTACCGGATAGAATTGGAAATTATTTTTTAAAGCAATAATAATTTGTTTTGTCGGAATACCATTTATTAGACTGAATAAAACAGCATATAGCAAAAGAACAGTATAGAAAAAAAAGACAGGATCTGAGCGGAATCGTACACGGGGATGACGAAGGAAAATCTTAAGCATCATGCTGATTCCAAGCAGGAGAGCCAGTAAATTAATCCCCCAGCGGAAGTTGAACATGCCGGGAACATACGAAACCGCAACACCTGCCAGCATTGCGCTATACAATATAGTCCAGAAACAGACAACAGGGTTGTCGTAAAAATAATATATTAGAATCAGGCCAGGGAGACCAAGCATTAACAAAATAGATTCGGAGGTAATTGCTTTATAGGAAAGATAACCATATAGGAGCGCAAAAGCACTCAGACATACAAATTGTTTTATGTGTACTTTATTGTTAAATGGCATAGAAAATAACTAAGTTTTTTTCCTGTTAAAAATTAGAGGCAGTATGGTGGTGTTGATCCCTGTCTTTTGATAGGCGAACAAGGCTTCCATAACCATGCGGATGGTAACGGCCAGAGCTGTTCCCATTGCAGCACCATTTATTCCAAAATGCGGTATTAACAATAGATTGAGAATAATATTAGCGCCAGCTCCGATTCCGATAGCTTTTGCTGTATCACGTTCGAAATGACTCATGGTTAAAATAACCCCGCCTCGACCCAGGATGATCAAAGATAAATAACCACAGGACAAAATAATCAAAGGTTGCCAGGATGCGTTAAAGTCCTGACCGTAGACAAAGTTTATCAGATCTTGCCCGAAAAAAATATACACTCCAAGCAAAGGGAGTGTGAAAATCAGAGCCAACCAGATACTCTTGCTAACTACCTTTTGTAGATGCTCCTTTTGGTTTAGGGCCATGGCCCTGGCTGCCAACGGGTTGATGATTGAGTCAATTGACATGATACCGAAAAGCATATATTGCCCACCCCGTTGCGCCACTCTGTAAAGGCCGACGTCTCCTGCCTCACGCAGGTAACCGAGCATGATGATATCAATTCTGGTATTGATAATAAGTAATGACCCGACCAGCAATAATGGCAGCGCAGAATGCAACCATTGGCTGGTATGGTATTCCGGTTTGGACAATAACACTTCCCAGGGAAGGTATTGTTTTTTTTTCCGTTCTATTATCAGAAGTGCAAAAATCCGGCTGAAAAGCAGCAAAGAAAGAATAAGGAGAAGTGAAATACTGCCCGGCGAAAAAAAATAAAGCCCAACAAGAACTGCTAAAAAGAAAGGAGGGCTGGTGAGTATACTCAGCACTTGGGAGGCCAGGACTTTATTGAGCCCTTGTATGACATTAACCCCTTGTCGGATACGAGCATCAATTAAAATAAAACTTACCGAGACAAACAATACTGAAAAAGCAACAGAAGGTGTCTGACCTTTCTGCCAGAAGAAAAGGAGAACCATTGCCCCAATCAGGACTGGAATACTTAAGAGACATGTGCTTTTGCAGGTCCAGGAAAGCAGACCACGCACTTTTCCAAATGATCCTGTGCTGGTTCCGGTCGCCACTTCCCGCAAGATTAGGGCTGGAGTACCAAACAGGACAAGAATAGTCAGCAACTCAGCCGCAGTAAGTAAAAAAGCATATTGTCCAAATAATTCAGGCCCCAGGGTCCGTGCCAGAATAATACTGGTGGCAAGGCCTATTGCAAGGCCGGTAACGCGGCAGATAATTCCCCAAAATGCGATATTTGTAAGTTGACTATTCGTATTTGATAATTGCATTATTGTGATTGCTTTAATAATCGGATAAATTTATTAGAGATAGTTTCTATGTTATAGTTTTTAAATGCAAAATCTTGATTTAATTTCCCAAGTTTTTTTCTGTATATTTCTGAGTCTATAAGCTTCTGCATTGCCGCTTCCAATTCATAGGATTCCTCAAAAATTTCTTTCTGACAGTCTGCACAAGGGGGGATAAATTCCAATGGCCCACAACTTGATCGGTTGATTAGAACAGGTAAACCGAAAATCTCTCCTTCTTTAAGAGCTTGAGCTGCTGTATCACGAAATGTGGGGTAAAAAAAAATATCTGTTTGGGAAAGTAACAATGGTATATCTTCTACAAATCCAAGGAACTTTATTTGTTTTTCAACCCCAAAAGCATGGGCTGAATCAAATAACACTTTTTTAACCTGCCTTAAGCCTTTACCATCTCCTGCAATAATCCAACTCCATTGAGGGTTATCATGCAATACTTTTAAAACGGATTTGTGGTAATGGATTACAGCATCATACTTTCTGAAATATCGAAAAGAGGTTACTGTTGTAATAATTTTATTATGTTCAAGTAATTTGGTTATTTTTGCTTTGTCGATGCCTTTTATTTGTCGTTTAATTGTTGGTTCGGTAACACTATCTATTTTTTCTGAGGGAATAAAAGGTAGTTCATATAATATTTGAGCTTTTCCAAAAACAGATACTGTGATTATTTTATTTGCTTTTCTCAGAATAAAATTTCTAACTTGGGAAAAATAGATATTTTTAATATTTCTTGTGATCGGGTTGAGATCACGGAAATCGTCTAAAAATTCATTATTCATTCCACCTCTAACTCTAACTACGACACATATATTCAAATATCTTGCAATAATAGAGACGAGTAAAACTTCAATGCTAAAACCATCAACAATAATATGTGTAATACATTTTTTTTTAAAAAAATTACCCATTTGAATTAATTTAATGATTTTATTGTTACTATATTTTTCTTTTATTTCGGAATGTTCTATAATGGTTAGGGTTTCCTTAAGCCTTTTAAGAAAAATGTCCTTAGTTCTATCTGTTGTGTACCAATAAATTCGCAAAATGTTTTTGATTCCTTATTTTTGAGATGAATTTTAATAAATTTATGGTTTGAAATTCAAAGTATATTTTTTGACAGAATTCAGAAATTCAGGGTCTTCTTTGATATTGTCATACAAAAAAGAGAATTCTTTTATCTCCTGTTTTTCAGGATAACGTCCATACCTCTGACAAAATGCCTTTATGTCGATTTTTGCTTCACAAAGCTGTCTTTTTGAATATTTTTCAGAAAATTCATGAAGAGAGCAGATAACCCGCGCTGGATACCCTGCAACCACACTATTGTCAGGAATGTCTTTTGTTACAATTGCACCGACACCAATAATAACATTAGAGCCGACCGTTACACCTTTTAAAAGGATAGGCGTTCATCCCGATAAAAACATTATTTCCTATCTTAAGTTCACTAGCTGAACCGTATTTCCGCCCGTAAAAATTCTGTAAAACAAACCATTCATAACCATGAGTCAGCAGGACAACACCAGGCGTTATCCTCACGTTGTCCCCAATGGTGAGGAGATGAGGGCGAGTAAGGTCAATCACATTTGAACGGGGAGAAATAAAACGAACATTATTACCTATAACAACCCCTTTGGATCGAAGATGTTTGATGAAACGATCTGAATTGCTTTTAATATATAGGTTTTTTAACCGAGTGAGCATAGACATTAGAAAAATACCAGTTAGTTGTGAGTAAACCATTTAATGGTTTTATCAATCCCGACAGGCAACGGCCATTTGCATTCCCAGCCCAGCTTTTTTTTGCTTTGGATGTATCAGAATAGTTCCCCATCACATCTCCAACTTGCTTTTCGCCATGTTTGATTAGGATATCTAAAACACCTGCCTGGTTCAGCGCCGGGATAGAGCGGCTATTTTTTTCATACTCGTATCTTTGGCTACCTATGAAGCATTTTTTTATAAACTGGTATTAGATTGTTTTTGACAATATTTTGCCAGGAACATTCCCGTGCCGTACATAATCCCTCTGAGATAAGTGCGGTTGGATAACCATTGCGAACGATATCAATTATAGCGCCGGCAATAGAATCAATAGTGTTTTTAAACAGTATTCCATTTTGCCTGTCTCTGACATGAATTTTAACGCCATCTGTATCACTCGCGATAATACCTATGCTGGCGCGGCCATATATTCTACCACTTTAAGGGCAGATGATCCCATATATTGCTCATAGGGAACGTATCCAATGCCGACATCATATTCATGTAATTTTTGGAATACATAATCTTGAGCCATTAAACCCTTAAATGCGAGAATGTCTTCTAACTCCAATTGGGTTGCTAACTGTTTAAGTTCTTCTAATGCATCGCCATCACCGATAAAATCTATATAAAACGGGTTAGTAGAATTTAATCTATCACGCGCAGCACGGATTGCATGGAGAAGCATATCCAATTTTCGTAATTTTGCAACCGAGCCAAGGTAAACTAAAACTCCGATATAAGGATCGAAAAAAATGCATTTTTTTTAAAAAAATTGCAATACGTTGATTTCATTCTCTAATTTCATTTTGCCACGAGAATGCACTTCTGAGGCGCGGAGGCGCACCAGGTCGCACGATAATATGCAAATGTGGGAGGGGGGATGCGCAAGGGCACGAAACCGCCTCCAGGCCTATAAAAAATGTCAACCTAACCTATTGAAATCATTGGAGAAAAACCACATCCCTGGCTTGACATCTGTTTCGGTTTATGGTTAA
>Ga0209633_10004121_pt1 | contig 13147 bp, 24 predicted proteins | sample Cruoilmetagenom1_FD_187290 | JGI IMG/M metagenome (GOLD analysis project Ga0209633, IMG submission 187290) | Oil polluted marine microbial communities from Coal Oil Point, Santa Barbara, California, USA - Sample 1 (SPAdes) (version 2) | ecosystem: Environmental > Aquatic > Marine > Oil seeps ... | reverse complement strand
CGCGGCCCGCGATCGACGCGGGATCCATGTACGGCGGACGGGGCCAACCCGGCCCCGCCACTTTTTTATCGAGTCACGTCCTAATCAAGCCACACTATACGCGGCTAGTAAGATACGCGGCTAGTAAGGCTCCTCGAGCTTCTTCGCCAGATCCTCGATGTTCTCCGGCGGCCAGGTGGGAATCTCCATACCGAGATGCAGGCCCATGCCCGTGAGCACTTCCTTGATCTCGTTGAGCGACTTGCGGCCGAAATTCGGCGTCCGCAGCATCTCCGCCTCGCTCTTCTGCACCAGATCGCCGATGTAGACGATGTTGTCGTTCTTCAGGCAATTGGCGGAGCGCACGGACAGCTCCAGCTCGTCCACTTTCCGCAATAGATTGCGGTTGAATGGCGGCTCGGCCGCCTTCTCTTCGAACTCGCGGGCCTGCGGCTCTTCGAAATTGACGAAAAGTCGCAGTTGGTCCTGCAGGATCCGGGCGGCCAGCGCAACCGCATCCTCGGGCGTCACCGCGCCGTTGGTCTCGATCTCGACGGTTAGCTTGTCGTAGTCGGTGACCTGGCCGACACGGGTATTCTCCACCTTGTACGCGACCTTGCGCACCGGCGAGAACATGGCATCGACAGGAATAAGACCGATCGGCGCATCCTCGGGCCGGTTCAGCGAGCCCGGGACATAGCCCTTCCCGGTCTCCACCGTCAGTTCCATATCAATGCGCGCGCCGTCATCGAGTGTGCAGAGGATGAGATCCGGGTTCATCACTTCGATGTCGTGGCCGGTCTCAATCTGCCCGGCGGTAACTTCGCCAGGACCTTCTGCCCGCAGGCGCATGCGTTTCGGCCCGTCGCCGTGCATGCGCAGGCCAATCAACTTGACGTTGAGCACGACGTCTGTGACATCCTCGCGCACACCGGGGATCGACGAGAATTCGTGTAGCACGCCGTCGACCTGAATGCTGGTCACCGCGGCACCCTGCAGCGACGAAAGCAGCACCCGGCGCAGGGCATTGCCCAGGGTCAGCCCGAAGCCCCGCTCCAGCGGTTCCGCCACGACTTTTGCGAAACGCTGCGCATCCGGGCCCGGCTGGATGTCGAGCTTGTTCGGCTTGATCAATTCGGTCCAATTTTTCTGCAGCACAATCGCGTCCTCTGACTTGAAAATCGTTTCGGTACGGTTGACACAGCGAGGGTGCCCGGTACCGATGCTCGTATCGCCGGATCGATCCGGCGACCGCCCCTCAAAAAATATGCTGGTCGGCCCGCTCGGTCGGGCGCGACCAGTCCTTCCGTCCTAGACTCGGCGCCGTTTCGGTGGCCGACAGCCGTTATGCGGGATCGGCGTCACATCTTTGATTGCGGTGATGGTAAAACCCACCGCCTGCAACGCCCGCAGAGCCGATTCGCGGCCCGACCCCGGTCCTTTGACGTTTACTTCAAGCGTTTTGACACCATGCTCCTGGGCCTTGCGTCCGGCGTCCTCGGCGGCAAGCTGCGCGGCATACGGGGTCGACTTGCGCGACCCCTTGAAGCCCTCGGCGCCGGCCGAGGCCCAGGCAATGGTATTGCCCTGGACATCGGTGATCGTGATCTTGGTGTTGTTGAATGTCGCGCTGACGTGCGCAATGCCGGAGGTGATGTTCTTCTTCTCGCGGCGACGTAAGCGCGCTTGTGGTTTGGCCATTGTCGTCCTAACCCGTTCCTCGTTGCCGGCGACGCTTTAGCGCCGCCCGTTAACCCGCGCTTACTTGGTCGCTTTTTTCTTGCCCGTGATCGGCCGCGCCTTACCCTTACGGGTTCGCGCGTTGGTGCTGGTGCGCTGCCCCCGCACCGGCAAGCCTTTACGATGCCGCAGGCCGCGATAGCAGCCCAGATCCATCAAGCGCTTGATATTCATCGCCACGTCGCGCCGCAAATCACCCTCGACCATATACTCCCGGTCAATCGATTCGCGGATCCGCACCACCTCGTCATCGGTGAGCTGGCTCACGCGCCGCTCCGTCGGAATCCCGACCTTGGTGCAGATCTCCGATGCCTTCGTGCGGCCGATCCCGTGGATATAGGTCAGCGCGATCTCGACCCGCTTTTGAGTCGGTATGTTGACACCAGCGATACGTGCCACGTCGTGATCTCCCTATTCGTCTTGGGCTCCGCGTACTACCTGGACAGGCAGAAACGCCCGGTCGCGGCGGCGCCGAGCAGGCCGGATTATAGGCGCCAATAACCCCAAGTCAACCGTCATGCTGCCGCCAATACTGTCTCGATTTGTCGGGCCACCTCATCGATATCGGTCATCCCGTCTACCGTCCGGAGGACCCCCTGCCCCTCGTAATACGGCAGGATGGGAGCGGTCTGCTCCCGATACGCTGACAGCCGGGAGCGCACCGTCTCCTCGTTGTCGTCGGCGCGCCGGGTAAACTCGGTCCCGCCACAGGCATCGCACACCCCGTCGACCTTGGGACGCTGAAACCGGTCGTGGTAGCCGGCACCGCAGGCGGCGCAGGAGAAGCGGCCAGTAATGCGCTCGACCAGGGCCTCGGGATCGACCTTCATTTCGATCACGCTTGCCAGCTTCAAGCCTTTATTTTTCAACATCTTGTCCAACGCTTCGGCCTGTGCCGTCGTGCGCGGAAAGCCGTCGAGGATGAAGCCACGGGCACAATCCGGCTGCTCGATCCGGTCAGAGATCATCTGGATCATCAGGTCGTCGGGCATCAGCTGCCCCGAATCCATGACCTTCTTGGCCTTACGCCCCAGGGCGCTGCCCGAAGCGACGACCGCGCGCAACATGTCCCCGGTAGAAAGTTGGACCAAGCTGTATCGCTGCTCGAGTCGCTTCGCCTGGGTGCCTTTTCCAGCCCCCGGCGGCCCCAGCAGAATGATGTTCACCCGCGGCGTCCCTTGAGCTTCGATTTCTTGATCAGCCCCTCATACTGGTGCGCCAGCAGATGTGAATGGATCTGCGCTACCGTGTCCATGGTGACCGAAACCACGATAAGCAGGCTGGTGCCGCCAAAATAGAACGGCACGGCAAAGCGTGAAATCAGGATCTCGGGAAGCAAACAGACCAGGGTCAAATAGGCGGCACCGACCGTGGTCAAGCGCATAAGGATAAAGTGCAGATAGTCGGCCGTGTTGCTGCCCGGCCGGTAGCCGGGAATAAAACCACCGTGCTTCTTCAAGTTGTCGGCCGTATCGACTGGGTTAAACACGATGGTGGTGTAAAAGAAGGCAAAGAAGATGATCAGGCTGAGATAAATCACCAGATAAATCGGCTGACCGCGGCCGAGCATGGAGGTAATCCAGACCAGCCAATCCGGCCCGGCACCGCCCGAGAAGCCGGCCACGCTAAGCGGCATTAGCAGCAGGGACGAGGCAAGAATCGGCGGAATGACACCCGCCGGGTTGATCTTCATCGGCAGGTGCGAACTCTCGCCGCCGAACATCTTGTTGCCCACCTGGCGCTTCGGATACTGGATGATGATCCGCCGCTGGGCCCGCTCCATGAAGACGATGAAGGTAATCACCGCCACCGACATGAGCAGCAAGAAGACGATAAAGGCAGCGGAGAGCGCCCCGGTCCGCCCCAATTCCAGGGTGCTGGCCATGGCCCCCGGCAGGTTGGCGACGATCCCGGAGAAGATGATCAGGGAGATACCATTGCCGATGCCGCGCTGGGTGATCTGCTCGCCCAGCCACATCAGAAAAATGGTCCCACCGGTTAGGGTCACCACCGTGGTAAAGCGGAAATAGAGGCCCGGATCGATGACCGCCGAGCCATTGGGACCGGCCATATTCTCCAGACCGACAGCAATGCCGAAAGCTTGCAGCGCGGCCAATCCGACCGCGCCATAGCGCGTGTACTGATTGATCTTTTTGCGGCCCGACTCGCCTTCCTTCTTCATGGCCTCGAGGGCCGGATAGATCGGCGTCAGCAGCTGGATGATAATCGCCGACGTGATGTAGGGCATCACGTTGAGGGCGAAGATGGTCATCCGGCCCAGCGCCCCGCCGGCGAACATGTTGAACATGCCGAGGATGCCACCGGCCTGCTGCTCGAAGATCTGCTCCATGACCACCGGGTCGATACCCGGCGATGGGATGTAGGTCCCCAGGCGATAGATCACCAGGGCGCCTAAAGTGAACCAGATCCGCTTCTTGAGTTCGGTTGCCTTGGACAGGGCGCCGAAATTGATACTCGCGGCAAGTTGTTCGGCGGCTGAAGCCATGAGGCGGTCCCTATGCGCCGCCGGCCGGCTGCTCTTTGGCGGTCGCGGCGGGCGGGGTTGCCGGCGCGGTCACGGCCAGGCTACCCCCGACACGCTCCACGGCCGCGACGGCCGCCTTGGAGGCGCCGGCCACGGTAATATTCAATTTGGCCTTCAACGCGCCTTTTGCAAGCAGGCGAATGCCATCACGCGGGTTCGTGATCACCCCGGCGGCGGTCAGCGCCGCCTGATCAACCGGCTTCTTGGCATCCAGCTTACCGGCATCCACGGCCGCCTGCAGACGGCCCAAATTCACGACCACATACCGTTTCCGGAAGATGTTATTGAAGCCGCGCTTGGGTAGGCGCCGGTCGAGCGGCATCTGCCCGCCCTCGAAGCCCTTGATGGCGACGCCGCTACGCGCCTTCTGGCCTTTGTGGCCGTGGCCGGCGGTTTTGCCGCGGCCCGAGCCGATACCCCGGCCCAGACGCCGTCCCGCCTTGTGCGCACCGGACTTATCCGAGATCTGATTCAGTCGCATCGTCTATCATTCCTGTCATTCGGCCGGCTGCCCTTCGAGGCAGAGTCGGCGCGGCAAATCCTCGAGTCAGGATTCGCCTTCGATTCGAACCAGATGGCGGACCTTCTCGACCATGCCGCGCACGGATGGCGTGTCTTCCAACTCGCGGCTGCGGTGCAGCTTGTTCAGGCCCAGGCCAATCAGCGTCGCCCGCTGATCGCCCTTGCGGCCGAGGGCGCTGCCAATCTGAGTGACCTTGATGGTCTTCTTCTGGTCTGCCATGGCGACTATTCCCGAGCCTCGACTTCAACGTCGCGGCGCTCGCCAAGCAGATCCGAGACCTTCTTGTTGCGCCGCTGCGCCACCATGCGCGGGCTGGCGCTATGGGTTAGCGCGTCAAAGGTCGCCTTGATCATGTTGTGCGGGTTCGACGTTCCGACCGATTTGGCAACCACGTCCTGCACACCAAGGGCTTCGAAGATCGCGCGCATCGGGCCACCGGCGATCACGCCGGTCCCGGCGCTGGCCGTGCGCATGATAACCTTGCCAGCCCCATAATGGCCGACGACATCGTGGTGCAACGTACGGCCCTCGCGCAGGGGCACACGGACCATGCCGCGCTTGGCCTGCTCGGTCGCCTTGCGAATGGCCTCGGGCACCTCACGCGCCTTGCCATGGCCATGACCGACGCGGCCACGACCGTCGCCGACGATGACCACCGCGGCGAAACCGAAGCGACGGCCGCCCTTGACCACCTTAGCCACCCGGTTGATTCCGACCAGCTTTTCGATCAGATCGGACTCTTCACGGCCTCGTTCGTCTCGCCGCCGCCGGCTGTCCCTGCGCGTTTGTGCCATTCGGATAATCCCTTAAAAAGCCAAGCCGCCTTCACGCGCGGCCTCGGCCAGCGCCTTAACCCGGCCATGATAGATGTAGCCGCCACGGTCGAAGACGACGTCGCCGACGCCGGCCACCTTGGCCCGCTCGGCAATGAGCTTGCCAACAGCCGTCGCCGCGGCCTTGTCACAGCCCTTGGCGACCGACCCCTTCAGGGCCTTATCGACGCTCGAGGCAGCGGCCAAGGTCACGCCGCGCCCATCGTCGATAATCTGGGCATAGATGTGCCGACCCGACCGGAAGACCGAAAGGCGCGGCCGGCCTTTGCCTTTGCGCCGAATACTGCTGCGGGTCCGCCGCCTGCGGCGGGCACCCATGTCTTTTGCGGTAAGCATGGCCTACTTCTTCTTGCCTTCCTTGCGAACGATGGTTTCCTCAAGGTACTTGACGCCCTTGCCCTTGTACGGCTCCGGCGGGCGGTAAGCGCGAATTTCGGCCGCCATTTGGCCCACTCGCTGTTTATCCGCGCCACTGATCAGGATGCTGGTCGGCTTCTCGCACTTGACGGTAATACCTTTTGGGATCGGGTAGTTAACGTCGTGACTGTAACCAAGCTGTAAGCTCAATTTGTCGCCCTGCACGGCCGCGCGGTAGCCGACGCCGTTGATCTCGAGTTGGCGAGAAAATCCCTCCGAGACGCCGGTAACCATATTCTGAATGCGCGCCCGCGCCGTGCCCCACATGGAGCGCGCCTGTTTGGATTGGCTGGTGGGTGTTACCACCACCTGCTTGTCCTGCAGCGCCACGGCCACGTCATCCGTGGCCTCAAAGGCAAGCTCGCCGAGTTTGCCTTTGGCGGTCACCCGACGGCCGACCACGGCGACATCAACGCCGTCCGGCACGGTTACGGGATGTTTTCCTACGCGCGACATCGTCGTTCCTCTTAGAATACGCGGCAAAGCACTTCGCCGCCCACATTGGCAGCGCGCGCTTCCTGGTCCGACATGACGCCCCGCGGGGTCGACAGGATCATGATCCCCAAGCCATTGTAGTGGCGTGGCAATTCATCGATTTTCGAATACACGCGCTGACCAGGCCGAGATACTCTCGAAATCTCCTGAATGACAGGGGATCCCTCATGGTATTTGAGCTCGATCTCGACCTGAGCGGAGCCCGCGCGCTCTTCCGCAGCGCGAAAATCGCGGATGTAACCCTCGCGCTTGAGAACATCGAGCACGTTCGAACGCAGCCGGGAGGCTGGCGCACGTACGCTGGACATACCCACGCGTTGGCCGTTGCGGATGCGGGTCAGCATATCCCCCAAAGGATCGCTCATCGCCATCGCGGAATTCCTCTCCTACTACCAGCTCGACTTGACCATGCCCGGGATCTGGCCGATTGACGCCAGGTCCCGGAGCGCGATCCGCGACAGCTTGAACTTCCGATAAACGCCGCGCGGGCGGCCGGTCAGATCACATCGATTGCGCACTCGAATCGCCGCACTGTTGCGCGGTAATTGCGCCAGCTTGAGGTATGCCTGGAAGCGCTCTTCCGGCGCCAACGAGCGGTCGCGTGCGATCGTTTTCAGCCGCGCCCGGCGCCCGGCGTATTGCAGCGCCAACTTTTGGCGCTTAGCGTTCCTGTTGACGGCGCTCTTCTTAGCCATCGGTATTCAGTTCCTTTCTACCGCTCGATTGTAAACGGCATCTGGAAGCCCTTAAGCAGGGCTCTTGCCTCGTCATCGTTTCGGGCGCTGGTACAAATCACGATGTCCATCCCACGAATGTCGCTCACCTGGTCGTAGTTGATCTCGGGAAACACGATCTGCTCTTTCAAACCAAGGGCATAGTTGCCACGGCCATCGAAGCTTTTTGCCGAGACGCCACGGAAATCGCGTACGCGCGGCAGCGCGATGGTGATTAACCGGTCGAGAAACTCGTACATGCGCGTGCGCCGTAACGTGACCTTGCAGCCGACGGCCATTCCTTCGCGAAGTTTGAACGTGGCGACCGAAATTTTAGCCTTGGTCACGACGGCCTTCTGGCCGGCGATGAGACTTAACTCGTTCGCCGCGGCGTGTACCTTCTTCTGATCCAGCACACCCTCGCCCACACCCATATTGATGACGATCTTGTCCAGGTGAGGAACCTGCATGACGCTCTGATACTTGAACTCCGTCATTAGGGCCGGCTTGACCACCGTCTCGTAATGCTCATGAAAACGCGATTTCATACCGCTTCGTCCCGCCCTAGAGATCAATCGCTTCGTCGGAGCGCTTGGCGTAGCGCACCTTGCGACCGCCCTTCTCGATCCGGATGCCGACCCTGGTGGGCCGATCGCTTTTCGGATCGATATGGGCAACATTGGAAATATGTAGCGACGCTTCCTTTTCAACGATGCCGCCGGCGCTCGTCTGAGTCGGCCGCTGGTGCCGCTTGACCATGTTGACGCCCTGGACAACGACGCGCGATTCCTTGCGCATCACGCGCACCACCTCGCCGACCTTGCCTTTGTCGCGGCCGGTCGTGACCGTCACCTTGTCGCCCTTGCGGACTTTAAACTTCGTCGCCATCACAACACCTCGGGCGCCAGCGAAATAATCTTCATAAACTTGCGTGCCCGCAGCTCGCGCGTGACCGGGCCGAAGATGCGGGTGCCGATCGGCTCGCCCTGCTTGCTGATCAACACCGCCGCGTTGGTGTCGAAGCGAATGGCGCTGCCGTCGTCACGGCGGATTTCCTTGGCGGTGCGGACGATGACGGCACGATGCACATCACCCTTCTTCACCTTGCCGCGCGGTATCGCCTCTTTCACGCTCACCACGATGACATCACCGACTCCGGCGGTCTTGCGCTTGGAGCCGCCGAGCACCTTGATGCACTGCACGCGCCGAGCACCCGAGTTGTCGGCCACGTCGAGCTGCGTCTGCATCTGGATCATTGTCGGTTGCCCTCCTAGGCCTTAGGCGCCGCTACTGGCGCTGTCGCCAATGATCCGCCAGGACTTGGTCTTCGAGATCGGGCGGCACTCTTCGATCCGCACGGTGTCGCCAACCTTGCAACGATTTTCCTGGTCGTGAACATGGTACTTCTTGGTTCGCCTGATGAACTTCTTGTAGAGCGGGTGCATGATTCGGCGCTCAACCAGGACGGTTACCGTCTGGTTCGCCTTATCGCCCACTACGACACCTTGCAATACCCGTCGCGGCATAACTCAGACTCTCCTACGAGGCGCTCTGCTGCGAAATACGCAGCAACGTCTTGACCCGCGCGATATCCCGGCGCACCTGCCGCGCCCGCGCTGTGTTATCCAACTGCCCGCTCGCCTTCTGGAAGCGCAGGTTGAACTTCTCCTTGCGCAGATCCAGCAGGGTGGCGCCGAGCTCGTCCGCCGTTTTGCCTTTCAGATCGCTGGCTTTCACGGCCTAACCCTCCTCGCCCAAGCGGACGACAACCTTGGTGCTCACCGGCAACTTGGCCGCGGCCAAGGTGAACGCCTCGACCGCCAAATGCCGCGGCACGCCATCAAGCTCGAACATGATCCGCCCCGGCTTGACCCGCGCCGCCCACCATTCCGGCGTACCCTTACCCTTGCCTTGCCGCACTTCCGCCGGCTTCTGCGAGACCGGCACGTCCGGGAAGACGCGAATCCACAACTTGCCCAGGCGCTTCATGTGGCGGGTGATGGTCCGCCGTGCCGCCTCGATCTGGCGCGCCGAAATGCGGCCCGGGCTGGTCGCCTTCAGGCCGTAGGCGCCGAAAGACAGCGTATAGCCACCCTTGGCCTTGCCGTGGATGCGGCCCTTATGCGCCTTCCGGTATTTTGTCCGCTTCGGCTGCAGCATGATCGTAAGTCCTTAGGTCCGTCCCGTTCAGCGGGTCTGGTGTGTCTCTTGCAAACGCTTTTCCTGGGCCATCGGATCGTGGGCCATAATCTCGCCCTTGAAGACCCAGACCTTTACCCCGCAAGCGCCATACGTCGTCTTTGCGGTTGCTTCGCCATAGTCCACGTCAGCGCGCAGGGTGTGCAGGGGCACGCGGCCCTCGCGATACCACTCCGACCGGGCGATTTCCGTACCGCCCAAGCGGCCGCCGCAGTTGATCCGGATGCCCTGCGCGCCCAGGCGCATGGCCGACTGCACCGCCCGCTTCATGGCGCGGCGGAAGGCGACCCGGCGCTCAAGCTGGTTGGCGATGTTCTCAGCTACCAGGCGGGCATCGATTTCCGGCTTGCGGATCTCGACGATGTTGAGATGCACCTCGCTGGCGGTCATCTTTTGCAACTCGGCCCGCAGCTTCTCGATGTCAGCGCCCTTCTTGCCGATCACCACCCCCGGCCGCGCCGTATGAATGGTAATCCGCGCCTTCTTGGCCGGCCGTTCGATGATGATGCGCGAAACGCCGGCCTGCTGTAGTCGGCGGCGCAAGAAACTGCGGATCTTCAGATCCTCGTGCAGCAGCTGCGCGTAGTTGGCGCCAGCGTACCAGCGGGAATCCCAGGTCCGGTTTACGCCCAGCCGCAGGCCGATCGGATTAACTTTTTGACCCATTACGCCGTTTCCTCACGTTCACGTACGACCACCGTCAGCGAGCTCCAGGGCTTTACGATCCGCCCGGCCCGGCCCTTCGCGCGCGGCCGAAAGCGCTTGAGGACGAAGCTCTTGCCGACCGTCGCCGCCGAGACGACAAGACGGTCCACATCGAGCTGATGATTGTTCTCGGCATTGGCGATCGCCGATTGCAGCACCTTGCGCACGTCGTTGGCGATGCGCCGCTTCGAGAAGGCGAGTTCGGCCAACGCCGACTCGGCGCTCTTGCCGCGAATGGTCGCTGCCACCTCGTTCAGCTTCTGCGCGCTGGTCCGAAGGTTACGGACCTTGGCCATGGCCTCGCTCTCCGGCAGGCGGCGCGGGTGCTTGGGCTTACCCATGATCCTTAGGCCCTCTTTGCCTTCTTGTCCGCGGTATGGCCGTGGAAGGTGCGTGTCGGGGCGAATTCGCCCAGCTTATGGCCAACCATGTTCTCCGTGACCAGCACCGGCAGGAACTTCTTGCCGTTGTGAACGCCGAAGGTCAGGCCGACGAACTGCGGCAGGATCGTCGAGCGCCGCGACCACGTGCGGATAATCTCGTTACGGGTCGAGCTGCGCGCCTGCTCTGCCTTCTTGAGCAGATAGCCGTCGACAAACGGACCTTTCCAAACTGAGCGAGCCACTCTACGACCTCCTCTAGCGCTTCTTGCGACGGCGGCGGACGATCAACTTCGTCGTCCGCTTGTTCTTGCGCGTCTTCGCGCCCTTGGTCGGCTTGCCCCACGGGCTGACCGGGTGACGGCCGCCCGAGGTTCGACCCTCGCCACCGCCATGCGGATGATCGACCGGGTTCATGGCCACACCGCGGACGCTCGGGCGCTTGCCCAACCAGCGGTTGCGGCCTGCCTTGCCGATCTTGGTATTCGCCTGGTCCGAGTTGGAGACGGCGCCGATGGTCGCCATACATTCCGCGCGGACCATGCGCACCTCGCCGGAGCCAAGGCGTAGCAAAGCATATCCCGCATCACGGCCGACGATCTGCAGGTAAGTACCCGCCGATCGGGCAAGCTGGCCGCCGCGGCCGGCCTTCAGTTCCACGTTGTGGACAATGGTGCCCACCGGAATTGATGACAATGGCATGGCATTGCCCGGCTTGATATCGGCGCGCTCGGAGGCAATCACCGTATCCCCGGCCGACAGGCGCTGCGGTGCCAGGATATAGCTCTGCTCGCCATCCCCATACTCGAGCAAGGCGATGTACGCGGTCCGATTCGGATCATATTCCAGACGCACGACCGTGGCGGGCACATCGAACTTGCGGCGCCGGAAGTCGACAATCCGATAGAGGCGCTTGTGGCCACCGCCACGCCGACGCGCCGTTACCCGCCCATGATTGTTGCGTCCGCCGGACTTGCTCAAGCCCTCGGTCAGGGCTTTGACCGGCTTGCCCTTCCACAGGCCGCTGCGGTCGACCGTAACCAGGCCGCGGCGTCCGGGAGTGACAGGATTATGGGTTTTCAGTGCCATCGTCTATATGCCCGTGGTCACGTCGATGTTGTGCCCCTCTTCCAGAGTCACATATGCTTTTTTCATATCCGAGCGGCTGCCCAACTTGCCGCGAAACCGCTTGCTCTTGCCCTTCTGCCGCAGGGTGTTCACCGCCTTCACCTTGACTTTGAACAGCCCCTCGACCGCCGCCTGAATCTCCGGCTTGCGCGCATCCAGAGGCACCTCGAAGGCCACCTGGTTGTGCTCCGAGCCAAGCGTCGATTTCTCGGTCACGATCGGTCGACGCACCAGCTCATAAAGCCGCTCGCGCGAGACCGTCACCTTCTTCTTAAGCCGCGGCCGTGCCCTGCTCATTTCAGTCGTGCCTCCAGCGCCTGCACCGCATCCTTGGTTAGGACCAGGGTGTCCCGGCGCAAAATGTCGTACACATTGGCACCCTGCTGCGGCAGAACGTCGATGCCCGGAATGTTCCGCGCCGCGCGGGCGAAGCCGGTATCGATCGCCGCGCCGTCGATGATCAGCGCCGAAGACCAGCCGAGCTTGGCTAACCGGCGCGCCAAATCGGCCGTCTTACCGTCCTTCGTCTTGGTGCCGTCCAGGACGATCAGCTTGCCCTCGGCTGCCTTGGTAGACAGGGCCGTCTTGAGCGCCAGCCGCCGTACCTTCTTCGGCAGATCATGGGAATGATCGCGCACCACCGGGCCGAAAGCGCGACCGCCGCCACGGAATAGCCCCACGCTCGGCGCTCCGTGCCGAGCCCGGCCCGTGCCCTTCTGCCGGTATACCTTATGGGTCGAGACGCTCACGTCGCTGCGGCCTTTGACCAAATGGGTGCCGGCCCGGCGCTTGGCCAGCTGCCAGTTGACCATCCGCGCCAAGATGTCGGCGCGCGGCGCTAGGCCGAAGATCGTCTCGTCGAGATCGATCTCCCCTGCCTTCTTGTTGTCGAGGCTCGTGACGGCGCACTTCATGACCATCAGTCCTTCTTGTCTTCTGCTGTTTCCGCGGCCGCGTCAGACGCGGCCTCGGGTGCCGGTGCGTCCGCTTCCGGCGCAGCCTCGGTCTTGCCGCCGCGCAGACCAGCCGGGAACGGCACGTCTTTGGGAAGCGCCCGCTTGACGGCGTCGCTGACCCGTACCCAGCCGCCATCGGCGCCCGGCACGGCGCCACGCACCAGAATCAGGCCAGCGTCATCATCCGTGGCGACCACACGCAGGTTCTGCATGGTGACCCGGCGATCGCCCATATGGCCGGCCATCTTCTTGCCCTTGAAGACCTTGCCCGGATCCTGGCTATTGCCGGTCGAGCCGTGGCTGCGATGGGAGATCGACACACCATGGCTGGCGCGGTTGCCGCCGAAATTGTGCCGCTTCATGACACCGGCGAAGCCTTTGCCGATCGAGGTGCCGACCACATCCACATACTGCCCGGGCACGAAGTGCGTCGTGGAGATCTCCTGGCCAATATCGAGCAAGGCATCCTCGGAAACGCGGAATTCGGCCAGGCTACGCTTCGGCTCCACTTTAGCCTTGGCGAAATGCCCGCGC
>Ga0209633_10004120_pt1 | contig 13148 bp, 14 predicted proteins | sample Cruoilmetagenom1_FD_187290 | JGI IMG/M metagenome (GOLD analysis project Ga0209633, IMG submission 187290) | Oil polluted marine microbial communities from Coal Oil Point, Santa Barbara, California, USA - Sample 1 (SPAdes) (version 2) | ecosystem: Environmental > Aquatic > Marine > Oil seeps ... | reverse complement strand
GCCAAGGGCATCCAGAAGCTGCGGAAAAAAGCGTGACAGTTCCAGGGTCATGATGGAGAAATCACCGTCAAAACGTGCTGCGGCGGATTCGCTATCGATATCTCCGGCCTCGTCCATGACCAGATCGAGGAACTTGATGCGTTTCAGCGCCATGCTGGAGTCGAGCACAAAGCTGATACGTTCATCATAGGTGAGGGCGAGGCGGGTCACCATCTTGCCTGCATTGAGGTGTGTGCGAATCTCCTCCGAGCCGAGATCCTGTTTGCGCACGCGTACGATGCCGCCATCTTCGGCGGGATCACGCAACTCGCACTCATCTTCAATCTCGAAATCAGCAGCGACTCCGCCTTCGCTCAACCAGGAGGTCATGATGACAGAAGGGTCATTGGCCATTGCCAGAGGAGTGACGTGAAGATGCTCCAGGGTTTCACGCAGGGTGGCGACAAACTCATCCGCCTTGCCAACACTGGCTGCATCGACAACCATCCATCCGCCTTTGGTGTCGATATAGGCAAATATACGGCTGTTTTTGGTGAAGGCCCGGGGCATCATGTCCAGCAGCACCTCGTCTCTGAGACTGGAGCGCTCTTTACCGCGAATCGTGCGGTTCTCTTTTTGTTCAATCTCCAGTGCGCGCGAATCAAGGATCTCTTTGACGGCTGCGGGTGGAAGAATCTTCTCCTCCTTGCGCAAACAGACCATCATATAGCCATTGGTCGTATGTACGAACTGCTCTCCCTCGTGGCCAAGCGGTTCAGTCCATCCGGTCGAGGAGAGGGAGACTTTGTCAACGGGTTGAAAAGCCTTGCCGGAGAGTTTTTCATCGAGTGAGTCTTCAGAGAGTGTAAAGGGTTGGGTAAAACGATACAGAAACAGGTTTTTGAACCACATGAGTCGGGTTTTCCTTTGCTTGAAGTGAATTGAGACGCCGGTAAGTTCTCTAAAAGCCCGAGTGAATGCCGTCATGGCGTAGGGCGCAATAAACGACAGAGCATTGCGCCGCATGAGAAAGGTGCAATGCGCTGCGCTTATTGCACCCTACAGATTCAAGTAAAGCACGGTGTTATTGAGAACTTACGATGTTACAGGCACAGATTATGCGTAATCGCGCAGAATTATGCCAGTCATGATTATTGATGTAAAGTCGATTATTATGTAATCAATATAACATAATGAAATAAAAGAAATAAATAACTCATTATCGATTTTTTCTGATCTCGAACGAATGTGAGAGATCTTATGCATCGCAGCAATAGATCTCTCCCTTTGGTCCAAATGAGAGGCTCTTTTACATCGTTTCGGAAGCATGCGCCATCAGTGAGAAATATTCAGCAAGTTGCATCTCCAGCTTCGGCGTGGTGTTGCCATTCAGATAGGCGCATGCACGCTCCTTGCAGTGCTTTCGGTCCGTGAGATAGTCAAGAACCAGATCGGGAATGTCATAGTGGTGCATGGTGGGATAGAGCTGCGGTTTGCCATTTTCAACCACCAGCAGGCGGTTGTAGTAGTAGCTCTTCTCAGAACTGTCCACATAGTCGAGCTCGCGATAGGTGTTCAGGCCATTGCGCAGCGGCGGCACATGATCGCTGATGAGAATAATGATGCTCTCTTTATCCACTTCGATGAGGTCACGCACATAACCGGCAATCGCTTCGGAGCGGTAATAGAACTGGTTGGCAACTCGCTGCAGGTGTTCATCGGCATAATCCGATTGCACCTGTAAAATTTCGGGGCGCTGTGCTGAATCGAGCCGGTGGGGGGTGTGGCCATAGATGGTTAGTACATAATTTAACAGCGGCTGCTCAGGGTTCTCTTTCAGGGCTGTGGTGACATAGTCGAGATTCTTCTGCAATAGATCACCGTCAAAGATGTAGCCCTCCTCCCCGGCAGGCTCTACATCCAGATAGGTATCAAGCGAAGTGTGTTCGCGGGGAAAATTGGCCTCTTCAAAGCCGATGCCCTTGTAGGCGGGCAGCGTATTGAAGAAGTCGGGTTTATAGCCGTTGGTCGCCACAGTTCGGTAGCCTGCGCGTTCAAGCATACCCGGCATGCAACTGGTCTTTGCGCCGGTGAAAACGTTGAACTCGATACTGGAGAGTTTACGCAGTGCTGCTACGCCGCAGAGCACCTCGAATTCCGCCTGCGAGGTTGCGCCGCCGAATACCGGTGAGATAGAGAGCCCGAGTTTGGATCCGAACAGGCGGGCAAAGTCGGGATGCACGGGATTGCGGCTGAACGTCGCCTTCTGAAACAGGGTGGGATCAAGAAAACTTTCCATCACGATCAGGTGTACATTACGCCGATTGCCACCCTTGCGGATGGCATCTGCCAGCACCTCACTCTGCTGCTCATAGGCGGGTCGATCGTGATAGGGAGCGGTCTTCTCCGTTGCGCTGATCCGCTCTGCCTCGCGCAGCAGCATCATGCTGTAGCGGCCATTGTTCTCCACACTCATGCGATCAGAGTATGTCACCACCGGGTTGGAGAGTTGCTGAAACCCGGAAGCAAAACTGTCCGGCGCGAAGTGGATGTCAATAACAAGGAGAGCAAGCGGCAAGGCGCCCAGGGCAATGATGCGCGGTTTGCGATAATTGACGGCGAGGAAAAATATCAGCAGTGGCATGCCCACGCCGATAATCAGCATCAGAGCCTGGCCGGCAGTGAGCACCTGCACAAGTTCGGGCAGCTCCTTGACTTCGATGAGGCGCAGGATTTTGCCGTACATCAGGTAGTAGATGTCATGTATCAGATATCCCAGCAGTACAGGCAGTGCAGCCAGCAATGCACGCCAGCGGCCGGGACGCAGAATGGCATAGAGATAGCTAAAGAGGTAGAGGGCAATCAGCAGCTCGAGCCACTGCTGTGAAAACATGGAGTCGCTGAGCGCAAAATAATTCGCACTGAACTTTGCATAGAGATAGAGCACACCGACAAACAGTAGGTAGCGGTTCAGAAGCAGCGTGCGCAAGGCGGTGAATAATTTATTGCTGTCTGCTTTAAGCATGGAGTTACTACGGGATTATTCGAGGCGAAATTCATTGATGGAGTGCTATTATATCGTAAACGACCATTTCTCAAAAGTCCGTGCATGTGAATAGAATGCTATCGCATTTCAATCGTGGTCAGAAGACCACTCCTACATATGGCGCAACATAGAGCTGTAGGAGCGGTCTTCTGACCGCGATCACGCAAGGGGTTATTGAGAAGTTAGTAACTGAAAAACATAATGTGTTGAAAAATATGAAAAAAGTAAAAGTTCTCTTCGTTTGCATGGGAAACATCTGCAGGTCGCCGACAGCCCACGGGGTTTTTCGCAAGCTGGTGGAGGATGAGGGGCTGGCGGATATCATTGTTATCGATTCTGCCGGAACTCATGCCTATCATGTCGGCAACCCTCCTGATCAGCGCGCGCAGCAAACTGCCCTCTACCGGAATCTTGATCTGAGTGATCTCAGGGCCCGCCAAACCGCAAATGATGATTTTGAACGATTTGACTACGTGCTTGCCATGGATGAGGACAACTACACGATACTTGAAAGCAGTTGTCCCGCCGGCATGGAACATAAACTGCAGCTGTTTATGAGTTTTGCTCCCGAGCTGGGATTTCGCGAGGTGCCTGATCCCTATTATGGAGGGGAGAGAGGCTTTGAGCAGGTTTTTGACATGATCGAGTCAGCCTCACAGGGCTTGCTCGAAGATATCAGGCGTCATCTATAAAAATAGGAAAATTGGGAATAGGGAATAGGGGGCAGACCACGGTTTTTCTACAGAACAGAAAAACCGTGGTCTGCCCCTTTTTTTTTCATCCCTATGGTACTCATATGATATAAAAAAATGATCCATAGATAGAAAATATTTGATGCAAATCAACGTGCTAATTGATTTGCATCATTTCTAGAGAGGCAATCATTATTTATAGTTTAAGAATGGAGTTGAAGATTGACTGAGCAGAAAAACAGGCGCATCAGCAGGACGGAATTCCTGCGCGGGAGCTGGCGTGGAAAAGGGGCTCCGCTCCGGCCTCCATGGTCATTGGACGAGGAGTTATTCGTTGAAGTTTGTGACGGTTGTTCGGCCTGCATCGATGTCTGCCCGGAGCAGGTGTTGGTTAAAGGCAGGGGGCGTTATCCCCTGATCGATTTTTCACGTGGTGAATGCACCTTTTGTCAACGTTGCGTCGAGGTCTGTAAACCGGCGGCGCTGATTATTGAAGAGGGGCTGCCGCCATGGAACCTGAAGGCAGAAATTGCCGAAAGTTGCCTGGCCATGCAGGCCGTCATATGCCGCACCTGTGGTGAGCGCTGCGACGAAAATGCCATTCAATTCAAACTGGCGCTTGGGGGTGTCTCCCGGCCTGAACTGGATGTGCAGGCCTGCAACGGCTGTGGAGCCTGTATCAAGCCCTGTCCGGTGCAGGCAATCACAATGACACGGGAAAACAGTATGACGACCACTGATACCGAGAGCAATCAGAAAGAGGGCGCCGCACGATGAGTATATGCAGTCTGGTTGTTCAGGCGCGCCCTGAAAATCTGGCATCGGTCAGTGACAATCTTTCCGCGATGGAGGGAGTCGAGATCCACGCCAGCAGTGAAGCCGGCAAACTGGTCGTTACCATAGATCATGTTGAGCGCGAGGTTTGCAGTCAAACCATGATGGATATGCAAAATATCCCGGGTGTGCTCAGTTCATCATTAATTTACGAATATTTTGAAGAGAATCCGAATTCAGATCAGGAAGGAGATTAGAGCATGAAGATTACACGTCGAGATTTTATCAAGAGCCAGGCGATTGCCGCAGCTACCGCAAGCGCGGGCATAGCACTGCCTGTCACAGTTGCAAATGCAGCCCAGGAAGCTGATAAAGATATGCGCTGGGACAAGACGGCATGCCGTTTCTGCGGCACCGGCTGTTCTGTGCTGGTTGGCGTCAAGGATGGCAAGGTTGTCGCCACCCAGGGCGACCCTGATGCACCGGTCAACAAGGGCCTCAACTGCATCAAGGGCTACTTTTTGACCAAGATCATGTATGGCAAGGATCGCCTCACCAAACCGCTGCTGCGCAAGAAGGACGGCAAGTATGACAAGGAGGGTGAATTTGCAGAGGTCTCCTGGGACGAGGCGATGGACACCATGGCGGATAAATGGAAGGCCGCACTCAAGGATAAGGGACCGTCCGGCGTCGGCATGTTCGGCTCCGGCCAGTGGACCATCTGGGAGGGTTACGCCGCTTCCAAGCTGATGAAAGCGGGGCTGCGCTCCAACAATCTCGATCCGAACGCACGCCACTGTATGGCATCCGCAGTGGGCGCTTTCATGCGCACCTTCGGCATCGACGAGCCCATGGGCTGCTATGACGATCTGGAGCATGCGGATGTCTTCGTCCTGTGGGGCTCCAACATGGCTGAGATGCACCCCATCCTGTGGTCGCGCCTGGCGGATACTCGCCTGACCAAAGAGGGTTGTGAAGTGCACGTGCTGTCAACATTCACCCATCGCTCTTTTGAGCTGGCTGACAACGGCATCATCTTCAAGCCGCAGACTGACCTGGCGATCACCAACTACATCGCCAACTACATCATCGAGAACAAGGCCTATAACAAGGAGTTCATTGACAAGCATGTCAACTTCAACAAGACACCGACCGATATCGGTTATGGCCTGCGTCCCGAGCATCCGCTCGAGAAGAAGAAGACTGGCAAAGGCGGCAAGCTGACCAAGATCACCTTCGAGGAGTTTGCCGAAGCAGTCAAGCCCTATACGCTCGACTATACCTCCGAGCTCTCAGGGGTCCCCAAGGATCAGCTGGAGAAGCTGGCCAAAGCGTTTGCCGACCCGAAGAAGAAGGTTACATCCTACTGGACCATGGGTTTCAACCAGCATACCCGCGGTGTGTGGGTCAACAGCAACGTCTACAACATCCACTTGATGATGGGCAAGATCTCAGAGCCTGGCAACGGACCTTTCTCACTGACCGGTCAACCATCCGCCTGCGGTACGGCGCGTGAGGTCGGCACCTTTGCACATCGCCTGCCTGCAGACCTGGTGGTCAAGAAAGAGGGACACCGCAAGGCTGCAGAGAAGATCTGGAAACTTCCGGAAGGCACCATCAATCCCAAGCCGGGCTACCATGCGGTGCTGATGCATCGCAAGATGAAAGACGGCGAGATGAACTGCTACTGGCAGTTGTGCAACAACAATCTGCAGGCATCACCGAACTTCAATGAAGAGTCCTGGCCCGGCTGGCGCAACCCTGCCAACTTCGTCACCGTCTCCGATCCCTATCCGACGGTCTCGGCGATGGGCGCAGACCTGATCCTGCCGACAGCGATGTGGGCTGAAAAAGAGGGCGCTTACGGCAACTCCGAGCGCCGCACCCAGTTCTGGCGTCAACAGGTCAAGGGACCCGGTGAATCTAAATCGGATCTGTGGCAGATGATGGAGTTCGCCAAGCGGTTTACCGTCGAGGAGGCCTGGGGTGAAGAGCAGGTCGCCAAGATGCCTGAAGTCGCCGGCAAGACTCTCTATGATGTGCTCTATGAGAATGGCCAGGTCAACCAGTTCCCTTACGAGGAGGGCATGGTCAAGGATGAGCGCGGCAACGTCTATGACAACGATGAATCAGCGCACTTTGGCTACTATGCACAGAAGGGCCTGTTCGAAGAGTATCGTAAATTCCAGTGGGAAGGGCCGAAAAAAGGTCATGAGATGGCGGAGTACGAGGCCTATCACAAGGCGCGCGGTCTGCGCTGGCCGGTGCTCGACGGCAAGGAGACGCTGTGGCGCTTCAGGGAGGGCTATGATCCGCATGTCAAGACCTTCAAACCGGATGTCGCCAAGGGCGATGTCTACTTCTACGGCAACAAGGATGGACGCGCCAATATCATCTTTGGCCCCTATGAGCCGCCTGCAGAAGCTCCGGACAAGGAGTACGATCTGTGGCTTTGCACCGGTCGCGTACTGGAGCACTGGCATTCAGGCTCGATGACGCGCCGCGTACCCGAGCTCTATCGCGCCGTGCCTGATGCTGTGGTCTACATGCATCCCAAGGATGCGAAAAAACGCAGGCTGCGTCCTGGCGCCAAGATCAAGGTTCAGACCAGGCGTGGCGAAGTCCTCTCGCGTGTCGAAACCCGTGGACGCAACACACCTCCGGAAGGGCTGGTGTTCTTCCCCTGGTTTGACGCAGGCCGCCTGGTCAACAAGCTGACCCTGGACGCCACCGATCCGCTCTCCAAAGAGACGGATTACAAGAAGTGTGCCTGCAAGGTGTTGAAGGCGTAAGCGACGGGGAAATGCCGGCGGCTGTTGCCGCCGGCATCTCCTGCTGTTTGCTGCCGGATAGTTGCTATGAGTAATTCCACTTCAAAAAAACCTGCATCAAAGGGACGCCGCCGTTTTTTGATCGACTCGGCGCGCACTGCCTGTGGCGTTGGTTTGCTGGGCCTTGGTATTGGAATCTACTCCAAGTCAGCCAGTTCCATGGCGCCCATGGCGATACGTCCGCCGGGCGCACTGGATGAAACCGATTTTCTCGCCTCCTGCACGCGTTGTGGATTGTGTGTCAGGGACTGCCCCTACAACATTCTCAAGCTGGCTGATGCCGGCGAGGATGTCCCGACGGGTACTCCCTATTTTCTTGCGCGCACCGATCCCTGTGAGATGTGTGAGGATATCCCCTGCATTCCAGTCTGTCCGACCGGAGCGCTGGATCATAATCTCACAGATATCAACGAAGCCCGCATGGGGCTGGCGGTGGTGGTTGATCAGGAGACCTGCATCGCCTTTCTGGGGCTGCGCTGTGAAGTCTGCTTCAATGTCTGTCCGGTGCGCGGTGACGCGATCACGCTCGATTACCGGCATAACGAACGCTCCGGCAAACATGCCTTGTTTATTCCGATTGTCCACTCCGATGCCTGTACCGGCTGCGGCTTGTGTGAAAAGGCCTGCATCCTGGACGAAGCGGCAATCAAGGTCTTCCCGATGCATCTTGCCAAAGGCGAGTTGGGTAAACACTATCGGCTTGGTTGGGAGAAGAAAGATGCGGCTGGTGAATCGCTGGTCACTCCGGACCAGGAGCATCGCTACAACCTGCCGGAAGGGATGCGCTATGACCATACTGGCGAGGGTCTGATCTTCGACCAGGCGAATGCGCCGGCGATGACAACCCCTGATGCCGCCATGGAGGAGACTCCCTTCTCCAGCAATCCTCTGGATACCCTCAAGAAGGGCATCCAGGAGGCTGACTAGTGGCCAGGTATACAGTTCTTGGCGCTGAAGCGATCCGGAAAAAAGGGTGGTGGCAAGCGCATAAATGGCTGACCCTGAGACGAATGAGCCAGATTGGCATCCTGCTGCTGTTCATGCTGGGTCCATGGGCTGGCATCTGGATAATCAAGGGCAATCTCTCATCGAGCCTGCTGTTCGATGTGGTGCCGATGACTGATCCGTTTGTATTTCTGCAGATGTTGGCGACAGGCTTTAGCGCCATTGCTGCTGAAGCCGTGACAGGGACGTTGATCATCCTGGCGTTTTATCTGCTGGTTGGAGGCCGCCTGTTTTGTTCATGGGTGTGCCCGGTCAACCTGGTGACAGACGCCTCTTTTTGGCTGCGCAGACGACTCGGCATCAACACAGGCGCCAATTTTCTGCGCAATACCAAATACTGGATGCTGGGCATGGTGCTGCTGGTCGCTGCAGTGAGCGGCGTGATGGCTTACGAACTGGTCAATCCCGTCTCGATGCTGCATCGCGGCATCATCTTCGGTATGGGTGTGGGCTGGCTGGTGATAGCGGGAATATTTTTATTCGATCTGTTTGTTGCAAAACGCGGCTGGTGTACGAATCTCTGTCCCATGGGAGCCTTCTACGGGCTGCTGGGAAAGGTCAGTCCGATTCGTGTGCGCGCCGATGCGCGCAGCAAGTGTGATGACTGCGCCGAGTGCTTTGTGGTTTGTCCCGAACCGCAAATCATACCGGCGATTCTAAAAGGAGAGGAGAAGGGAATCCCACCTGTGATTCTCTCCGGCGAGTGTACGAACTGCGGACGTTGTATCGATATCTGCGGTGAAGATGTGTTTCACTTTGGATTGCGATTTGATCGATCCAAAGCTGTGCTCTCCAGTGGGGAGATGAATGCAGCACTTAAACAAAAATTATGATTCAGTTCAACATGGTCTGATGGAGGCTGTTATGAAAAAAGTGATATTGACGACAGTGGCGGGAGCCGTAATGATGATTCAGGCTCCACTTGCTATGAGCGGGGATGTTGCATCGCTGCGCGGTGAAAACAAGCTTGAGGTCGAGGCGCAGATGTTCGAGAAAAAGAAGCCGGTGCAGGTTCAGGGAGGGATCAAGCGCAACTGGGATCTGCAGCCGCCGAGCATCCCGCATGACATCGAGAAAGACCGCGTCAGTCTGCAGGAGAATACCTGTATGAGATGTCACAACAAGGAGAACCACGAAAAAGAGAAAGCACCGGAAATCGGTGAAACTCACTATAAGGATCGTGATGGAAAAGTGTTGACGAAACTCTCATCACGCCGCTATTTCTGCCGCCAGTGCCATACGCCGCAGGCTGATGCGCCGGCTCTGGTCGAGAATACATTCTGACGGGGAATAGGGGACAGACCACGGTTTGCCCAGAAATAGAGTGCTGACTATACCCAGTTTAAGTAAACCATGGTCTGTCCCCTATTCCAAGAAGGCTGCAACGGCTCATCTCTGCAGAGATTGAGGAGTTAGCTGTTGTATTATTATTAAGAAAATTCACAGGGGAGTTGTCATGACACCTACAAGCAAAAAGAGAGTAATGATGGGCTTTGCCTCGATGACACTGTTGATTGGCATTGTGCTGGGTATTGTCCTGTGGGGCGGCTTTAACTGGTCGCTTGCAATGACGAATACAGAGGAGTTCTGTATCTCCTGCCATGAGATGAAGGATAATGTCTATGAAGAGCTCCAGGAGACGGTGCACTTCACCAATCGCACTGGCGTCAGGGCGACCTGTCCCGACTGCCATGTACCCAAGGAGTGGATCTACAAGGTCAAACGCAAGATCCAGGCTTCAGCCGAGTTGTATCATAAGATGTTAGGAACCATCGATACCAAGGAGAAGTTTGAGGATTATCGCCTGACAATGGCGCTGAGCGAATGGAAACGCATGAAGGCCAATGACTCCCGCGAATGTCGAAACTGCCATGACTATGTCTCAATGGATCTGGAGAAGCAGCAGTCACGCGGCGCCGATCAGCACGATCCGCATGTGTGGGATGCGATGGATGGAAAGGATCCAACCAAAACCTGTATCGATTGCCACAAGGGCATTGCCCACCATCTGCCGAAAGGATGGGAAGAGGCTGCCAAGAAAGCAGGTCTGTAACTCTCTTCTGACTGTCCTGAAAAAACCTCTCTTCCTACTCGGAAGAGAGGTTTTTTGTTGCCTCGCCCGGAAGTACCAGGCACCTTGTTATTGGCATATGCTGTAAAACTGAGTTGATTCATTGAGATTAATATATATCAACACTGGATATGATTGATTAGTACATTAACAGATGCTAATATTATGGCAGTTAATCAAGTCGTAGGTGTTAAGAGAATGATCAAATCAGCATGTCAGTATATGAAAATCTCTGCAGTCTCATCAGTTGCTTTCTTTATCGCCGGGGTTGTTTTGGTGATATTGGCTCAGCAAGTATCCTTGCACTCGGCATTGCCAGCTACTCTTATTGGGTTGGGGTTTGTCTCGATTGTTGTTGGTGCGCTTGTGATGGCAGTGACAGTTGTTGCGATTATGCTGCCGAAAGTCAGTCGTCGGCTGGATCTCTGTCAGCATTGAATTTCCTCTCCCTCTCCCTCTCCGGGAGAGGGTTAAGGGTGAGGGCTGAGTCAGCTGTTACGACTCTTGACGATCGCAGCAACAAGAATCACGGGCACAAACAGTAGCAGCAGACTTCCGGAGAGCATAATAATGTGAGGAAGATATCCGATTTCAGGGATCACAAACTTAGCTGTCAGGATCAGCAGTACTCCGGTAACCGAGAAAATAATCGCTGTTGTAACGCCTTCGCGTAGCGAATTGCACCCAAAAGAGAGCATTTTCATCTATTTATAGCTACTGTAAATGCCTTGGTAACAACACACCCTGATAATTTAATGTGTACGACTCTCGAGCTGTCTATTCGCAGCATTTTTTGCATCCCCCAGCATGGGAAACGGCCCCCTGCTATGGCGTTGCACACGTATTTTGAAATACCATCCTGTGCGCGTATAGAGCGGCGTCAAATGGAAAAAACAGACTTTTTGGTTTTTGCAGCGTTCTGAAATCATCTCATCTCTCCTCTAGTAGTGTGGTAGTCATTGGTAGTCAGTGATCGCACTGATCCATTTTCTTTTTGGCATTCGGCAGTACAGAGAGTAGAAATGTTGATACCAGGATGATCGGAGCCAGCAACAGCAGTATAAAGCCGATGAACATGGTGATGTGCTGCAGGTTCCAGATTTGTGGAACAATATGCACACTGGCCAGAATAAACAGCACGCCGGCTATAAAAAAGATCAGCGTGGCAATCACGCCTTCGCGCATAGTTTGACAACCTAAAGATAGTAACATGCTATTTTCTCCTGATTCTATTGCTCGCCATCCAGAATGTTTTTCGCCGCTCCTTTCTCCAGGCCGAACTCCTCTTCGATCATTCTATTCCATGCATCCCGTTTAAAGGTTTTCTTATCTGGAACACGGCGGTGCACCAGGTTGTAGTGGCACTCGATACAGCTCTTCTCTTTTGCATCCTCTGTGTGTATCTGCTGCGTATCTGGTCGATCACCAAAAATTGCCTCCTTGACATGGCACCGCTTGCAGGTGGCAGAATCCTTCTTTTTGAACCACTCTCTCGCTGCAAAGGCCGATTCAGGATGGAGCAGTGCATTGAGGACCGGATCATCATAATTTCTACCGAACAGCTGCCTGACCAAATCCTTGCCGCCGATAAAGTGATCCCAGGTCGCTGCGAAGACGCCCTCGGAGACGTGGCAGTCGCCGCAACTGGCGCGTACCCCGGACTCTGGCCTGTAATGTACTGAATTACGGTAGGGTTCGGCAGAAAGCTCCATTGAGTGGCAGGTGGTGCAGAACTCTTCTGTGCTGGTATAGTGGTCGAACTCTGTCAGGAAGAGTATAAAACCGACGCCGGCCACTCCCCCGATAATCAAGGCAAAGAGTACGTGTCGGGTAATGAATGCTGGCAGCAGATTAATCTTCATTGGCTTGCTCTTCACCACTGTTTTCACCTACAGCATCATTTACATTGTTCCCTTCATCTTTGCCTTTGCCAAAACCGAGGATAGGGTTTGCCTTGTCAGGGTGATTGAGCCAGTCATGATGTTCTGAATCATTGACATGCTTTTTGATAAGAGCATCGCCTCTCTCCTTGCCTGCTGCGTCACGAACCTGTCCCAGGAACTTGCCGTAAAAGTCGCTGCCGACATCGTTCATGCCTTTCCATGTCATACTCGGGCTGCTCATTGCTGCGCCGTGGCGGGCAAGTGTGCCGCTGTTATGCCATAGTTTCCAGTAGGTGATCTCGACAGGTTCATCAAAGGGGAGGGGGGTCAACACTTTCTCTGAATAGAGTTCCTGCATGATCGCCTGTGCAGGTTCGCCATATTTCTTGTTGAAGAGTTCGACGACATTGTCGAACTGCTGCATGGAGTTGTTGGCAAAACCTTTGCTGTGGCACTCAAGGCAGACTGATGTCATCGCCTGGCGGCGGCGTTTGGGTGAGGCGACCGCCTTGACCTTCCCCATGACGCCATCGAGTTTGCTGATACTTTCACCTTTTCGCGGAAGAGGTTCTGAAGTCGACAATTCACGCTTGCTGCCATCCTCGAAGATGACCAGGTATTGCTGCTCGGAGACGGCGGCATTGAGATTCCAGGAGTCCCGCATACCCACATCATGATTGGACTTCATTTTACCGGCGGCGCCCATGTGGCAGCTGACGCAGGTCGGGGCGGCGGAGTAATCCTTGCCTGCAACCCACTGGTCGCTGCCCATATTCATCTCTCCCCTGTGCGCATCGTACATCATGCCGTGCTTGGAGGTGGCATAGATCTCTCTGTCCGGTGAATCCGGACCTGAGTGGCAGGGGG
>Ga0209633_10004119_pt1 | contig 13148 bp, 13 predicted proteins | sample Cruoilmetagenom1_FD_187290 | JGI IMG/M metagenome (GOLD analysis project Ga0209633, IMG submission 187290) | Oil polluted marine microbial communities from Coal Oil Point, Santa Barbara, California, USA - Sample 1 (SPAdes) (version 2) | ecosystem: Environmental > Aquatic > Marine > Oil seeps ... | reverse complement strand
GACAGTCAATCCATGGTATGGGGAAAGCCCTCTCCAAGCTGGTCTGTATGGGAGTAAAAAAATGGAACAGAACAAGTCATCATGGATTATCGGCGGCGTTTCTCTGGCCGTTGGCGCTTTCGCCGGTTTTCTCTTCGCGCAAGGCGAAACGAGCAAGTTGAAACAACAGGTCACAAGCTTTGAGGCACAGGTATCGGAGCTTCAGTCGCAGACGTCGACAAAGGTCTCCGAGTTGGAAACCAAACTTGCCGAGGCTGCGAAGAAGGCGAAAGGCAGTCTGTCCGAACTCACGACGGCCAAGGCTGGCGCGGATGAGAAGACAAAACTTATCGATGAGCACAAGGCAACGATCGAGAAATTAGGGGCAACCGCCAAAAAGGCGGAGTCCGAGCTAACCGCGCTCAAGGCGAGTGCGGACGAAAAGTCAAAAACAATATCGAGCCAGAAAGCGAAGATCGAAGAACTTCAGGCGGCTGCAAAAAAGGGCGAAAGCGCACAGTCTGAGGTGGCGACGCTGCAGGCCGACGTTGACGAAAAAGCAAAACAGCTCGCGGACCAGAAGACGGCGATCGAGGCGCTTCATGCGGATTTGAAGAAATCCGAAAACGCTTTATCGGAGCTCGTAACGTTCAAGGCGGACGTTGGCGAAAAGGCGAAACAGATCGACGAGTTGAAGGCAAAGATCAATCAGCTCGAGACTGCCGCCGCCGCCGCGCCAAAACCGCCGCAGTAATCAGCGGTTCACGGCGGATCTGTTTGCGATTGTTGAGGCGAGGCGCTGATATGCGCCTCTCTCTCGCCACATGGTGGTCTGACGGCGCGGATTTCGCCTTTGAAAGCTACGATACGGCCTTCTCCGCGTGGCGTTTGAGCCCCTCGCCCAGCAACATCACCCATCCACTTTTCAGGCTGTCGACCAGCTTGTCACTGACATGACCAACGAGCGCGTCGCGGACCTTGAGGAGACAGCCGCCCGGGCGTTCTTCAAGCATCAAGGTCAGCATGGTGGTGGCGGGTCCTCCATAGTCGGCAGACAGCGCACCGACCAGCGTCATTGAGTGGCCCGGATTGCAGGCATGCACCGTGAACCACAAGACGCCGCCGCCATCGCCGGTGCGCTCGACCAGCTGGCCACCGGGTGATGGATCAAACGTTATGGTTGAGTCTGGCCCCGCCACATGAAAATCGGGCAGCCACCAGTCATTGGTTTCCTCGCACAGGGCTCGCCATACGCGGGACACGCTCGCATCGATCGAGATTTCCATCTCATAGTCTACGGCGCGTGTCGGCAGGTCTTTTATTTCCGTCATCGGCCTGAACGGGTGATTTGTTGGCTATCGGGGTACGCCCATGAGCAGCGTCCAGTAGGTTTGCCGGCCGACCTTGGGGTTATAGACCATCGCCATCCCCATATGTCTTGCACCCCGTCGAAGCAGATTGGCGTTGTGGCCGCGGCTTTGCTTCCAGCCTTTGATGACGTCGGCGGTGTTGTTGTAACCGGATGCGACATTTTCGGACGCGAGGCGTGGGTGGTAACCGGCGCGCCGCGCGCGTTGGATGGGATAGGAACCGTCGGAGCCGCGATGCGAACTCGAGCCACGGCGCGATTGATCCCGCGAATGCGCTTTGGCAGCTGCCACAAGCCGCGAGTTGATCGAGACAGGACCAAGGCCATTGCGCGCCCGGTGTGAGTTGATCATTTTCTGCGCCTGAGTGATGGAGAAGCTCGGCGGTTTTTTCGCTAGCGCCTGCGGCACCGCATCGGAACACACACCCGACAAGATCGATACGGCAGTGATTACGGAGCAAATCCCCATGTCACGCGACTTTCTTCCTGCATACGTGGCGCAGCCTGGCTGCGGCCGTGATTCCGGACCGACCGGACTGTGCCAATGAATTCGGGCGGGATTCGGACATGGGCGTCGTCATCCTCTCGGCCTTCCCTCCAAATACGCGGAGCAAAGGATAAATTCTACGCAGAACTAGAGCAATCATGACGCAACGTAATCCAAAAAGTGTTGAATTTTTACTTCCAATTGTCTGAAATCGCCTCGGCGCTTGGGAGGTGCCAATTGCGAGTGATCAAACAACAGGGAGATGTGTCATGACACCCGAACGGCGTCCGGAGAAATACCTTTGCAAATTGCTATTGTTGAGCGTGCCCTTTTTCATGTTGCCGGCACATGTATCCATTGCTGCCGAGGAGCCGGCATTTTCGTTTCTGGCGCCACCGCATAAGGAACTTACGAGGCTTTTTTGGCTGAATAACAAGAACGGGCAAATGGGAGTTTGCCAATACGCTCTGAGTGAGGAAAAGGGCAAGTTAGGGACTACGAATTGTTTCCCTTCTGGTGATGGCGCCGGGCCCATCGGCAGCGGGCGCTACGCACTAAAGGCCTCCAACTATGGAAAAGAGAATGGCGTCTTCCGCGTCAATATTGACACTGGCGACATAAGCAATTGTTGGCTTCGGAACGGGAAAGTTGTCTGCACAACGCCTGCGAAATAGCACAGGCTAACGCAGCCTTTCTGTAACGCGCCGTGACGTTATCCCGGCGTGATGAGTTTCGCTCGCTCGAATGTGCCGCTCTCCCTTTGTGTGAGGCCTGCCGGCGCTTCGAGATGCCTCGAGGTATCGAGTGGGCCCGTGAGCCTCCCGTACCCTTCATTCAACCTGAAGTCGTGATCGATACATTTCTGCGCGTCGTTTGAACTTTTTAGCCTCATCCCGCGACCAAGGGATACAGGGGCAGCATAAACGCCAATCAAACATATGAATTGAGGCTGTTCAGCCGCCCTCCACAAACCACTGACCTCAGGAGGGTAATATGTTGAAGAACTTAGTGAAAACAACTGTGATGACTGCTGGTCTCGCCTTTGGCCTGGCCAGTGGCGATGCCATTGCGGGTTCCACTGTCGTTGACCTCAGGGAAAACGGTTTGGGCAACGGACCTATCGTTGTGACCGCGCCGGACGGCAACATTTGGTCGAAAATCCAGCCCGGCGATTTGACCTTACCCGTAAAGATCCGGCTCGACGTTCTCAATGGCCAGCCAATCTACTACCGGATCTTTCAAGGTGATGAGGAACTGCATTACGGGCAAATGCTGAACTACTCCGAATTTATGCCGAGCCCTCCCTCTGAAATCGAGGATTGGCCGTTGAAAGAATTTACGAACACTCTGACCGGCTCCACGACGCATCTTTCAGCTCAGAAACAGGAGATCATCAATCGCTGCAACCAGCTTGGCAAACCCGACAAGAATGTGATTTTCGACTTCGACGTCGAGTTGCGCGCCGAAGCGAGTTTCTGGCTCGATGGCGGCCAAGAGCTGCTGGACCAGCCCGATACGGGGACTGTCACTGTTCCAGTTCTCTGCAAGAAGGCGATAAAAGCAACCAACCAGGTTACCGTTGATGTCGGTCCTTACAAACCACAGAAAGTCGAAGTCTTTCTAAAGACCTTTCCCAACGACACCCACCAGCCGAACCCAGGCGTCACTTGCCCCGTTCTGCATGTAACCACGCGTGTTCAGGCGAACACGACAGGAATTGCGAATGTCGAAAGATGGGGCAAGGTTGCCGGTGTAAGCACATCCCAGGATTTGCTCATTGGAACCAACTTCCAGGGAGATGGCACTTACTCCGGTGAACACACGGAGAAACTCTATCTGGGTGATGGAACGAAGGTAAGCGTCGGAGCACTGGTCCATATCGGCGACCTTGTCTATACATCGCTCCTCAAACAAACCACCATTCATTGCGAAGGCGGCGGCACGGATTACGCACCTGACACCACCGTCAACAATCCTGATAATCCGAACGCCGATGGTTTGCCGCAGTTCAAGACGCTCAAGGGTGACTTCTCATTCGTCGATCATGGTGCACCCAAATGCGACCGCATCGGCAAGGCGCTTCTGACGTTCCAGAGCCCGAAATCAGACAACATCCACTTTTCTCTGGACTGTAAGGAAGAGAACCACTCCGGCGTCGTTCCGGTCGTGCCCAACCCGGCCGGTGGATACATGGCGGTGAAGTTGGTCTCCTTCGACGTAAAGAAGACTTATACTGAAGCCTGTACGCTCCGGACCGTTGCGCCTTATGGGCCAAAGGATCATGTCTCCAAGACCCACCTGTTCCAGTGCGTGACACCCTCCGGTCACTCCGCTTCAAACGACGTTCAGGTCCCCTCCAATCCGCCGTCGGCTGAGCCCGTTGGGCCTGCGACGCTCATCCCGACCGCACCGCAAAGGGCCGTTGCCAGTTGCCCGGTCCATCAGAAGCTTATCTTCACCCAAGTAGAGCGGCACGGTATCTTGTATGACACGACCAAATGCGTCGACAGAGATCTGAAACCCGCCTCAACTGGTCAAAGCCCTGATGGGCAACATAAGGTGATCGTCGGCACCGGTTCGTCCAGCTCTCCCGTGCCCTGGTGGAAGTGCGTCGGCGGTAGCTTCAAGAATAACGACTGTATCTGCCGGACCGGCTGGAAGCCCGTCCCCTGGTCGGTCAAGGAACACGGCATCCTGCGCCATGGAGAGAAGTGCGTGCCTGCCGGTCCTGGCAACAAGACGACCGTGCCGAATGACCCGTCCATCAAGGGGCTGGTGATAGCAAAGCCGGACGCCGAGAAGCGCCGCCTCAAGGCTGCAAAGGATGCCGCTATAGCCAAGCGCAAACGCGATGCTGAGATAGCCAAGCGCAGGCGTGATGCAGCGATCGCCAAACGCAGGCGCGATGCGGCCGCAAAAGCCGCTGCTACCGCACTGGCCAAACGCAAGGCTGCTGCTGCAGTTGCCAAACGCAAGGCCGCCGCGGTCCTTATCCAGCGCAGAGCTGCCGCTGCGGCACTGGCGCAACGCAAAGCCGCCGCCGCTGCGTCACTTGTCAGACGCCGGAGCGCTACCAAGAAACGTGCCGCGCCCCGCTCGAACAGCAATGTGCAGCAATTCCACGCCATTCGAAGGCGGTAGGCTGCCACACTGAACACACAACAGAAGCGCGCTCCTTAAAGACGGGGCGCGTTTTTGTTTGCGGGTTTTGAGCGGGGACGCTGTTCGCGGTGGCTCATATGGGACCCGGATCTGACTGATCCTTTCGCAGTTCATATCCAACGTTTTCGGAAACCGTGTCCACCAGCTGCGCCCGGCTGGTGATATGATAATCGTGAGGCGAAGGCCGCTGTACGATCGCGTCATACTCGGTCATGGCAGCGACGACATGGGCCGCTTCTTCTCGCGTATAAGCCTTCTTCGTTCCGTCCTCAGTCAGCAGCTTCAGCCGCTGCACTGCGACTGCCTTGCGCGCAATATTCGCCATGTGTTCGGAGCCATTGACGCATATGCCCCAGGTGCCCTGCCGCCAGTTTCGCCAGATATGGTCCTCAAAATGAGCGGCAAGTCCTTCATCGTCGATATCTCCATCAGCCGTAACGAATCCCCGATAGCCGATCTCGGCCGCGCCATTGTCGGCCAACCCTTGGCGAAAGGCTGCACGGAGCTCCGATTTGATGTCAGGTGCAAGGGTTTCAGGTGTCTTCTTCTGCAAGCGCGGTCCAATTCGCTCAATCCAGGCAATGACGTCCCTTGCAAAATATCGCTCACCAGTCCGGATGGAAATCGTATCTGCCTCGCCATTGACATGCGCAAAGAGCTCTTCGCGATGGCGCAGTTCATAGCTTGGACCGGGCATACAGTCAGTCTCGATCAAACTTTCCAGGACGCCGGCATCGAGCCCTGTAGCCAAAACAAGTTCATCGAATGTCACATAGCGATCGGCCAGATAGGCGTCGAGTTCGTGCCTGGTCCATGCTTTCTCTTGGTCAGCGTCTGACGTCATACGATGAGGGTAATACAACGAGAACACAAAGTGAACACTAAAGAGGCCTGGTCCGCCCGCCGATCGAATATATCACTTGACCTTTCGCCGTCTTAGGCGAGGAGTCAGCTCCCAGGGAAAAGCGGAGATAGGAACATGGATCTTGGAAATTTCTCAGTCAGCCTGGCAGTCAGGGATCTGTCTGCCTCGCGTGCATTTTACGAAAAGCTCGGCTTTGTAGTGATGGGCGGCGATGCAGATCAGGGCTGGCTCATCATGAAGAGTCCCAGCTGTGTGATCGGCCTGTTTCAGGGCATGTTTGAAAAGAACACTCTAACCTTCAATCCGGGTTGGGACGCCACGGGTCAAACTCTCGACAGCTTCACCGACGTCCGGGACATTCAAAAGGCCCTCAAAGCTGACGGCGTTGCGTTCGCCAGCGAGGCCGATGAATCCACATCGGGGCCCGCAAGCTGCATGGTTTTCGATCCCGACGGCAATCCGGTCCTCATCGATCAGCATGTCTGAGCGACTGGACCCTTCATTCGACCCCCAGCAAACGAACAAGACATGACGATCAGCAGAGACCTTGCCGCCTGGGACGGAAAATCCGCCGCCGACATCCGGGACATCTACGACCGCCATTGCGGCGAACCATCTTTTGTTTCTGAAATCATTCAGTTCACCAAACAACCACCGCTTCAAAACGGGGCTACGTGGTTACTGAAACGGCATGTGGAAAACGCAGGGGTCCTTGATGCTGCCGCGATTAGCGAGATTTGTCAGCTATTGCCGAACCTGGCACATTGGGAAGCCAGGTTGCATGTTTTGCAATGCCTTCCCTTCTTGCCCGTACCCGATACTCATACAAAAACCGTTGAGACGTTCCTCAGAGCGTGCCTGATCGACGATGCAAAATTCGTCAGGGCCTGGGCCTATAGCGGTTTCTACGAACTCGCCGTTCAGTATCCGGAGTACAGGCAAGAAGCCGGGCAGCTCTTAGACAATGCCCTGGCGCGTGAACCGGCTTCTGTGAAGGCAAGGATACGCAAAGTCATGAAAAAGGGTATTTAGGCCTTCCCCTCTTCCCATTCTGCATCGGCCGCATTTGTCGCGCTCCACGCGTCTGCCAATCACCCCACCAATGTCTGGTCAGTATAGAGTGGTTCTATAAAATTATCGTATTTGGTGCTTTCGTAGGGTCCAATAGCGGGCTAGTGGTCGGTTTTTTTGCAAAAGCGAAGGTCCATCGATGCGTGGGACAATCTCGACCGGCAACGCCATCGCACTTTTTTGTGTCGTTGTCCTCGCATGGGGCACGAACTGGCCGGTAACCAAGCTTGTCGTGGAAGTCGTTCCGCCACTCTGGACGACAGCATTGAGATGCTGGATCGCGTTCACGGCATTGCTTGTGTTCTTGCTGTTGAGCAGCAAGCTGGTCGTGCCCAGGCGCGGTGATCTGCCGGTTGTGCTCAGCGTCGCCCTGCTTCACATGGTCTGTTTCTCCACGCTTGTTGCTACAGGGCTCAAATTTATCCCGGCGAGCAAAGCCATCGTTCTGGGTTATACAACGCCAATCTGGGTCGCCATTGGAGCGCCGCTTCTTCTTGGCGAGCGGACAAGCATCGGGCAGATTGCGGGTATGGCCATGGGGTTGTTGGGGCTCGGACTGATCCTCAATCCCTACGCTCTTGATTGGGCCGACAGCGATGTCGTTTTGGGATGCGGGTTGATTGTGTTGGCGTCACTGTTCTGGTCAGCCAGCATCATTTATGTGCGATCGCATCGATGGATAGCGACACCGTTTCAGCTCCTGCTCTGGCAAGTGCTTGTTGCCGCGATCGTGCTTACCGCCACGGCAACGGCAGTCGAAGGCTGGCTGAATATCGTCTGGTCTCGACGGCTCGTGGTTTTGCTGCTTTACGGCGGACTTGTCGGTACGGCGCTGGCATATTGGGCAATGTCGATGGTCAACAAGAGCCTGCCTGCGCTCACAACATCGCTCGGGATTATGGCAACGCCTCTTGTCGGGATCGCGAGTGCCACCATCGCGCTCGGTGAGACGGTTGATCTCTGGTTGGTGGCTTCAGCAGCACTGGTTATCGCCGGTATCGCCTGCAGTACCCTGGCCGATGCGCGGTTGCAGCGGCGCAAGGAAACCAATTGATAAGAGCATGCCAGACCTGATTCAGAGCATGATCCACCATTCTCGCCAAGACGCTCGTTCCTAAACCCCCACCTGCCCGTCGAGCACCCCATCCATGGCATCGACTTGCGTGAGGGTTTTGACGCCTTCGGCGCGGTTCTTTTCCGTCTCAGACGCTGTGCGTTCGGTCTCTGCAACCAGCCGGTCGAGTTGAGCTTTCAGTGTCGCGAGTTCGATTTCTCCCGACACCTTCTGTTGTTCTGATGGAGTGCTTGCACCGTCGATCTGGTCGAGCAGTTCACGTTTATTGCGGAGCTGCGAGGCAGTGATCAGCAGTTTCATACGTGGATCGGTGAGTTCGAGCCCGCTGCCAAGGAGTTTCGCCAGTTCGCTGAATTGTTCCTGTTCAAGCGTGATGCTTTCAGGGGCAGTCTCGATCATCACGTCCATATCCATGGCTGCGGGCACATTGACGGTAATGGGTGCGTCGAGATTTTCGCCCTTGGCACGCGCCTCTCCCAGTATCTGCTCGATTTGCTCCAGATTGAGACCCTCTTCTTCCTTGAGTTCGCGGGCAAACTCCGCGCCCACACTTGTGCGGCGGTTAAACCCGGTAAAGCGGACATTGTCCTCATTGTCGGTAACGCGCACCCAACGCTCCTCGGTCCAGAACTGGCGGATGCGTTGCCAAACGGCTCGGTAGACCCGCGCCTTGAAGTTGCGATGACGTTCAGACAAGGGCGTCAGTTCGGCGATGCCGCCCTGCTGCGCCAGTATGATGGCGCGGCCCGAGGGGGTGCCTTCGGGTTTGCCCTGAAGCGAGGTATTGGCGCCGATCTTGTCCATTCGCCCGGCAGAGTATTCCATCAGGCTCGCCTGCCCTGAGGCTTGCGCGCTCTGATCGATAATCTCGAAGGTGAAGCCCGGATTGGTTTCAATGTGCCCATCGGGACGCGCCAGCTGCGCTTTCATCTCACCCACGTCGTCGACCGCCCCTTTTTCCGCACGGGTTTGACGCATGGTGATCATGTGCAGAAATTTTGATCGGCGCTTATTCTCTTCATCCTGCGGACCTATCAGACGCCTTACAGCCCCATAGCGGGCATTGTCTCGATCCACATAGGCCGACTGCATGATCATCGGGTTGACCGACAGGCCTTCATCATCGAGGTATGGAACCGGGTCGCTCTCAAGCACACCCTGCTTGGTGAACTTGGTCATGTGCCACTGGTCGCCATCCTTCCAATACATGGTGACAAGGCGGATGCGCGCGCGTGTTCCAGGCTTCGCCCACACTTTGTGAGAAGGTTTATCGTCATAGTCTCCGGTTTCGGTCTCGGAAATCGTTCCCGCGATAATCGCCGCTCCGTCTGGCCATTTCTTTTCGGCCTGATCCCGGTCCCACCACAGCACATAGCCCATATAGCGCGCGTCACTGAAGTCACGCCGCGTTGAATGCGGGTCATAGAACACCCGGTCGAATTTGGGCTGCTTCAGGTCGATCTCGGCCCGGTCCGCCTTTGTGTTGCGCACCAGCACCTCGATGACCTCAAAACCGCCTTTGGCCAGATCCTCATAGGACTCGGAGAAGAGTGTGTCGAGGTCATGCTTGCGCTCCACGAACCGCAGCGCATCGGTTGCTGCTTCGGCAGCTTTCGCATCGTCGGGAGTGCGTGGCCAGGCTTTCGGGTCCGAGCGCTGCTGGATTTCGAGGCCCAGCATCACGTCGATTTTGCCGCCAATAAAGTTGAAGGTGGTGTCGGGCTGGCCGCGTTTCTTCAACGCGCTCGCTTCTTCCGCCGTCAGCTGCTTGCCATCGTAATAATCGATATCGCGGAAGGCGAGTTCGCGCGCGTCGTCGCTCGCCTCTTCGGCTTCCTCGAACCAGTCGACAAGACGCGTCAGCGTTTCCTTATCTGTCATTTGAGCTTTTTTTGCCATCAGTAGGCCTTCCAGTTCATATCTTGTGCGTCGCGTTCGGCGAACAACCGCTCCCAGCGATCGACTGCGGGTGTGGCCGATCCACGGGTGACGCCGGCTGTCATCTTGTCGAGCAGTTGACCCACCAAACCAAGTGCATCGACCTGATCGTCATGTTTGCCCATGGGAAAGCTCAGCATTTCGGATTCAAAGTCGGGATACCAGTCCGCATTGACCGGCACATAGAGCCCCTCGAGCGCCATCCGCCCGCGGATTGATTGCGCACGGATTGATTTGTCGCCGCGCGCAGGAAACCCCTCGCGATGAACGAAGGTTCCGCGCTCGCGCATGCGCCGTGTCAGGAACGGACCGATGCCTGAACGGATCTGTCCCCGCTCCTCGGCCCAGCCGATTGGCGCCCATTTTCCCACGAGATCGCAGAATGCCTCGATCCAGACGCTGGAGTCGGTGCGTCCGCGCCATAAATCCAACAGGTAGAGCCGACCCTTCGGGTCGATCCCCATGACCACGTGCACGGTGTAGTCGCCACCGTCCTGCGTTACCGCATAGTCGGACCCTCCATAGATGCGCAGCGTTTTGCGTTCTGGAGGGTCCACGTAACTGCGCAGCCATTCCGTCTTGAAATAGTCGCCCTCGTCGGGTGCGGGACGCTGCTGATAAAGTGCCGACCAGAACCGGGGCAATGTGTTTGCCCTGATGCGTTCCAGCTCGCTGAGCGTATAACGTTCCGGGCAGAGGGCGGAGCCCTCTCCAGAAATTGCCGGAAACTCGATCACCTCGAAGGTGTCACCGCCGGCTGCCTGTTGTGCAAGGATACGGCCTGAAAGATCGTCCTCATGCATGCGGTGATTGATGAGAATGACCGCTCCGCCCGGCTCCAGCCGGTTATAGGCCGTGCCCGTATACCACTGCCAGACCTTGTCGCGCCGCGTCTCGCTTTGCGCGTCGGCCATATTGGCGAAGGGATCATCTATGAGAAAAATATCTCCGCCACGGCCCATGACATCACCTCCGACACCGACCGCGTAATACTGGCCATCACTATCGGTGTGCCATCTGCCCTTGGCTTTGGAGTCCTCTGAAATTCTCGTATCGAACAGAGCGGAGTATTCGGTCGAATTGATAATGTTGCGCACATCCCGCCCATAGCCTTCCGCCAGGGTGGCCGATGCAGATGCTGCTATCAGGCTCCTGTCAGGATGGCGTCCGAGATACCATGCGCCGAAGCGCCGGGACGCCAGCTCGCTCTTGCCGTGGCGCGGCGGCAACAAAAGCATCAGCCGGTCGCATTGGCCGCGTTCGACGCGTTCAAGGGCGTGAGCGATCTTGGCGTGTAACGCCGTCTCGACATATGCGGGATAGGTGTAGGTGGTAAAACCGATCAGGCTTTCACGCGCTCTCCTTCTTGCGAGAACCGTTTGCGCCGCCTCTGCGGGCGATTGCGATAAGTTCATCGTCGCTGATGTCGTCCCTGTGGCGTCGCCCTCCTCGCGTGATCCCTGTCGTGCTTAAGTCCGGCAATGCTTTTTTGAGGAGTCCCAGTGCAGCGGACACCTGGCTCGGCGCCATCTCGACTTTGCCCAATGCATGATCGGCGAGCCGGGAGGTCAGATCGCAAACCGGAATTGTCTCTCGTGCCCGGCGAACGCGGAGCGGTTCCTTGGGCGCGACGTTCCCACGCGATGCCACTAGCCAGTATCCTTCAGCTCTCTGCCTCCTTGCGGCAGTTCGTCGTGCTGAAGGTTGGCCATATTGCTTGAGAGTTTGAAGCGCCCGTCCTCGGTGTAGGCCGTTACCGGCGTTCCGCTTGAAAGGGCATGGGCATGAAACTCGACCCAGCCGCCTCGCGCGTTTGAGGAATCCCAGCTTGCTTCCCACGCACCACTATTCTCGGCTAGCGCGATTGTTTCCGTCTGGAATGCGTCGCGGCCCGGATAAACGAGCTGGCAGGTGGCAGACTCCACATTGGCCACATCGCCATTTTCATCCTTGAAGGTAAAGGAGAGCGAGACAGTGTTGGAGCGGTTGAGGATCGTGGTCATGATCTATAACCCTGTGTTTGTTGTGGCGCTTCCGCCCGAAGCGGAGCGCTTGGCAAAGCCTGCGCGAATGGTCCGGCGGGCTGCGTCTGCGTTGCCGCTTATGGATTTGTTGGCCAAGCCTGCTTGTATCGCATTGCAACCCGCGCCCGCCGCGACGGCAGGCACTGCGTCTCGTGTTGGCAGCGTGGAAAATGCACCCGCAAAGTCGGGAGTGGTGACGCCTTGAATGTGTGACGTGCCCGCAAGCAGGGGCACATTCTCAAAAGCAAAACCAAATGCCCCAATGATTTCAAACGTTGCATGCGTCGTCGTGAGGCCCCCACCGGCGAGTGCGCTCGTGCCGGCAAAGGCGATTGTGACGTTTGCAGTCGACCGGCCCGACAAACTTGATGAGGCGGTTCCGGAAATCGCATGCGTTGCGTTTCCGGTCGCGCCTCCAACACCGCCGACGGTAGCATCCGACGCGAGACTGAATGAAACGGCGGCGGTAGACGTTCCCGCGACGGTCAGGCTCGCTAAACCCGCTATCGTCGTGGTGGCTTCGCTGGTTGTCAGACCGATGCCGACAACGGATGCGTCGCTCTCCAGGAGGAACGACACCGCGGCGCTGCTTTCGCCGGTAAACCTTGTTGGAACCTGTCCTGCCGCTGTGCCTTCGATCGCATAAGACACCGCCGCGGTTGATTGTCCAACCGGGCTGACCGCTGCCAAGCCGGCGGACGCAAGCGCCCCCGACTGGACAACGGTATTTGCCGTAACAAGCGGGACGCCCAGCCCGAGGCCGATGGGTCCGCCGATCATGGCTTAGTCCTCGGTGATGGTGCTGGCGGTCGTTACGCGCGGGGTCACTCCGTTGGAGACGGCGATGGTGGGCGTCAGCGCGCCTTTATACATAAGGTTGTCAGTCACGCCGGACCCGATCCCCACATGGGTTATGGTCTCAGATCCCCCGGTGGCTGTTGGGAAGTCGATGTTGGCGGTCGGCGATACCGAGTTGCCGGTGACCGTCCATCCGCCGGAGTTCCGGTTGACCGTCACGCGGGCGTAAGATGGGTAGGTCGCTTCGTTAGTGGTCATATCGCCCGCCTCGCCGGGATCGGCCGTATGCAGGCTCACGGTAAGAGTGGTGGCGGGAGACGACGTATCATTCTCCGCCACGTCGGCAATGGCCGTGGCGTTGAAGATCAGCGCCAGGATTG
>Ga0209633_10004118_pt1 | contig 13148 bp, 6 predicted proteins | sample Cruoilmetagenom1_FD_187290 | JGI IMG/M metagenome (GOLD analysis project Ga0209633, IMG submission 187290) | Oil polluted marine microbial communities from Coal Oil Point, Santa Barbara, California, USA - Sample 1 (SPAdes) (version 2) | ecosystem: Environmental > Aquatic > Marine > Oil seeps ... | reverse complement strand
AAAAACAAGTCACAAATTATCGTCAATATGGTTACGGTCACGAGGCCCGTTTCGTCTTACGGCGTACGTCCATCGTATTGAGACGTTACCCGTGACCGCTTTACGATACGGGCTTCGTTACTGAAAAAAGTTCTTTGAGCTGTTGCATTTGAACGTTCCCATCAGTATCACGTTTTTACCTGTGTCCATCCGTGTCGCCTAATCCCGCCTCGGCGGGATTGGTCATCCGTGGTTAAATTTTACTCTTTCTCTTTCAGCGCTGCTTTGATCACGTCATCAATCGTTTCGGCGAATATAAACTCCATTTCCTTGCGCAGGTCTTCGGGCACGTCCTCGAGGTCTTTCTCGTTCTTCTGGGGAAGGATCACGGTCTTGATCCCTGCCCGCTTTGCGGCGAGCACCTTCTCCTTCACGCCGCCGATGGGCATGACTTTGCCGCGAAGCGTGATCTCGCCGGTCATTGCCAGGTCGTATTTCACGAGTTTGCCCGTGAGGACGGACACGAGCGCCGTGGTCATGGTGACGCCTGCCGACGGGCCGTCCTTGGGTATGGCCCCAGCGGGCACGTGTATATGGATGTCCTGCTTCTCGAAGAAATGGCTGTCGATCCCGAAGGTATCGGCCTTCGTTCGAACATAGGAGAGCGCGGCCTGGGCCGATTCCTTCATGACGTCCCCGAGCTGACCCGTCAGCATGAGCTGCTTGTTGCCCGGCATGATCGTGGCCTCGACAAAGAGGATATCCCCTCCTGTCGGCGTCCATGCCAGCCCGGTGACCACGCCCGGCCGGTCGATCATCCCCGCTGTTTCGGCGAAGAACTTCTGCCTGCCGAGATATTCGTGGAGGGTCCCGCCCGTGATCGTAATCGGCGCCGGCTTTCCTTCGGCCACGGACTTCGCGACCTTGCGGCAGACATTCGCGATCTCGCGCTCCAGGTTCCTGACGCCGGCCTCGCGCGTGAAGTCCTTGATGATGCCCGTGACGGCGTCGTCCTGGATCACGATCTCCTCGGGTCTCAGAGCGTTCGCCGCGATCTCTTTTGGAATGAGGTATTTCTTCGCGATGTTCAGTTTCTCGAATTCCGTATACCCCGGCAGGTGAAGCACCTCCATTCGGTCGAGGAGCGGCAGGGGGATGGTCTCGAGCTGGTTCGCCGTGGTGATGAACATGACCTTCGTCAGGTCGAAGGCCACGTCAAGGTAGTTGTCCCGGAAGTCCTTGTTCTGCTCCGGATCGAGGACCTCGAGGAGGGCCGACGACGGGTCGCCGCGCCAGTCCGCACCGACCTTGTCCACTTCGTCGAGCATGATCACCGGGTCCCGCGTCTCTACGCGTTTGATCGTCTGGATGATCCGGCCCGGCAGCGCGCCGATGTACGTACGCCGATGGCCGCGTATCTCGGCTTCGTCATGGAGACCGCCGAGGGACATGCGCATGAATTTCCTGTCCAGGGCCCGTGCGATGGACTGGCCAAGCGAGGTTTTGCCGACGCCCGGGGGCCCGACAAAGCACAGGATAGGTTCCCGCACCTTTGCCCCTCCCTCGGCGCCCCGATCTTCCCCCAGTTTTTTCACGGAAAGGTATTCCAGGATGCGGTCCTTGACCTTTTCGAGGTCATAGTGGTCCTCATCGAGGGTCGTCCGGGCCTTGGTGATATCGATGGCAGAGGCCGTTGTTTTGTTCCACGGCAGGGTCGTCATCCACTCGAGATAGGTACGGATCACCGAATATTCCGGCGAGGCAGAGGAGAGCTTTTCCATGCGGCCGAGTTCGCGCCTGGCCTCTTTTTCCGCCTCCGGCGGCATCTTTGCTTCAGTCACCTTTTCCCGGAGGACCGTGATCTCCGAGCCCTCGTCGGTTTCTTCGCCGAGTTCCTTGCGGATGGCCGACAGCTGCTGCCGCAGGAGGTATTCCCGTTCCGCCTTCTGCATCTGGTCTTTGGCCTCGCCCTGGATCTTCCTGCCCAGCTCGAGCACCTCGACCTCGCGGTTCATGTGCTGCATCAGCTTGTTCAGCTTTTCGCTCACCGGGTCGATCTCAAGCAGTTCCTGGCGCTGCTGCGTGTCGAGGCGGATGTTCGTTGCCAGGAGGTACGCGAGCTGGCGGGGGTCTTCGATGTTGATGGCCGCGGCCGTCAGTTCTTCCGGCATGTTGGGCGTGAGGGATACCATCTTCTGGAAGACCTCGGACACACCGCGCATGAGCGCCTCGAGCTCCACCGTCTTCTCGGTGTCTTCCGGGCTGGTGCTTACCGCAGCCCGGATATAAGGCTCCGTCTGTTTGAACTCCCCGATCGAGATGCGCTCCAGACCCTGGACGAGCACCCTGAGCGTACCATCGGGGGCCTTCAGCATCTGGAGGATGCGGGCCATGGTGCCCACGGTATTGATCTCGCCGAGGGAGACTGCTTCGATGTCCGCTTTTTTCTGGGACGTCAGCCCCAGGATCTTGTCTCCCACGGTCACGTCGTTGATCAGTTTAATCGATTTGTTCTTGCCGATCACGAGCGGATAGACCGTGAGGGGATACACGACGGTGTCCTTGAGCGGCAGCAAGGGGATCTCCGCCGGCACCGGCGGTATGGCATCGGGTGTGCTCGCTACGGACTCTTGCTTCTCCTCGGCCGCGTCATCCCTGCTCGATTGCTCCGCGTCTACCCTGGCCGGTCTCTTGAACAGTTTTTCGAAAAATTCCTGGAGTTTCAAGGTGACACCTTCTGCGTTACGGTATTTTTTTGAGTGTAATGGTGAGCAGGCCGTTCTGGTAATCCGCAATCACGTTGTCATGATCCACGGGCACGGGGATGAAGATCTCGGACCTGAATTCTCCGTACTTGATTCCCAGTTGATGGCAGGCGTTCATCTCCGCTGATACGGGCTGGGCCCTGGCCCCCTCGACGACGAGGAGGTCGCTGAAGAGGGTCACCGACATGTCCTCTTCCGTCACACCCGCCAGTTCCATGAGGATGAGGAGGTTCTCCCGTGTCTCGTACACGTCCGTGGGCGGCCTCCATACGGTGGCGGAGGGAAGCGCCCAGGAGCCCAGGGATTCCCACATGTTCTGGAGTGCGCTGTCCGTCGTTGTCTTCCTCGAATATTTGTAAGCGATGTAGCGGTAGCGCAAACCGATGCCCCCCTTCTGATGGGTAGTGTCTGGAGCATATTGCTGCCTGGTTTGGATGACGTACTTGAAAGGACTGAAATAGTATAAAATACATTAACACAGGGCTGTAAGAATTTCAAGAGGATTGTAACGGGGTTTTCCTGCAGTGTCACCGCCCAGCCGGGCATTCCCCTGCAATCCTGATGCACTGAATAGTATGAAATGATGAAAGGGATTGAACCGCAGAGTTCGCAGAGGGAGAAGAAGCAAAAAAGCGTTTACGGTGTTATAATTTAAGAACTTCTCTGAGTCCCGAGTGGCCGCTTCTGACTTTAGGCTACGAGTGGCCGCTTCTGACTTTAGGCTACGAGTGGCCGCCTCTGTCTCTAGGCCATCTGTGGTAAAGATTTTGACAGGTGGTAACAATAACAAGGCGGGGATTACTTCGGGATCGTTCTGCCGGCGCACTCACCCCATGAACTTCAGGAGGAACATGCCCTTCTGTTCCTCGGGTAGCTTCTCGCTGATTATCTGGACCAGGCGTCTGAATTCACCGCTGGTGATGGGCGCGTCTTTTCTGAGGTTGCACGATCCGTAGGCAGCCTCGAGGACCATGCCGGCCACGGGCCCGGCGATATTCAACAGTTCCTCTTCCATCTGGGCGATGAGGGCTGCGGCAACGGTCTTCTGGGCGGCGCCCGTTCCGTTGTCCGACGCGTCGCCTGCAAGCGCTCCCCATTCCACCATTTTCCGTGCCTGCCTGGCCTCGGCGATGATGTCCTTTGTCCCGGGTATGTCGGCGGCTTTCATGTCCACCTGGGCCCCGTTCATGAAAAAACAGGCGTCGAGGTCGAGGCCCGGGATCTTGTTCAGGCATTCCGAGTCACGGCAGGTGCCGTGGGTCATGTGGTACACCATGCCCGCCCGGAAGAAAACCTTGAACAGGCAGTTATCGTTCTTGACGCTCACCGAGAGGATGCCGGTTTTCTTTTCCTTGCTGATTTCCTCAAGGACGTCGCCGAGGTTCGTTTTCATTACTTATTCCCCGATTTCCTTACCATGTCCATCATCATCACCAGGCTGGTTTTGAGCCGCGTAAAGGCGTCGGCAAGGGTCCTGAGTTCATCCTTCGTGTCTATCTCGAACTTGTTGTCGAATTTTCCCTTGCTCACCTGGTCCGCGACATCGACAAAGCTCTCGATGGGACGAATGATGCTTCTGCGGATCAGGGTATTGATGACGACGAAAAGAATGAAGAACAGGGCCACGAACACGACAGCCACCATGGCGGTGGAACGGTAGGCGATGTTCAGGGGCACCGACGCAGGCACGTAGATGATATTCGTCCCGACGACGGTGTTCATTTCATAGCCGTAGCCCGACTCCGCGCCGTATTTCGCCAGAATCGGCTTCGGCGCCTTTGTTTTGTCGCCGTGGCACTTCATGCACCCTTTCCTGTCCACCCTGACGGGCGTTGCTATGAAGTAGAACGGCTGCCCCCCCTCTGTTTTCAGGCCCCGCTGGTCCTTGAGTTCCGGGTCCTTCTGGAAGTTCCGCAGGAGCTTTTCTTCAAAATAATCGGCCCGGTTCACGGGGGTGAGCGGATTGTCCGTGGCCTGCTTGTAGATGTAATCGGGCTGGAACTTCTGGAGATGATAGGATATTTTACGGATGATGTAGAATCCCGACGTCGCCTCGAGCACGAATTTGCCGGGTATGGTCTTCTGTACGATCGGCCGGAGTTCGCCGCCGATGTATTTCTTGATGGAGAGCATGGAGCTCATGGCAAGGACCGCCTTTTCCTCAACTTCACGTTTGGCGTTCTCGTAAAAGAAGTAGTGCATGGTGACGACAACGAGGGGGAGGGTGATAATCAGGATCATGAACAGGATCAGGCCAAAACGCTTGGAAATGGAAAGCCTTCTGAACATAGAAGATTCCTCCTTTATGGCTCGCTCGCGCGGCGTCGAACGAACCTATCAATCATTCATTCGTTCACGTTTCCCGAATAGTTGCGCATTGCCGCAACTATTTTATGACCTTTCATCCAATTCAATATATAGCAAATATTTGTGGGAATGTCAATTTTTAGTACTAGAATATCTCCAATCATAATTTTAGAGATAGAAAAGAAAAAAATACCCGGCAGTATCTCTTCACTGCCGGTATACGTTCTGCTGCAGGTGCATTGTCAGGACTTACCCTCGCGCCATCTCGCGCAGTTTTCGCACCCTCTCAGCCAGGGGCGGGTGGGTGCTGAAGAGGCGCGCCATCCCCTTCCCTGACAGCGGGTTCACGATGAACATATGGGCTGTTGCCGGTTTGGCGTTCTTCATAGGGATGACCTGCCTTCCCTGTTCGAGTTTCTGAAGCGCATTGGCCAGGCCCTGGGGATTTCCCGCGAGCCGAGCGCCGCCTGCGTCGGCCTCGTACTCCCTGGTGCGGGATATGGCCATCTGCACCAGCATGGCGGCGATGGGCGCCACGATGATCATGACGAGAGCTGCCAGGGGATTTCCTTCTCCATCATCATTCCGGCCGCCGCCGAAGATCATGGCCCACTGCGCCATGTACGCCAGCATGCTTATGGCGCCGGCAATGGCAGCCACGATCGTGCCGGTGAGGATGTCCCGATGTTTGATATGGGCAAGCTCATGGGCGATGACGCCTTCCAACTCGTCCCTGGACAGGAGCCGCATGATACCCTGCGTCACGGCAACGACGCCGTGCTCGGGGTTCCGGCCCGTGGCAAAGGCGTTCGGCGTCTCGTTCGGCATGATGTAGACCTGCGGCATGGGCATGCCCGCCTTCTGCGACAGGTTCCGGACGATAGCATAGAGTTCAGGCGCCTGCGTTGCGTTTACGGGCTGCGCGCGGTACATGGCCAGGACGATCTTGTGGCTGAACCAGTAGGAACCGAAGTTCATGATCATGGCTAAAACAAAGGCGTAGATCATTCCCGTCTTGCCGCCGAAGGCCCCGCCGGCGAATATGAGGATTACCGTCAGCAAGGTCAACAATCCGACTGTTTTGATGGTGTTCATGGTTTTCGCTAAACCTCCATTGTGACTTTTTTTAGGGATGAGATACGTTACCACAGTCATCGGTCGCAGTCAATAAGCAGAAAACCGGACAGGAAAAGAGAGCGATCGCGCGCTCTTTTCTCTAACCAGGAAAACCCAACAATTCCTTCCGACAGGATTAACAGAATAGCAGCCTTTTTGCACTCAGTACGTCATGACATTATTTTTCATCTGTGCCGTGCGGCAAAAGTAAGGAGGCTTCAGCTTCAAGGCGCACAAATCCGGGGAATGAGGCATACTGCAGGATGCAGTGCATCGCCGAAGATAGGCGTTCTCCGAAGCCACATCCTACTTTTCGGTTGACAACTTCATACCACTTTGTTATATTTCACATTCTGAACGCGGGTGTAGCTCAGTTGGTAGAGCACAACCTTGCCAAGGTTGGGGTCACGGGTTCGAGTCCCGCCACCCGCTCCATAGAAATAAGGGAGTTAGCCGACATCGGTTAGCTCCTTTTTTATTGGTGTGTCAGTTTTTGTGCAGTTGACATACGGTGTGTGCTGTTCGGCAGGATTTGAATGAAGGTCGTCCATCACTTCCACTGCTCTCCTCTTGTGCGCGGGTGCACCGTGAGCATATCGCAGGGTCATCTTGATGTCCTGGTATCCACGTAATTCCTCGGCTGCTGCCAAATCTACCCCTGTCATTACCAGTTGACTCGCGACGGTAAGTCGCAGATCGTGGAAATGAAAATCTGTAATCTTCGCCCGTTCGAGTGCCATGGCGAAGCTTCGCTTCACGTTCCGGTAATTGCTGAGCTTTTTCGCATCATGAAAGACATAGGGAACGTCGATTCGGCAGGCCGATCCCCGCAGAGGAATGTCTTTCCCTTATTTTGACCGCATCTTCGTGTAGTTGAGCAGGCCGCACGCCAACAGGTATCTCGTTCCGATAAATTAAGTATCGATGTCTCCAGAAAATGACATCCCTCGTTCCCGCCAGGTATGAATGCTTTTCTTGCCCTCTTGATAATATTCAGAGATTTCGAAAAAAACCGAAAATAATTGGTATAATAAGATTCAACTATGAGCGTAGCTTCGCACACGTGGCATTTCTATTATTGTATTTGCGGGAATGGCCCTCGGAGGGGCCATGATGAATATTGACGGATATCGACTAACGGAAAAGACGCATGAATCCCTCAACTTCCTGCTGTATCGCGGGATTGCGGATTCCGCTGAGGACGACAGGACATTCCTGTTCAAGTTCTTCAAAAAAGAATGTTTAACACCCGTGGACATCGCCCGCCTGCGCCTGGAATATGAAAAAATCCAACAGACCGATTCCGACTATCTGGTGAAAATATACAAGGCCATGAGCATCGACGCCGGTTTTGTCCTTGTCATGGAGGACTTTGACGGAATCCCTCTATCCGCCTATCAGAAGAACAGGCCCTTTGACCTCGAGACGTTTCTCTTGATCGGAATACAAGCGGCGACAGCGATCAATGATATCCATGCACTAGACCTTCTGCACGGGGATATCCGGCCGCAGAATATATTTGTCAATAAGGAAAATGGGGGGGTCAAAGTCGGGAATTTCGGCATTCTTCCTCTCCTCTCCCGGGAAATAGAAACCCTCCACGATACGGAGATACTCAGGGAGAGACTTCCCTATATCTCGCCCGAGCAGACCGGCCGCATGAATCGGTCCGTGGATTACCGGACGGACTTTTACTCATTGGGAATCGTTCTCTATGAACTGCTTGCCGGCGACCCGCCCTTCAGAGCGACCGATGCCCTGTCGCTTATTCACAGCCACATCGCAAAGGAGCCGGCATCTCCGGCCACGATAAACGAAAGGATTCCCCCTGCCGTTTCCGATATTGTGATGAAGCTCCTCACCAAGAACGCCGAGGACAGGTACCAGAGCGGATACGGGTTGAAGGCGGACCTGGAAACATGTCTGGAACAGTTGAAGAAGAATGGCAAGGTAGAGAGCTTTGCGCTCGGCATCCATGATATATCCCACACCTTCACCATTCCCCAGAAGTTGTACGGACGGGAACGGGAAATCGAGACTCTGATGTCGGCGTTTGATCGGGTGCGGCAGGGGGCGAGCGAGGCGCTGCTCGTGAGCGGCCATCCGGGCATCGGAAAGACAGCGCTCATTCTTGAGGTCCACAAGCCTATCGTTGCACAAAGGGGCTATTTTATCGTAGGCAAGTATGATCAACTGCAGAGGGACGTGCCGTACAGCGCCATCATCCAGGCATTTCAGGGGCTGGTCCGCCGGATATTGACCGAAAGCGAAGAACGGGTCAGGAGATGGAAAGAGAGACTTTCGAAAGCCCTTGGCGTCAATGGGCGGATCATTACGGATGTAATTCCCGAAGTCGAACTGATAATCGGAAAACAGCCTGATGTGCCGCCGGCAGGCCCAACGGAATCGCAGAACCGGTTCAACAGGGTGATTCAGAATTTCGTCGGAGTTTTCGCGGACAGAGATCACCCTCTGGTACTCTTCCTGGATGACCTGCAATGGGTAGATCCAGCGAGCCTGAATCTGATAAAGACACTGATCACGGACCCGGAGACCAGGCATCTTTTGATCATCGGGGCCTACCGGGACAATGAAGTCCACGCAACCCACCCGTTTATGCTCATGATAGGCGATCTGACAACGGGAGGGGTGTCGATCACGAGCATAACCCTGGCTCCCCTGCTGATTGAACACGTGAATACGTTGATCGTTGATACCCTGAAGTGTGCAAGCAGGCTATCCGAGCCCTTGGCCCAGCTCGTTTACCAGAAGACGAATGGAAATCCCTTCTTTGTGAACCAGATATTGAAAGCCCTCTACGAAGAAAAGATGCTGGTGTATGAACCGGCGCATGGCTGGAAATGGAATATTGAAGAAATCAGAAGTCTCCGCGTAACCGACAACGTGGTCGATCTCTTGGTAGGAAAGATCGGCAAGCTTCCTCCTGAGACGCAGCAGATACTCAAGCTTGCTTCGTGCATCGGGAACCGCTTTGATCTGGAAACCCTTGCGAGCGTGTATGAAAAATCCCTTGACCAGGTATTCGTCGACCTGAGTGACGCCGTTCGAGAAGGTTTTATCATACCTTCGGGAATGAACTATCTGTTTCTTCATGACCGGATCCAGGAGGCTGCCTACTCCTTAATCACTGATGAAGATAAAAAAGAGATGCATTACAAGATCGGCACGCTTGTCTTGCGGCAAACGGAACGAGAAGACATCCTCGAGAAAGTATTTTATATAGCCGACCAACTGAACGCCGGGGCCGGGCTGATAACGAACAACACAGAACGAAATGAACTGGCCGAACTGGACCTCATGGCCGGGAGAAAGGCCAAGGCTTCGACCGCCTATGCCGCGGCCGTAAAGTATCTGTCCAAGGGCATCGAGCTTCTAGGCGAAGAGAGCTGGCGTCAAGAGTATGAATTGACCCGCGACCTTCACATGGAATGCTCCGAGTGTGCGTATCTCACCGGCGATTTCGAGGAAGCGGAAAGGCTCTTTGAGAAGGTCCTCAAGCACGCAAAGACGAACAGGGAAAAGGCCGAGGTCTACAAGATCAGGGTTACGCTCTCGCAAAACAGAGGCCAATCCAGGGAAGCGGTGAAATACGGACTTGAGGGGCTGCGATTGCTCGGTGTCAAAGTGCCTTTGAGCCCATCAAAGCTAGCCGTGCTGTTGGAGATACTGAAGGCAAAGATATACATAGGACGGAGGAAGGCCGAGGACTTGCTCCGCTTGCCTGAGATGAGCGACCCCCACAAGAAATCAATAATGGCCTTGTTAGGGGAAATGATCGCCCCGGCATATTTCGTAAACAAGGATCTATTCAGCCTGCTCCTGCTGAAAATGGTTATCTTGTCAACGCGGTTCGGGAATGCAAAGGTCTCCTCATTTGGATACGTCGTTTATGGTTTGATCCTCGGTTCCGGCCTGGGAAATTACAAGGCCGGAATCGAGTTCGGCAAAATGGCCTTAACCTTGAGCAGGCGTTTTAATGATTTATATACTGCGTGCATAAGTAATTTCTATTTCGGCGGCATGATAAATCACTGGAGGAAACCCATCAAAACCGATCTTGATTATTTAAATCAAGGCTATCTGGCCGGCCTTGAATCAGGGAATCTCGTCTATAGTGGATACTGTATCGCCATGCAAATCGGCATTATGATATTTAAAAGCGACAGGTTGGATGCGGTGCACAGTCAGTCTCAAATGAACCTTGAGATGTTGAGGAAATCAAAACACGAAGACATGTATCTTTGTGTTATGGCTGTGCAGAAGGCGGCTCTTAGCGCGGCCAGAGTTGATGATGAGTTAGACGAAATTGAGCTCATTGATAACCTGAGGAAAAAAAATCAAGAACTTGTTCTACATATATATTTTGCAGTTAAAACATCCGCCCTTTTCCTGTTCGGGAAATTTGTTGAAGCCCTTGAAATGGCATTGGAATTAGAGAAGAAGAAGGAAGTTTTGCTTGGGTTCTTTCATTCTGTAGGTCATACCTTTTACTTTTCCCTGCTCCTCTCAGCCCTTTACCCAACGGCGGGCGCGCGAAAGCGGAGCTCGTATTGGAAGCTCCTGAAAAAGAACCAAAAGCAGATGAAGAAGTGGACAGAAAACTGTGCCGAGAACTTTTCAAACAAATACCTGCTGATATCCGCCGAGATGTCTCGAATATTGGGGAAATTCGAAGAGGCGGAGAGGTTATACGACGACTCCATCAAGGCATCCCGTGAGAATGAGTTCATCCAGGAGGAGGCAATCGCCAATGAGCTGGCATCCAAGTTCTATCTTTCCCGGGGTAGAGAAAGAATCGCCAGGACATACATGCAGGAAGCCAGCGCCTGTTATGAGAGATGGGGCGCCCTCGCCAAAGTAAAACATCTAAAAGAACAGTATCCACACCTCTTTGATACTAGTCTAGGGGAGCAGGTTGCCCGAGAAACCATAAACACTGAACCGGCGCCTTCGCATGTATCCTCTGCCCTGGATTTGACCACGGTCTTGAAATCGTCCCAGGCCATCTCCGGAGAGATTTCCCTGGACAGGCTGCTGCGGGCGCTCATGGCGATCGTGATAGAAAATGCCGGGGCCCAAAAGGGCTTCCTCATGCTGCTCAAGAACGACCAGTTGTTCATCGAGGCGGAAAGTACGGTTGACCGGGAAGGAGCAACGGTGCTCCAATCCCTTCCTGTGGAATCGAGCACAAACGTGTCCCAGGGCATCGTCAACTATGTCAGGAGGACCCGTGAGCAGGTGGTCCTCAGTGATGCAGCGAAGGAAGGCATATTCACCGCAGATCCGTACGTCGCGCAAACGCATGCCAAATCCATCCTGTGCATTCCCATCATCAAGCAAAGCGCTCTCATCGGCATCCTCTATCTTGAGAATGACCTGGTCGCCAATGCCTTCACCCCGGAGCGGCTGGAGATGCTGAACCTCCTGTCCTCCCAGGCCGCCATATCCCTAGAGAACGCCAAACTGTACGATGAATTGGAACAGCGGGTCCAGGCAAGAACAACCGACCTGTCAAAGGCAAACGAACATCTCCACAAGGAGATCGCAGAGCGCAAACGCGCCGAGGAAGCGCTCCAAACGGCACACCGGGAGTTGGAATTGAGGGTTCAGGAGCGCACGTCCGAGTTACGGGACACAAACACAAAGCTGACGCAGGAGTTCATGGAACGGGAGAAGGTCGAGGCGGCTCTCAGGAAGGCGGCAGAAGAGTGGCGGGCGACCTTTGATTCGATGAACGAAACAATCATCCTCATCGACAATGAAGACAAGGTCGTGAAGGTGAATAGAACAGGCACCGTCTTCTTCAATAAACCCTACGTCGATATAATCAAGCAACCCATAAACGACTTGTTCAGGTCGATCGGGATCCATCAAGAGATCCAACCCCTCGCGCTGGTCAAACACTCGGGAACGTACGAAGAAGGTGAAATGTTCTTCCCCGAAAAGAGCATGTGGTGTTTCGTGACGGTTGCCCCGGCATGGGACGACAAAACCTTGCTGGGAACTGTCTGCATTTTGACTGATATTACACAACTGAAAAAACTCGAAGGTCAGCTTCGTCACGCTCAGAAGATGGAAGCGATCGGCACGCTGGCTGGGGGCATTGCACACGATTTCAACAATATTCTCAATATCATAATGGGATACGGATCCCTGGTGCAGGACAGTCTTGGAGAGGATCATCCTTCAAGGGCCCAACTCAATGAGGTGCTTACCGCTGCAGAGAGAGCGGCGAATCTCACAAAGAGGCTGCTTGCCTTCAGCAGAAAACAGGTTGCTGACCTGAAACCCCTCCTGATCAACGAGAGCGTCATCGGCATAAAGAAGATGCTGTCGCGGATCATCGGCGAGGATATTGAACTCATTACGGACCTCTCGGACAATAAAATGCTGATCATGGCGGACGGCGGCCAGATAGAACAGGTATTGATGAACCTCACCACAAACGCGCGGGACGCAATGCCGAAAGGGGGAAGCCTGACGATCAGGACAGGACTGTTCGAAATTGATGATCGGTTTGTTGAGGCGAATGGATACGGCGAGCCCGGCATGTATGCGCGTATTTCGACAACGGATACCGGGGTCGGAATGGATGAAGAAACGCAGAAGAAGATGTTCGAGCCTTTTTTTACTACGAAAGAGATCGGGAAAGGAACCGGACTCGGACTTTCCATTGCCTATGGAATAATAAAACAGCACAAAGGATTCATCAATATCTCCAGCGAAGCGGGGAAAGGAACTACGTTCAATATATATCTGCCTCTTCTTCAGGAAGCTCACATCGAATATCGCGAGTCCGAGGACGCTTCTCCCCTGAAGGGCGGAATAGAGACCATCCTCATCGCCGAAGACGATGCAGCGGTGAGAGATATGTCGAGGATTGTCCTCGAGTCATTCGGCTACAGCGTTATAATCGCAGAGGACGGCGAAGACGCGATCGCGAAATTTACGGAGAACAGA
>Ga0209633_10004117_pt1 | contig 13151 bp, 15 predicted proteins | sample Cruoilmetagenom1_FD_187290 | JGI IMG/M metagenome (GOLD analysis project Ga0209633, IMG submission 187290) | Oil polluted marine microbial communities from Coal Oil Point, Santa Barbara, California, USA - Sample 1 (SPAdes) (version 2) | ecosystem: Environmental > Aquatic > Marine > Oil seeps ... | reverse complement strand
TCTAAATATGGTTGTAATTTTTTAAAAGCAAAATCAGGAGATGAAGCTATAAAAATTTTACAGAATGAAGATATTGATTATATTTTTTCAGCAAAAGTTTTAGAAGATATGGATATTGAAGATTTTGTTGAAAGATTATATGAAAATGGTTTTAATGATATACCAATCGTTTTAATATCTTCAATTGAAGAAATAAAGGAAATAAAAGATTTTTTTAAGTTAGGGATAACAGATTATATTTTAAAAAATGATATTGGTAATGAAGAAACGTTAGAAACTCTTTTAAAAGATATTGGTATAAAATGAATCAAATTATTATTATTGGTTCACCCGGATCCGGGAAATCAACTTTAGCTTTTGAACTTTCAAAAATATTGAATATTGAAATTTTTCATATGGATAAATTGTTTTGGAAAGCAAATTGGGAATCAGTTAGTGAGAAAGAGTTGATTAGCAAATTAGAAGAAATTTTAATTAATGATAAATGGATTATCGATGGTAATTATAGAAAAACACTTGAAATGAGAATAAAAAAAGCTGATACGATTATACTTCTTGATATTTCAAAATATAAATGTATTTACAATATTATTAAAAGACGTTTTAATAAAAATAGAATTGACATTACAGAGGGATGTAATGAAAAATTTGACATTGAATTTTTAAGATTTATTAAATACATTTTTAATTTTAAAAAAAATAATCAAATAGAGATCAATAATTTAATAAATATATATAGAAATAATAAGAAAGTATATATTATGAAAAACTTGAATGAAATTAATGAATTTACTGAAAGTATGGTAGCAAAATGAAATTATTAAAAAGAATAAGTGTGGTATTAACAATATTTATTATTGTTATAGGACTAAATTTAATTGTAGAGTTGATTGACAATTTAAGTATGGGAAATATTTATATAAAATATCTCCTGTTTTTTGTTATAATTGTTTTAATATTTTATTATCTTATAATTCCTATTATAGTTTATATAAAAAGGCCTTCTATGAATTTAGTTTCAAAAATGAATGAAGGCGATATAAAAACTACTAAAAGATTAGCGAAATATTATATAAAGCGAATTGATGATAATGATGAATTAGTAAAATGCTTAAAGGAATCAGATTATAATAAATTAAAAGAACTCATTATAAATTATATTAATGGAAGAATTTTAGAATTTGATAAAATAATAAATAGATATGCATTATCAGTAACAACAACAGTAATGCTTTCACCAAATTCGTTAATTGATGGATTGGCTGTTATATTTGCTAATTCAAAAATGTTATATGAATTGTCAAATTGTATTGGTTTGAGATATGAGTATAAAGAAATTTTAAATTTATATGTAAAAGTGTTTTTTGCTGGAACGTTAACTGGTGCAATTGAAGAATATGATGAAGCAATAGAAGATATTGTAGAAGAAATTATTGAAGGATTTAATGATAGTGGATCTACTAAAGCGTATGAGAGTGTACCATATGTAAAAGTAATTACAGGTTCAATTAGTCCAATTATTCAAGCATCAAGCAATTATTTTTTTATTACTTATAATGGCTATTGTTTTAAAAATTATTTTTTAGATGTTGTTGAAGGTAATGAAATAGATTTTAAAGCAATTAAGAAAAAAGCAAGAAAAGAAGCCAGGAAAAAAAGAATTGTTTTCTTAAAAAATATTCCTCAGAAATTTTTATCAAAAACTGGAAGTGTAATAAAGGAAAAATCAATTAATGGTTTTGATAAAATAAAAGGTTTTATTAAAAAATAGTGGGAGGGAATATGAATATACCAAACATACTTACAATAATCAGAATAATATTGGTGCCAGTTTTTATTTTCGCTTTCTTTTTTATAAGTAAATGGGTTGCACTTTGTGTGTTTATATTGGCTGGAATATCGGATCTTCTTGATGGGTATATTGCAAGGAAATATAATCTAGTGACTGAATTAGGTACTCTTTTAGACCCTTTTGCAGATAAATTAATGTTAATTAGTGTATTAATATCTTTTACAATTGCTGATTATATACCAGTTTTTATGTTAGTTATTATGGTTATTAAAGAATTATTTATGATTTGTGCTGCAGCAAAATTATATTTTAAAAAGGAAAAAATTGTAATACCTGCAAATAAATTTGGAAAAACTTCAACCGTTCTTTTTTATATTGCAAGTTTTATAATTATTTTCAATATTAATGCAATATTAAATGATGTTTTAATGGCTTTAGTAATTATTTCAACTATATTGGCATTTTTTAGTTATTATAAAATTGTAAAAGATAAAATTTTATAAGAATTTGAAAGGAAGATTTATGAAAAAAATATTGATTATGTTATTAATTGCAACTCTATTAATGAGTGGTTGTGGAAAGAAAGAAGTTGTAAATGAGAATGATTTAGCTAATAAAATTAATTATGATTATAATCCTAAAGCAACTATAATGCTAGAAGGAGAGAAAAAAATTGTTGTTGAATTATATCCTGAAATTGCAAAAAATACTGTGAATAATTTTATTTCATTATCGCAATCCGGATTTTATAGTGGATTAATTTTTCATAGGGTTATTAAAGGCTTTATGGTACAAGGTGGTTGTCCTGAAGGAACTGGAGCTGGTGGACCAGGGTATTCAATAAATGGCGAATTTACATCAAATGGTTTTGAAAACAATTTACTTCATGATAAAGGTGTTATTTCAATGGCTAGAACAATGGATCCAAATTCAGCTGGTTCTCAATTTTTTATTATGCATGAAAAAAATGAAAGTCTTGATACTAAATACGCTGCATTTGGAAAAGTAATTGAAGGAATGGAATATGTTGATGAAATAGCAAATGTAGAAACAGGTGAAAAAGATAAACCTATTATAGATCAAGTTATTAAATCAATTACAATAGATTTAAATGGTTATGAACCGGAACCAGTGATAAAAAAGTAGGTGAACAATGGAAATAGAGAATACTGGATTAGTAATAGAAGGCGGAGGAATGAGAGGCATATTTTCCGCTGGTGTTTTAGATTATTTAATGGAAAAGGATATAAATTTTCCATATGTAATAGGTGTGTCAATGGGAGCTTGTAATGGTTCTTCATATGTTTCTAAACAAATGAAAAGAAGTGTTAGAATTCCAATGACCTATCTTAATGATTGGCGTTATTTAAGTTTTAAAAGTTATTTAAAAGAAGGAAATTTATTTGGAATGGATTTTATTTTTAATAAAATTCCATATGAACTTGATCCTTTTGATTTTGAAACTTTTGAAAAATCGAATAAAAAATTCACTAGTGTAGCTACTTCTTGTGAAACTGGTAAAGCAAGATATTTTGAGAAAAGTGATATAACTCAAAATATTTTTTTGAAATCTTTGGAAGCTTCAACAAGTTTACCATTTCTTTCAACAATGAAAGTTATTGATGGAGAAAAATTACTTGATGGAGGAATTAGTGATAGTATACCAGTATTAAAGACTGATAATGATGGATATAAAAAACAAGTTGTAATATTAACAAGAGAATATGATTATATTAAAAAAAGTTCAAACTTTTTAAAATTAATAACGCCTATATATTATAAAAAATATCCTGAATTAGCAGAAAGTATAATAAATAGAGCTGTAAAATATAATAAAACATTAGATTATATTAAAAAACAAGAAAAAGAAGGTAATTATTTTGTTATAAGACCTTTAAAAGCCATTGAAATGCCTAGAGTAGGAAAAGATAAGGATAAATTAAGAAATGCATATGATTTAGGATATAATCAAATGGAATTGTTATACAATGATTTAAAAATATTCTTAAAAAATTAAAAGCGGAGGTTTTATATAATGACGGTATTTATTTTAAAATATTTATTTTTATTTGGAACAGGTTCCATTTTTGGTTGGATTCTTGAACTTTTTTATAGAAGATATTTTGGAAAAGCAAAAGATTGGATTAATCCAGGATTTTTATCTGGACCCTATTTACCAATATATGGTACAGGAGTCAGCGTATTATATATTGTGAGTGATTTTAGTATAAGTTTTAGTTTTAAGATAATATTATTTGCAATTTTTACTACTTTAATTGAATATATAACGGGTATATTTTTTCTTAAAAAATATAATACTAGATTATGGGATTATAGTAATTTGAAATTTAATATTAATGGATTGATTTCACCTCTATATTCGTTTTTTTGGACTATTTTATCATTATTTTTTTATTTTGTTTTATATCCATATTTTTATAATCAGATAGAATTTTTATATCAAAATCTTCAATTTTCATTATTTGTAGGAATTCTATATGGAGTAATAATAGTAGATGTAAATAATTCATTTAATATATTAAATCGCATCAAGGAATTAACTGAAACAATAGAGGAAAGTTCTGTTGTTATTTATTTAGAGGACTTTAAAAGAGAAATTAAATATAAATATATTAATATTAAATCAAAAGCAAGAAAACCACAATTTTTATTACCTTTTAAAGGAGTTAGTAATTTAAAAGAACATGTTAAAGATTATGTGGGAAAGCTAAAAACTGAAAGTTTAGATGAGTTAAAAAGAATTAATAGATTTTAGATGGGATTAATATGTTTAATAATAGAAAAAAAGTTTTAATTGGAATTAGTGGTGGAGTTGATTCCGCTTTAACAGCTATAATTTTAAAAGAAAAAGGTTATGAAGTAATAGCTATAACATTTAATTTAATAGATAAATTTAATGAAAAGTCATTAGAAGATGCAAAACGAATTGCTAATAAATTAGATATAGAGTATTTTATTTATGATTATAAAGATATTTTTCATGAAAAAGTAATAAAACCTTTTATTAATGATTATATAAATGGATTTACACCAAATCCATGTTTAAAATGTAATCAAGTTATAAAGTTTGGATTATTCTATGATTTATTAAAAATTCATAATGCAGATTATATTGCTACAGGACATTATATAAAAAAAGTTTATGATAAAAAAAATATGGTATATAATGTTATGAAACCTAAGAATTTAATTAAAGATCAGACTTATCTTATGTATTTTCTTAATCAGTGGCAACTTGAGCATACACTATTTCCGCTTGGAGATATTGAAAATAAAAGTGAAGTAAAAGATATTGTAAGAAATTTTGATTTTAAAATATCAGATAAACGCGAAAGTGTTAATATCTGTTTCACTGATGAAAATGATTATAGATTGTTTATTAAAGAAAATAATACTATTGATGTATCTGGTGATTTTGTTGATATACATGGAAATGTATTAGGCCAACATAATGGAATTTATAATTTCACAATAGGTCAAAAAAGAAATTTAGGTTTAAAAACGGATAAAAAATATAGCGTAATTGAAATAATTGGTGAGAGAAATGAAATTGTACTAGGAGATGATAAATTAGTTTATCATAAGATATTGATGGCAAAAGATATAAATATTATAAATCCAGATTTAAATATTGAAAATATAGAACTTACTGCTAAAATATGTCAATGGGGTTATTTTCTAAAATGCAAAGTAAAGAAAATTAGTAATAATAGAATGAAAGTGATTTTTAATGAAAAAGTTAGAGCAATTACTATTGGTCAATCTATTGTATTTTATAATAATGAATCTGTAATTGGTGGAGGAATTATTGAAAAGATAGTTGATAGAATATAATCATAAAAAATTTGACATTTAGAATATTTAATGATAGACTTACCAAGTATTGAAAATTTAATAATAATTGTCAAGAAGGAATTCGTTTCTCACCATACAACTAAAGTTCGTATGTGTTACACAGTTTTTTATTTTACTTATATTATAAATATGTGTATTTGAGTTTAACGGGTTTGAGACCCGTTTTTTTATTATTTAAATGATAATTGCAACTAATAAGTTGTAAAATAAATTATAGGAGGTGCAGATATTAAAAGTAAAAAACCTGAAATAAACGAAAGCATTAAAGATCGTGAAGTAAGAGTTATCGGTGACGATGGCGAACAGTTTGGAGTGCTTTTAACTAGTGATGCAATTGAATTAGCATCACAAAAAGGATTTGATTTAATTAAGGTTGCTCCTGGTGCAAAACCACCAGTATGTAAGATGATGGACTATGGTAAATATAAATATGAACTTGCTAAAAAAGCAAAACGTGTTAGACAAAATAGTTCAGCTGTTGAAACAAAAGAGTTAAGACTGAGTGTTAAAATTGAAGATCATGATTTACAAACAAAGGCTAATAAAGCGAAAGATTTTATTAAAGCTGGTAATAATGTTAAAATTACATTAAAGTTCAGAGGAAGAGAAATGGGACATAAAGAGTTGGGTTTCGGAGTAATTGATAGATTTATCAATTTCGTAGGATTAGACGTATGTAATATTTCTAAAAGAGCAAAAATTGAAGGTCGTAATATGATTGCATACATTGAACCTAAACGTACGATATAAGGAGGAACAAAAATGCCTAAAATGAAAACACATAGTGGATCGGCAAAAAGATTTAAGAAATCTGCATCAGGAAAAATAAAAACTAAAAGAGCTTTTAGAAGTCATATATTAACTAAAATGTCTGCAAAAAGAAAAAGAAATTTAAGAAAATCTGGAAGTATTGCTGCTTGTGACGCTAAAAAAGTTAAAGCAATGTTACCGTACAGTTAAAATAGGAGGCATATAAAATGGCTAGAGTAAAAGGTGGAATGAACGCTAGAAAGAAACATAAGAAAATATTAAAGTTAGCAAAAGGTTTTTTCGGACAAAAAAGTTTAGTATTTAGAGCTGCAAATACTGCAGTAATTAAATCATTAAGCTCAGCATATAGTGGAAGAAAACAAAGAAAAAGAGATTTCAGAAAGCTATGGATTACAAGAATTAATGCAGGAACTAGATTAAACGGATTAAGTTATTCAAAATTTATTCATGGTTTAAAAGTTGCTGAGATTGAAATCAACAGAAAAGTTCTTTCTGAGATGGCAATTCATAATCCAGATGACTTTGCAAAATTAGTATCTATTGCAAAAGAAAATTTATAAAATTATAGATTAACCACTGATAATCAGTGGTTAATTTTTTTGAAAGTTAAAAATAATTGATAGTTTTTTTAAAAATGTATATAATGTAATGAGATAAATATTATGATATGATAAAAAGAAATATTAGGTGATATTAATGTATAAAATAAAATCGATAAAAGCAAACAATAAAATTAATCCATCTTCAGTTTTAGCATATGGCTTTATTACTGTAATATTTTTAGGCGCAATTTTACTTGCACTTCCAATTGCATCTAAAAATGGAGAAACTGTTGGATTAATAAATGCTTTATTCACTTCAACTTCTGCAGTATGTGTAACGGGGCTAATAGTTGTTAATACAGCTGAGCATTGGAGTATATTTGGAAAATTCATTATAATGATGTTAATTCAAATAGGTGGACTTGGTTTTATGTCCATGGCAACTTTAATAGCCATTCTAATGGGTAAAAAAATTGGGCTTAGGAATAGAATAATGATTCAAGAATCTCTTGGACAATTTACAATTTCAGGTGTTGTGAGATTAACAATAAGAATCATGCAAGCAACTTTTATAATTGAATTAGTTGGTGCCATTTTACTTGCAACAAAGTTTATTCCGGAATTCGGGTTAAAAAAAGGTATGTTCTTTGGTTTATTTCATTCAGTCTCTGCATTTTGTAATGCTGGCTTTGATATTATAGGAAATAGTCTTGAAAATTATGTAGGTGATCCTATAATAAATTTCACTATAATGTTTCTAATAATTTTAGGTGGTATTGGATTTACTGTAATAATTGATGTTGTTAAAGTAAAAAAAATGAGAAAACTATCTTTGCATTCTAAATTGATTTTAACAGTTACTTTTTTATTATTAATTTCTGGTCTGATATTTTTCTTTGCTTTAGAATATAGCAATCCTGAAACATTAGGGAATTTATCTTTTAAAGATAAACTTTTAGCTTCAGCTTTTCAATCTGTTTCACCAAGAACAGCTGGATTTAACACAATTCCCACTGGTGGATTAAGAGATTCTTCTAAATTTTTAACAATTATTTATATGTTTATTGGAGGTTCCCCTGGCTCAACTGCAGGAGGTATAAAAACTGCGACTTTCGGTTTGATACTTTTAGCAGTTTATGCAGAAATAACTGGAAAAAATGAAATTGTATTTGCAAAACGTAGAATATCTAATGAAACAATTTCAAGAGCTTTATCAATACTTATTATAGCTTTAACACTTGTAATAGTAGTAACGATGATTTTATCAATTACAGAGGTGAAATTTGAATTTATTGATATATTTTTTGAATCTGTTTCAGCATTTGGAACTGTTGGTTTATCAACAGGAATAACTGGTGGATTATCATCTTTTGGAAAAGTAATCATTACGATTACTATGTTTTTAGGTAGAGTTGGGCCATTAACGGTTGCAACTGCAATAGCGACAAAGCATTCAGGTAAAAAATCATTAATTAGATATCCTGAAGGAAAGATTTATGTAGGATAGGAGCGTGAAATATGGATAAACAATTTGTTGTAATTGGGTGTGGAAGATTTGGAGAAGCTCTTTCTACAAAACTTGTGGAATTGGGTAAAGAAGTTATGGTTGTGGACATAAGCGAAGAAATTATTCAAAATATTTCTCAAACTGTTACATATGCTGTTCAAGCTGACGCAACTGATGAAAATTCAATTAAATCTTTAGGGATAAGTAATTTTGATGTTGCAGTAATATCAATCGGAGCAAATATTCAAGCATCTTTATTAGTAACGTTAATGGTTAAGGAATTAGGAGTAAAAAAAGTAATTGCAAAGGCACAAAATGAGCTTCATGCAAAAATTTTATATAAAATTGGTGCAGATAGAGTTGTTTTTCCTGAAAGAGAAATGGGAATTAGAGTAGCTAAAAATTTAGTTTCTAAAAATGTATTAGATTTTATTGAATTTGCGCCTGATTATAGTGTTATGGAATTACTTGTTTTAGATGATTGGGTTGGACAATCTTTGATTGAAATTGATATGAGATCAAGATATGGAATTAATGTTATGGCAATAAAACATGGTGACGATATTAATATTTCTTTAATTGGAACTTATAAAATAAAGAAAGATGATATTTTAATAGTAATTGGTAATAATAGTGATCTTCAGAAAATTGAAAGGGCAGAGATATGATAATTGAATCGTTTGACAATAGTAAACTTAAATTAGTAAGAAAATTAAGCACAAAAAAAATAAGGCATAAAGAAGGTAAATATGTTGTTGAAGGTATAAAAATTCTAAATCATGCAATTGATTTAGGTGCTGATATTGAATTTGTTTTATTTTCTACACGTGTATTTGAAGTAAGTGGTGGAAGAGGTATTGTAAAAAAGATATATAAAGAAAGTATTGAATATGCTCAGGTTGATGATGCTATTTTTGATAAATTGGCTGATACAGTTACAAATCAAGGAATTATAGCAGTAATTAAAATAAGATCTTTATCAGATAAAATCGATTTTGAAAATTTAAAAAATAAATGTGTTTTCGTAGACAGTGTACAAGATCCAGGGAATTTAGGGACTATTATTAGAACTGCTGATGCTTCTGGATTTAGTGAGATATTTCTTTCAAAAGGAACTGTAGATCCTTATAATCAAAAGGTTATAAGATCAACAATGGGTTCTATTTTAAATACAAATATTTATTTGCTTAATGATAATTCAAATTTTCTAAAAGAATTAAAACAAAATGGTTATCAAATTATTGCTACAGAAGCTGATACAAATGTTAGTTATAATGAAGTTAAATATAATGATAAAGTTGTTTTAATAGTTGGAAATGAAGGAAATGGGATTGAAGAAGAAGTTTTAAAAGAAGCTGATTATTCTGTTAAAATTCCAATTGAAGGTACTGCAGAAAGTCTTAATGCAGGTGTAGCAACTGGAATTATGATGTATAAGATAAAAGAAGTTATTGAGTCGAAATAAATTGTGTGCTATAATAACTATTATAGTTTAAGCTAAGAAAAAGAAAGTAGCAATAATGCGAGTTTACAGAGAAGAGGATATGCTGAGACCCTCTAACAAAGATTATTGTGAAGTTCGCTTTGGAGCTGCAATATTAAAACATTGCCGGTTAACATACGATACATGTATATGAGTGGTCATAATGACTATTTGGGTGGTAACGCGGAGTAACCTTCGTCCCTTTTGGGATGGAGGTTTTTTTATTTTTGGAAAGGAGCAACAATTTGGAAAAGATATTAGATATAATGTTTGAAAAAGCAACAAATCAAATTGAAAAATGTTCTTCTTTAGAAGAATTGGCTGAAATAAAAGTCAAATTTTTAGGGAGAAAAGGTGAGGTTACTGAAGTATTAAAGAAAATGGGTTCACTTCCAGTTGAATTGAAACCTATTATTGGGAAAAAAGCAAATATAGTTAGAAATAGAATTGAAAATCATATAAAAGAAATAGAAAAAATACTTGAAGAAAAAATGCTTTTAAAGAAACTTGAAAATGAAGATATTGATGTTACAATTCCAGGAGTTAAAAAAGAAGTTGGGCATCAACATCCAATTAGCAAAATGGTTGATGAATTAAATCAAATTTTTATAGGTATGGGATTTATGATAGCTGAAGGACCTGAAATCGAAACTGTTTATAATAATTTTGATGCTTTGAATTCTCCAGAGAATCATCCATCAAGAAGTAAATCAGACACTTTTTATATTAACGATGAACTATTATTGAGAACTCAAACATCGCCAGTTCAAATTAGAACAATGAAATCACAAAATCCACCAATTAAAATTATTTCACCGGGAAGATGTTTTAGATTTGATGAACTTGATGCAACACATTCACCAATGTTTCATCAAATTGAAGGACTTGTAATAGATGAAAATATTACAATGGCAGATTTAAAGGGAACTTTAGATTTAGTTGCTAAAAGAGTTTTTGGCGAAAATACAAAGACTAAATTCAGACCTCATGATTTTCCATTTACTGAACCAAGTGCAGAAGTTGATGTTACTTGTTTTAAATGTGGTGGAAAAGGTTGTAAATTCTGTAGTGGTAACGGCTGGATTGAAATTCTTGGTTGTGGAATGGTACATCCAAAAGTATTAGAAGAATGTGGAATAGATTCAGAAAAATATAGTGGTTTTGCATTTGGAATGGGAATTGATAGAATTACAATGCTTAAATATGAAATTGATGATATCAGAGTTTTATTTGAAAATGATGTTAGATTCTTAAAACAGTTTTAGTAGGAGGGGTAAATGTTAGTTCCAATTAGTTGGTTAGATAGATATGTTGATGTTAAAAATGAAAATATAGATGAAGTTGAAAATAAACTTATCATGACAGGCTCAAACACTGAAGGTGTTGAAAATATGTCTGATAAATTTAGTAAAATAATTGTGGGTAAAATTATAAAAATTGAAAATCATCCAAATGCTGATTCTTTATTTGTAATGAATGTAGATATAAAGGATGAAGTTCTTCAAATAATTACAAGTGCTAAAAATTGTTCGGTTGGAGATATAGTTCCAGTTGCAGTAAATGGTGCTTATATTGCTGATGGTACTAAAATTAAACGTGGTAAACTACGTGGTGAATTATCGGATGGTATGCTTTGTTCAGTTGAAGAAATGGGATTTAATAAAAGTGTAATACCTCAAAAATATATTGATGGAATATTTATTTTAAGAGGAGATTATAAAATTGGTGAAAATGTAAAAGTTGAACTTCCAATGGATGATCCTATTATTGAATTTGAAATAACACCTAATAGATCTGATTGCTTAAGTATGTTAGGAATGGCAAGAGAAACTTCTGCTACTTTAAATAAAGAACTTATAATGCCTGATTTAACAATAAAAAATGAAATAGATAATATTGATGATTATATTAGTATTGAAGTAAAAGATAATGAATTATGTAAAAGATATACTGCTAAAGTAATTAAAAATGTTGAAATAAAAGAATCACCTTCATGGTTACAACTTTTATTAATGAAATCTGGAGTTAGACCAATAAATAATGTTGTTGATATTACAAACTTTGTAATGCTTGAATATGGTCAACCAATTCATGCATTTGATCTTGATACTTTAGAAGGAAAGAAAATTATAGTAAGAACTGCAAATGATGGAGAAAAAATTACAACTTTAGATGAAGTTGAAAGAAAACTTGACTTAACTAATTTAGTTATTTGTGATGCTGAAAAACCTGTTGCATTAGCTGGAATCATGGGTGGAGAAAATACTGAAATAAAAGATACAACTAAAAATATATTAATTGAAGTTGCGAATTTTGATTCTAGAAACATTTTCATTTCTTCTAAAAATTTAGCTCTTAGAACTGAAGCGTCTGCGAGATATGAAAAAGGAATTTCTCCTTCTATAGCAGAAGATGCTGCTAATAGAGTTTGTAATTTAATTGAACTTTTAGAAGCGGGCGAAATTGTAAAAGGTATGATTGATATATATCCTAAAGAAGTAAAAGAAAATGAAATTAATGTAAGAGTGAGTCATGTTAATAAATTAATTGGTTTTAATCTTAACGCTTACGAAATGGCAGCAATATTAGGAAAATTGAATATCAAAACTACTGTTAATGGCGACAATATTACTGCTATACCACCATTATATAGACTTGATTTAAATACTGAAATTGATTTTGTTGAAGAAATCGGAAGAATTTACGGTTATGAAAATCTTGAAAGTACATTACCTCAAGGAAATTCATGGGGTGAAAAAACATATACTCAAAAACTTGATTCTTTAGCAAAAGAGATTTTATTTGAAAATGGAGTAAGTGAAATTACTACATATTCATTTATTAGTCCTTCAACTCTTAATGACTTAAGAATTTCTGAAGAAAGCCATTTAAGAAAATATGTTGAAATTCAAAATCCTCTTGGGGAAGAATTCAGTATGATGAGAACGACATTAGTAGCAAATATGTTAAAAGTTATTAAAAATAATTACAATAGAAATATTGAAAAATTAAGTTTATTTGAAATTGGAAATGTATTTATTCCAAAAGAAATTCCAGTAGTTGAACTTCCTTATGAGAAAAAACGTATTGTGGTAGGAAGCTACGGAGATAATGAAACATTCTATACAAGTAAAGGTATTCTTGAAAATTTTCTTTCTGGTATGGGAATAGAAAACTACG
>Ga0209633_10004116_pt1 | contig 13156 bp, 10 predicted proteins | sample Cruoilmetagenom1_FD_187290 | JGI IMG/M metagenome (GOLD analysis project Ga0209633, IMG submission 187290) | Oil polluted marine microbial communities from Coal Oil Point, Santa Barbara, California, USA - Sample 1 (SPAdes) (version 2) | ecosystem: Environmental > Aquatic > Marine > Oil seeps ... | reverse complement strand
ATTATTTAAAAGATAGAAACGTGATTTATATAAAAACTACTGAAATCATTAATTAATTATTTTGTTATGAATAAAACTAGATGCGCCTGGTGTGGTACTGATCCTTTGTATGTTGAATATCATGATTCGGAATGGGGAGTTCCGGTCTATGATGATGACAAACTGTTTGAATTTTTAATACTTGAGACTTTTCAGGCCGGATTAAGCTGGATTACTATTCTACGTAAACGGGAAAATTTCAGGAAGGCATTTGATAATTTTGACTACAAAAAAATAGCAAAATATGACGAAAATAAATATGAGGTTTTATTACAGGATGCTGGTATTATTAGAAACAAATTAAAAATAAGAGCGACTATAACCAATGCTCAGAATTTTATGGTAATTCAAAAAGAATTTGGTTCTTTCTCTAACTATATATGGAATTTTACTAATGGAAAGCCTATAAAGAATGTTTGCAAAAGTTTATCAGAAGTACCTGCTACTACAGAATTATCTGACCAGTTATCAAAAGACTTAAAAAAACGCGGATTCAAGTTTGTAGGTTCAACGGTTATGTATGCACATATGCAAGCAACAGGAATGGTCAATGACCATACAACCGAATGCTTTCGATACAATGAGGTGTAATTTATAGGATGTCTCGTCGAGCGCAGTCGAGACGTTTTGAGTAACATAAATAATGAGTTCTCGACAAGTACCACTTGCTACCTTCAAAACAAAGTATACTTTGATTTTCGGTAATGCTCGAACAGACGTATTATTAATATTTACTTAACCGGAACATAAATTTCTGTAAGCCAATCAGCAGGGTTTGGTGTGTTCATAGGATCGGTTAAACTAACTTCTATTGAAGCACTTCCCACAACTTGTTCTAACTTACTATCTATTAAATATTTGTATGTAGTTTCCCAAGCTTCTTTTAAATTTCCATAATCCCCTTTTAACGTAGTTTTTATTGCTTTAAACGGTTTTAACATTCCCGTTTGAATACCGCTTCCCGACTCGGTGATCACTTTTTCAGCAACAGGTACTGCACAAGAAAATATAACTGCATTATTTTCTTCGTCAAAAACATGATATATAGTAAACGGTGCACCTGCCATTTGGATCTTATTTTTTTGGGCGTACATAATCGCTTTCGGCATCATTTCATTCATTTTAGCTTGAAATTCATCCATTTTACAAGAAGTTGTACTATATAAATAATAACCTCCTCCATGCGTAGTAGGACCATTAACTGTTATACTGTACTTTTTCATATTTACCTGTAACACACTATCTAATTTAAACAAGCCTCTTTCAAAATCCGGTCCAACTTCCTTTTCCATACCCCCACTAAAAGTCATAAATGCCCTTGACATAAAATCTAATTCCCCCTTCATGCCCCAAGACACTTCAGTACCTTCTTCAACCGATTTAAATGTCCAATAAATATCAGATTGAGACTCCCAAGGTTTTATAAAAGTTATTTTTTGATTGATAGATTCATTGGTTTTGACAGCTAAGGTTTCCATACTGCCTTCGCCTAATATTTCGCCATTCCATCCGTAAGTTGCTCCTTCATCACTAGTTTTTTCTCCAAAAGTTAATGCTGCCAATGGCTCTTGTTCTATCCAAGGAGACCAATCAGGCCAATTGGCATAATCATTCACATTATTATAAACAACCTCAACAGGAGCTTTGATTATTTTAGTTCTGGATACATCATAAGAACTTTCTAAAGTAGCTACATAAATAGCACCCGCTACAATTATCAACAACAACAAGAGAAATAAATATTTTAAAGCTTTCATTATGTGTTAGATTTAGAGTTATAAACATCCCAAATATAATAATTAATAGGTAGATTTTAGCTAAATTTACGGCTATTAAACAAAATAATAGAATGTATGAAACGAGCATTAATAAATTTTAAAAATATTTTCAGAAAAGGAAATGTTTAAAATTTTTAATGTGAGAGCGTAGTGGTTACATACGTTCTCAATTTTATAAATAGTTTTAAAACAAATAATTAATAAAATTTAAACGTATGAAAATTAAATATTTTTTAAGTAGTTTACTTATAGTTGGTCTTTTATGGTCATGTGCTGACTCAAAGAAAGAGCCTGTTGAAGCAATTAAAAAAGAAGCGTTTAATTATAAAGTAGATCAGTTTGCTGATATAAAAATACTGCGTTATCAAATTCCTGGTTTTGATGAGCTTACACTAAAAGAGAAAAAATTGGTCTATTATTTAACGCAAGCCGGTTTAGCCGGTCGTGATATAATGTGGGATCAAAATTATCGACACAATTTAAAAATAAGAAATGTTCTTGAAAAAGTTTATATTAATTATAAAGGCGATAAAACTGCTAAAGATTGGTTAGCCTTTGAGACCTATTTAAAACGTGTTTGGTTTTCTAACGGAATTCATCATCATTATTCTAATGATAAGATCAAGCCTGAATTTTCTTCTGAGTATTTTAAAGGCTTATTAACAGAAACTAAATCTGTATTAGATACTGAAATTTTTGATGTTATTTTCAATGAAAATGACAATAAAAAAGTAAATAAGAAAAAAGATACTGACAATGTAGCCGCTTCTGCAATAAACTTCTACGACCCATCTATTACTGATAAAGATGTAGAAGCTTTTTATAAAACTGCTTATAAAGGACCTAAAAATACCCCAATTGAAGCAGGACTAAATTCAAAATTAGTAAGAGAAAATGGTAAAATAATTGAAAAAGTTTGGAAGTCTGGTGGCATGTATGGAATTGCTATTGATGAAGTTATAAAATGGCTCGAAAAAGCTAAAAATGTTGCTGAAAATGAAAAACAGGCCAAAACGTTGGCATTATTGATTGAATATTATAAGACTGGAAGTTTAGATACTTGGGATCAATATTGTATTGAATGGGCGACTTCAATTGATGGAAATATAGATTGGATTAATGGTTTTATTGAGGTTTATAATGATCCTAAAGGATATAGAGGTTCTTATGAAACTATTGTCCAAATAAAGGATTTTGACATGTCTAGAAAAATGGCTGTTTTGTCTGAAAATGCACAATGGTTTGAAGACAATGCCCCATTAATGGAAAATCATAAAAAAGATAATGTAGTTGGTATTTCTTATAAAACAATAAATGTTGCCGGTGAAGCCGGAGATGCTTCGCCAAGTACACCTATTGGTGTGAACTTGCCCAATAATAATTGGATTCGTCAACAACATGGAAGTAAGTCTGTTTCTTTGGGTAATATTATCGGAGCTTATAATAGCGCCGGAGGTACAGATAGGTTAAAAGAATTTGCTCATGACGCTGAAGAAATTGAATTAGAAGAAAAATATGGTAAACCGGCCGATAAATTACATACAGCATTACACGAAGTAATTGGTCATGCCTCCGGACAAATAAATGACGGGATTGGTCAGCCAAAAGAAACACTCAAAAATTATGCTTCTACTATAGAAGAAGGTAGAGCAGATTTAGTAGGATTGTATTATTTACTGGATCCTAAAATACAAGAATTAGGTTTAGTAGATGATTGGGAAAAAATTGGGAAAGCCGCTTATGATGGTTATATAAGAAATGGCTTAATGACTCAATTAATTCGTATCAATATTGGCGATGATATTGAAGAAGATCATATGGTAAATAGACAATGGGTTTCTGCCTGGGCTTTTGAAAAAGGAAGTGCTGATAAGGTAATTGTAAAAATGGTTCATAACGGAAAAACATATTATAACATTAATGACTATACTAAACTGCGTGATTTGTTTGGACAATTATTAAGAGAAACACAGCGTATCAAGTCAGAAGGCGATTTTGTGGCTGCCCAAAATTTAGTTGAAGATTATGGTGTAAAAGTGGATCAAACGATACATGCAGAAGTTTTGCAACGTAATTCGCAATTTAAATCAGCTCCTTATAGTGGATTTGTAAACCCGGTTTTGGTTCCAGAAACTAATGATGCAGGAGAAATAACAAATATAAAAGTTACACAACCTGAAAGTTTTGAATCGCAAATGTTAGACTATGCAAAAAAATATAACTTTCTAGCAAGAGAATTATAAAATTCTACTGACAAACCAAAAAAAAACCGTTTTTCCTTAAATTTTTGGGGGAACGGTTTTTTTTATTGAATAATTATAAAATTATTTACTCCTTTTAAAAATATATCTTGTAATATAGATTCCTTGACCATCACCTTTTCCTCCTTCACTTTCAACTCCACTAGTAATAAAAGCGAGTTCCCAACCTTCGGCAGTCATTGTATTAATCTTAGACGTTACGATAGCATCATTTGTCGCAATATTTTGAAATCTAATACCGCCTATATTATAAAAATTCAACAATTTAGTTTCATCAAATCCTTTTACCCTCATTTCCTTTCTATTTGATTTATTTCGAGTGTTGTCTTCTTCGGTTTGAGTAGAAGTATATTCTTTGTAATCCTTCTCATCATTTGTAGACATTAATCTAGAACGGCCTAAACCATTTGGTACAATTGATTCAACACTTGTAATTATTTTATACTCTACAGTTTGAGCATTGGCACTAAACGTTACAGCTAATAGCAATAACACAATTAACATAATTTTTTTCATTGGAAAATTTTTAAAGTTTTTAAATAAATAAGCAACGAATATAATGTTAAAAAAATAAATATGATTAATATTGTTAAAATTTGAATATATGACAGGCGTTGTTATAAAATCTACAGGAAGTTGGTATATTATCAGGACGAAGGAGGGAGAGATTGTTGAATGTAGAATTAGAGGAAAATTCAGAATGAGTGGTATAAAAAGTACCAACCCTGTAACTGTAGGTGATATTATTGATTTTGAATTAGAAAAAAACAGTATTCAAGGTATTATAACAAACATTCATGAACGAAAGAATTATATCATAAGGAAATCAGTAAAACTATCGAAGCAAACTCATATAATTGCTGCCAATATAGATCAAGTCTTTTTATTGGTCACTTTAGAAAATCCACCAACATTTACAAGCTTTATTGATCGCTTTTTAGCAACTGCCGAAGCATATTCAATTCCCGCAATATTAGTTTTTAATAAAATTGACCTATACAACAAAAAACTACTTGAAAAAAAACAGCAATTAGAGAAAATTTACAGAAAAATTGGATACGAATGTATCGATGTCTCTGCTACTGAAAATATTAATATTGAGAAATTGAAAATAATGATGAAAGATAGAGTGAGTATGTTTTCAGGTCATTCTGGTGTGGGTAAATCAACCTTAATTAATACTATTCATCCTGACTTTAATTTAAAAACTGCAGAAACATCAATTCAACACAAACAAGGGCAGCATACTACCACTTTTGCTGAAATGTTTAGTCTGCCTTTTGGTGGATATATTATTGACACACCTGGAATTAAAGGTTTTGGAGTAGTTGATTTTCAAAAAGAAGAAATTGGTGATTTTTTCCCTGAAATATTTGCTTTAAAACAAGATTGTAAATTCAATAATTGCATGCATATAAACGAACCCAATTGCGCTATAAAATTAGCAGTAGAACAAGGTAAAATTGCCGAATCTAGATATATTAACTATTTGCAATTGCTTGAGGATGAGCAAGAAAATTACCGAGTAGACAATTATCAATAGGCAGTAGGTAATAATTAGATTTTAAACTGATTGTCAATTCTGATTTAACTTAATTACAAGAATAAAATAATTCTAATAAATTTATCATTAATACTTACCAAATTAGATTTATGAAAGCAGTTATACAAAGAGTCACTAAAGCTTCGGTTACTATTGATGGAAAAATTATCAGTTCAATAAAAAACGGAATTCTATTATTATTAGGTATTACAAATGACGATTCTATGTCTGATATTGAATGGCTATCAAAAAAAATTATTCATCTGAGAATTTTTAATGATGAAAACAAAATAATGAACAAATCTGTAATTGACATTGATGGCAATATAATCGTTATAAGTCAGTTTACTTTATTGGCCAACACTAAAAAAGGTAATAGACCTTCGTATATTAAAGCAGCTAATAGGGAGGTAGCAATACCGTTATACGAACAATTTATCACACAAATTGAAAAAGAATTAGGCAAAAAAATAGGAGCCGGTGTTTTTGGTGCAGATATGAAAATTGAATTATTGAACGATGGCCCTGTTACAATTATGTTAGATTCAAAGAGAAAAGAATAGACAAATTTGTCTAACACTAATATGACTTATGTCACTAATATGATCAAATATTCTCATCAACTTTGCAATTGCAAATATGGTATAAAATTTAATTAGAATATTTTTTTTACTTTTACAAACGCTAAACACTTGTGCTATGAAAATTCAACATTTATTATTTTTTATACTTGCCCTTAATTTTCAATTTCTTTTTTCTCAAGATTCATATTTAAGCACAATCACTATTCCTGATAGTTTGAAACAAAATGCTAATTCTGTAGTGAGATTATATAATACTGACATTCAAATGTTGTCTTCAAAACAGATGATTATTACTTATAAAAAAGCTATTACGATTCTTAATAAATTAGGAGATGATGAAGCCACATTAGTAGTTCATTATGATAAGTCTAATGATATAAAAAAGTTAAAAGCATATGTTTTTGATGCCTTTGGAAAAGAAGATAAAAAAATATCTAAAAAAGATTTTGGTGATTTTAGTTCAAATGACGGCATCTCGCTATTTAATGATGGTAGGTTAAAACATTATAAACATGTTCCTACTTCATACCCTTATACTTTTTATTATGAATATGTAATAGAATCATCAAATACAGCTTTTATTCCACCATGGTTTCTTTTTGATGCATTTAACCAAAGTGTTGAACAGAGTACATTTAGAATTAGTTTTCCAAATGATATAAAACTTCAAAAAGTTGAGAAAAATTTTGAGAATTTTATCATTAAAAGTTCTACTGGTAATAATAATATTAGCTATGAAGCGAATGGTCTAAAGAGTATTTCGAGAGAACAACTTAGTCCGTCTGTATATGATATTTTACCATGGGTAAGACTGGCTACAAATAAATTTCGTTTAGAAGGTGTTGATGGTGTTGCAAATAATTGGCAAGAATTCGGAAAATGGATGCATGATCATCTTATTGCGAGTAGAACAAGTTTACCAGCTACTACAAAAGCAAAAGTTAAACAATTAGTTAAAGGTGTTGAAGATCCTGTTGATAGGGCTAAGATAATCTATCAATATGTTCAGGATAAAACAAGGTATATAAGTGTCCAAGTTGGAATTGGTGGGTGGATGCCAATGCTGGCCAGTGATGTTGATAAATTAAGTTATGGAGATTGTAAAGCATTAACTAATTATACCAAATCATTAATGGACGAAGCAGGAGTTGAATCGTATTATACTGCTGTTCATGCAGATGAACCTAAATTAGATATGGAAAAAGATGTAGTTTCGGTTCAAGGAAATCATGTTTTTTTATACTTACCAACAAAAGAAAAAGATATCTGGCTAGAATGTACCAGTCAAAAAGTACCGTTTGGTTATCAAGGTACGTTTACCGATGATAGAGATGTTTTAGTAATTACACCCGAAGGTGGAAAAATAGTTCACACCGGTATTTATGATATCAATAATAATTATCAAAAAACCATTGCGAGTTATAAAGTAAGTGATGATGGTAGTATTGAAGCTGACGTAAACATTAATACAGGAGGTATACAGTATGACGATCATTATGTACTTGAAGGTAAATCTAAAAAAGATATTGAAAAATATTATAAAAATCGTTATTGGTCTTACATCAATAATTTACATATAACCAATTATAGTTTTAACAACATAAAAGATAGTGTTGTATTTAAAGAAAATGTAAAAATTAAAGCAACTAATTATGCTACTTTTAGCGGAGATAGAATGCTTTTTGTAGGTAACGCTTTAAATAGATTTAGCAGTGTTCCAAAGAGGTATAGAAATAGAAAACTACCATTAGAAATAACTAGAAGTTTTATAGATACTGATTCCTTCAGCATTACTATTCCCGAAAATTATACGATTGAAGCCTTACCCAAATCAGTTATTATCGAAAATAAATTTGGTAAATATGTAATTTCAATTGAAAAAACATCTGATAACACATTAAAATATAATAGGTCATTATTACTGAAAAAAGGTGTTCATCCTGCAAATGATTTTAAAGAATATAGAAACTTCAGGAAAGTCATTGCCAAAAATGACAAATCAAAAATAGTGCTAATAAAAAAATAAAAAAATGCTTAAATCAACCCAATTTCTATTGTTATTATTAATTATTATTTGTTTCCAAACTGGTTATTCTCAAGACCTGAAATTTGGTGATATTTCTAAGGAAGCATTAGAAGAAAGTATTTATCCTTTAGATTCTTCGGCCAAAGCTGCATATTTATTTAAATATAGAAATACCTACATAGATGGTGTAAATTTAGTCACTGAAGTTCATCATATTATTAAAATATATAATAAAGATGGTTTCGATTTTGCAACAAAAAAAATATCGCTTTATAAAAATGGTGGTACAAGAGAAAATGTTAGTAATATAAAAGCGTATACTTATAATTTGATAAATACTGAAATAGTAAAAGAAAAATTAACTAAAGAGTCTATATTTCGAACAGAATATCATAAACGCCTTGACCATTACACTTTTACTATGCCTAAAGTGAAGGAGGGCTCAATTATAGAATATAAGTATAAAATTACATCACCTTTTTTTACAAATATTGATGAATATAAATTTCAACATGCCATTCCTGTTAAAAAGTTATATTCAAAACTATATACTCCTGCTTTTTTTAAGTTTAACAAAAAAGTAAAAGGTTTTTTACCGGTAATACCAAAGCGAAGTAACAAAAGAGATGCACGAATCAATGCAACAGTAAACATTACAGAATATAGGCTATCTGACATACCTGCTTTAGAGGAAGAGCCTTTTGTTGATAACATTGACAATTACAGATCTGGAGTTGAATATGAACTAATTGCAGTTTATTATACAGGTTATACCAAATATTACTCTCAAACTTGGAATGATGTTGCTAAAAGTATAAATAAATATAGTACCTACAAATACGAGCTAAATAAAAACTCTTATTATAAAAAAGATTTGGAGGAGGTATTAGCTGGTGTTACAACTCTAGAAGAGAAATCAAAGAAAATATTTGATTTTGTAAAGTCTAAGGTAAAATGGAATGATGTTGATGGTATATCGGTTTATAATGGTATGTCTAAAGCGTATAAAACAGGAACTGGAAATGTAGCTGATATTAATCTAATGATGGTTTCTATGATGCGATATGCAGGACTCGAGGCAAATCCAATTTTATTAAGTACCAGAGATAATGGAACTCCTATTTTCCCAACTATTAATGGGCTAAATTATGTTATTTGTGGTGTAAAATTAAATAATAAGATTATTCAATTAGATGCAACCAGTAAATATTCTTCTCAAAATGTTTTACCTGTTAGAGTTATGAATTGGTTTGGTCATTTACTTAATGAAAATGATACAATGGATAATATCGTTTTAACCCCAACAAAGCCTGGACTGAAATCTACAATGATGAGTGTCAAAATTTCCTCAGAAGGCAATATAGAAGGTAATATTAGAAATGTTTACAAAAATCATAATGGGCTATTATTTAGAAAATATTATAGTGGAATGTCTAATGATGATTATTTATTAGAAATTGAAAACAATAACAGTAATATCGAAATTGACGAGCATAAAGTTGATAATGTTGAAAAAATTAGTAGTCCTGTAATTGAAAATTATACTTTTATAAAAGAAGAGCATATTGAAATAATTGATAATAAAATGTATTTTTCGCCCTTACTTTTTTTTACGGAAGATAAAAATCCTTTTGTATTAGAAAAAAGGTCATATCCTATTGATTTTGCTTTTCCTTGGGATAAAAAATTTCAAGTAATTATTAAAATTCCTAATGACTACACTATTGAGAGTATTCCTAAGCCAATTAAAATTAAAATACCAAATAATCTCGGTGAATTTTCATATATAATAAAGAAAACACCAACAAATGCTATTCAATTACTTTGCTCAACTAAAATGAATTTTTCAAAGGTATCAGCAGATCAATACCTTTTTCTTAAACAATTTTATGCAGAAATAATAAAAAAAGAAACTGAAAAAATTGTGTTGGTTAAAATAAAAGTTTAACAATCACAATCTGTATTACAACCTGTTTTTTTCTTATTAAAAAAGAATTTCTTTATCAAAAAAAACAATGCTAGAGCCAAGGCTATATATACTAATATTTCTTGCATACTAGTTATTTAAGTAATGTAAAGGTAAGCAATGATGCTAAATAAGCCAAAGCTGTCATACCGAACAATTGTAAAAGAGGCCATTTCCAGCTATTAGTTTCACGTTTTACAATGGCTAATGTACTCATACATTGCATTGCAAAAGCATAAAAAATTAGTAATGACATACCTACAGGTAAATCAAATTGCTTTTCACCGGTATCTTGATTTATTTCATTTGCCATTCGCTCTTTGATGGTAGCAGTGTCATTATCACTTTCAACACTATAAATAGTTGCTAAGGTTCCAACAAAAACTTCTCTTGCCGCAAAAGAGGTTAATAAGGCTATACCAATTTTCCAATCATAACCCAATGGTTTAATAGCTGGTTCAATATACTTACCTGCAATCCCTATATAAGAATGCTCTAATTTGTATGAAGCTATTTTTTGATTGAATTCACTTTCGGAAAGACCTTGATCAATGTACTCTTTTTTTACAATTTCAGAAGCATTACTAAAAGTGGCAGGTCCATTTGAGGCCAAAAACCATAAAATAATAGAGATTGTTAATATTATTTTACCTGCACCGAATACAAACGCCTTAGTTTTCTCTAAAACATTAAACAATATATTTTTAAATGATGGAATCTTATAATTTGGCATCTCAATTACAAAAAAGCTTTTTCCTTTTACTTTTAATGTATGGTTAAGTAAATAACCCGAAGAGATTGCTGCAAAAAATCCAAGAAGATATAGTCCCATTAAAGTTAAACCTTGAAAACTAAAAATACCTAGAATTCTTTGATTTGGTATTACCAAGGCAATAATGATAGCATAAACAGGTAATCTGGCAGAACAAGTTGTAAAAGGCGTAACTAAAATTGTTACTAATCGTTCTTTCCATCCACTTATATTCCGTGCTGCCATAATAGCTGGAATCGCACAAGCAGTACCAGAAATTAAAGGTATAACACTTTTACCACTCATTCCAAAACGACGCATAATTTTATCCATTAAAAAAACAACTCTACTCATGTATCCCGTCTCTTCTAAAATAGAAATTAAGAAAAATAGAATGGCAATCTGAGGTATAAAGATTATAATACCACCAATTCCCGGTATGATCCCTTCGGCAATTAAATTTGTTAAGGGACCCGGCCGTAGCTCATTCTTTGTCAATTCACTTAGTTTAGCAAAAGTAGCATCAATAAAATCCATCGGTACACTCGCCCAATCAAAAATCGATTGAAATATTAATAATAAAATACTCGCAAAAATTACATACCCAAAAATTCTATGTGTTAATACTTTATCAAGTTTAAAACGTAAACCTGTAGCTTTACTAGTATCTACTGTATAAGTTTTTTTTAGAATATTATTTATGTATTGATACCGCAAAATAGTTTCTCTATTTTGCATTTTCTTTAATTGACCCGTATCTACTCTAAAGGAGTTAATACGTTTTTGTAAGTTTTCACTTATGTTAGAAAAATTATGATGCTGTGTAATTAATAACCATGACTTGTAAAGTGTCATGTCTTTAAAACTCTGTCTTACACGACTAAAAAAATCGGCGTCGATTCTATCTGAAATATTTTCAATGGTGGAAGTATCGAGTTGTTTATAGTTTAAAATACTTTTTCTAAGATCTTCTATACCGATATTTTTACGAGCGCTAACCAATAAAACATCAGAGTTTAACTCCACTTTTAGCTGTTCAATATCTAATGAAATTCCTTTTCTTTTCATTTGATCAGCCATATTCACCACTAGAATAGCTGGTAGTTCTAAATCTTTAATCTGAGAAAATAAGAACAGGTTACGTTTTAAATTTTCTACATCTGCAACTACTACTACTACATCTGGGTATTCATTATCAGGGTTCAATAATGCCTGCAAAACTATGTTTTCGTCTAAACTGGAAGGATTAATACTATAGGTTCCAGGCAAATCACTAATTGTAGCAGTAACTTTATTAGTCAACCTAGTGGTACCACTTTTCTTCTCTACAGTTACCCCTGGATAATTACTTACTTTTTGATTTAAACCTGTGAGTTGATTAAAAATTGATGATTTACCTGTATTTGGATTGCCAATTAAAGCTACTTTTATGACTTCAGTATTTCGCATAAATTTTCACTTTTGGTAATTTGAATTAGTTTAGCAGTTTCTTTACGTATTGCTAAATGGCTACCATTTACTCGAATATACAGAGGATCTTGCAAAGGAGCAATCTGCATTAGCTCGACTTCTTTCCCGGGTAGACACCCCATTTCAAGTAATTTTAATGGTACATTATCAAAAGAAATATCCTGTATGACCCCTTTTTCTCCAACCGATAAATCTGCTATTGTAGTCTTCAATTGTTATTTAGATTGATTATAAATACTGTGCGAAAATACAGCTTTTTTTAATATAAAGAAGATGATATTTATCATTTATCATATTCTTTTTTTAGAATATGGATATCTTCAAAAATTCTTTTAATCTCTTCTTTATCTGTACCGTCATAAAAACCTCTTAATTGTCGATCTTTATCAACAAGAATAAATTGTTCTGTATGAATAAAATCTTGCACACCTCCATCACCTTCATCTAAAACAGCGAAATAAGACTTTCTTGCTAATTCGTAAATATGCTTTTTTTCTCCTGTTACTAAATTCCATTTTGCATCAATAACCCCTTTTTTATCGGCATAAGCCCTCAAAACTGAAATGCTATCAATTACCGGAGTAACAGAATGCGATAAAAATAATACAGAAGTGTCATTTTTAAACAATTCTTGCAATTCTGCCATATTGGTAGACATAATTGGACATATTGTTTGACATCTGGTAAAAAAGAAGTCCGTTACGTATATTTTTTCATCATAATTATCTTGTGTAATGG
>Ga0209633_10004115_pt1 | contig 13156 bp, 10 predicted proteins | sample Cruoilmetagenom1_FD_187290 | JGI IMG/M metagenome (GOLD analysis project Ga0209633, IMG submission 187290) | Oil polluted marine microbial communities from Coal Oil Point, Santa Barbara, California, USA - Sample 1 (SPAdes) (version 2) | ecosystem: Environmental > Aquatic > Marine > Oil seeps ... | reverse complement strand
TATTGTATATTAATTATGGTTTATATTAAAAGAAAATTAAATTTAGTAGAAGAAAGTAAAAAGAAATCCATTTTTTTATTTGGTCCTCGTCAAACAGGAAAAACTTTTCTTTTGAAAGAAACGTTTCCTGATTCATTTTATTATAATTTATTGCTATCTGATGTATTTTTAAAATTAACACAAAGACCTCAATTAATCAGGGAAGAATTATTAGCCAATATTGATCATATTAATGGTCCTATCATAATTGATGAAATACAAAAATTACCTCTGCTTTTAGATGAGGTCCATTTTTTAATAGAATCTTATCATTTAAATTTCATTCTTACTGGGAGTAGTTCTAGAAAATTAACAAGAGGTGCTGCAAATTTACTTGGAGGAAGAGCAAGGACAAGAAATTTATTTCCTTTTGTGTCAGCAGAATTAGATGATTTTGATTTAAATAAAATTTTAAATTATGGAATGATTCCTTCGATATATTTTTCGGATGAACCATCTGAAGATTTAATTGCATATTGTGGGAATTATTTACAAGAAGAAATTGTTGCTGAAGGAATTGTACGAAAAATAGATAATTTTTCAAGATTTCTTCAAATAGCCTCGTTAATGAACACTGAGTTGATAAATTTTGAATCAATTGCAAGTGATGCTGCAATTCCTTCTCGTACAATTAGAGAATATTTTCAAATATTAGAAGATACTTTAATTGGGTATGCGTTATTGCCTTTCAAACAAACTAAAAAAAGAAAAGCAATAAGCACGTCAAAATTTTATTTTTTTGATATCGGAGTAAGTAATACATTAGCTGGTCGAACTAATATAAAACCTAAAACAGATTTTTTTGGCAAAGCTTTAGAGCATTTTGTGTTCACTGAATTAAAAGCGTATTTGAATTATAATAAAGATAAAAGAGAGTTATCTTTTTGGCGTTCAAAATCTGGTTTTGAAGTAGATTTTCTCATTGGTAGTAATACAGCAATAGAAGTAAAAGGAACTTTTTTAGTACAAGAAAGGCATTTAAAAGGGTTGTGGGCATTATCAGAAGAAAAAATTTTTAAGAATTTATTAATAATTTCATTAGATGAAGAAATGAGAAAAATTGGTAATATCTTAGTTATTCCAATAAAAATATTTTTAAAAAAATTATGGAATAATGAATTTTAAAAATATCAACTTCTAAGTTATTGAAATAAATGAAACAAAACAACATTTTAGTTACAGGTGGCATAGAGTTTCTCGGGAAGCATGTTGTATCAACATTAATAAATAATATAGAATCCAGTGTTTTTTGATTATTTTTTATAGAAAAGGTTTTATTTCAAAATAATATTTTTATACCATTTTACTTCATTCTTAAGAGATTTCTGATTATGTTCTATGATAAATCCAGCTTTTTTAACGCACCGAATTGAAGCTTGATTATTCTTATATATCCAGCAGTAGAGAGTCTTGATGCCTATAGAAGAAGCTAGGTTTGATAATAAATTTAAAAGCTGAGTTCCTAAACCTTTATTATGCATTGATGGTATTCCAATTAAAAAAGAGAACTCTGATTTTGATTCAACTCTATTATAAAGAGATGCATAACCTATTAGTCGTTTACCTTGTTGAAGAATCAGATAATGTGAATCTACTGAGCTTATCATTTCGTATATATCCTCTAAATCATATATTTTATCAGGTTCTGAATCATCCATATACCTGCCAAGTTGTTTGTTATTAAACCACTTTACTAAAGTTGAGGCATCTGATTTTATAATTTTTCTTAAAATCAAACTGTTATTTTTAATGATTTTGTTCATAATTATTGATGCTTGGTAGTTTCTCGTTTTATCTTATAATCTGTGAGATATCCAGATTCAATAGTTGACAAATAAATAAACTAATTTTTTGTTTACTGTTTACTGCTTATAATCCTGCCATTTCACAATGCTGACATATTAATTTTAATGGCTGCTCCCCTCGTAATTGCTTGCGGATTTCTAAATATTTCTTTCCATTCCAGATCTCTGAAATGGTTTGTTCATTTAAATTGCCTAAAATATGTTCTCTTCTCCAGTCCATACAACAAAGTACAACATCTCCATTAAAGAGTATATGTATCATTTCGTTAGTCCAGATAGAATTGCATTGTCGCATCATATTGTGAGAAGGAATAGTAAAGTTTTTTACATTACCCGCCCTGCTGATCCCTTTTTCAAAGTGAGAAATACGAGTTACACCTAAGCTTTTCCAGTGGGTTAAGGCTATTTGTACTTCTTTGTCTTGAATCGCTCCCCATTTAAAAAAAGTAATCATGACAAAATCAGAGCCTCTAATTTCAATGGCTCGTTTAATAAATTTGTCTACTCTATATTTGACGACTTCAAAAGGAAGTCCCATTGTTTCTTCATAATTTTCTTTATAAATTCCAAAAAAAGAGATCCCAATCCAGTCCAACTTAGAATTAATAATAGCTTCACTACGTTTATCATCCAGTAAAAAACCATTACTTAAAATATGTACTTTGGTTTCAGGTAGCTTGTTTTTGATTAAATCTACTTTTTTTTCAAGTTCTTTATCTAGTAAAGGTTCATTCATTAGATAAGGCATAAAGGTATCTACATATTGCGTATTAAGAGTGCAATCATCTAAGATTTTTAAAAAAAGCTCATCTGTCATTTTTCCATGAGTATTATGTTCTTTTAAATCATCATATGGACAAAATTTGCATTTGCCATTACAGAAAGATTGGGTTTGAAGAATAATTTTTTGAGGGTATTCTAAATAGTTCATAAGTTCTGTTTATTGAAAGATTGTTTTTTTTGATTGAGTGTATGATGCAAATTTTTTTCCCATCCTATATTTTTAGGTTGATAGAAAATAGAATCAGACAAAGATTCTGGCAGAAAAGATTCCGGATAAAAACCATTTTCATAATTATGAGCGTAATGATATCCTTCAGAGTAATCCAGATCTTTCATGATTTTTGTAGGAGCGTTTAATATTTTTTTAGGTACTTTTAAATTACCACTTCTTTGTACTTCTTTTAGAGCTTGATCTATAGCCTGATAACAAGCATTACTTTTTGGAGCGAGGCTTAAATAGCAGACTAGTTGGCTTAAAAGAATTCTAGACTCTGGCATACCTGTCATTTTTATACTTTGAAGAATAGAAACGGCTAAAATAGATGCCTGCGGATCAGCATTACCTATATCCTCACTGGCTAAGATAACAAGCCTTCTTGCAATAAAAAGAGGATCTTCCCCTCCCTGAAGCATTCTTGCTAAATAATACACTCCTGCCTGGACATCAGATCCTCTAATAGATTTTATAAAAGCAGAAATTAGATTATAATGTTCATCGCCAGTCTTATCATAAAGAATCATTCTTTTATCAATTCCCCTGGCAATATCTTCTAATAAGATAGATCTCTCTTTTTGATTAGAATTATTAAGTTTGACTCTTTCGCTGGCTGCTAAAGCAGATAGTTCTAAAAAATTTAAAGCTTTTCGACTATCCCCAGCAGAAATTCTAATGATTTCTTTTAAAGCCTGATCTTCTATTGATATTTGAGTTTTTCCTAATCCTTTTTCTTCATTAGATAAAGCTTTAATAATGATTTCTTTTAATTCACTATCTTTAAATGCTTCCATCACAATAAGATGGCAACGACTTAGCAGAGCACTGTTAAGTTCAAATCCAGGATTTTCTGTTGTGGCTCCTATTAGAGAATAGATTCCTTTTTCTACAGCATTTAAGAGACCATCTTGTTGTAGTTTATTAAATCTATGGATCTCATCAATAAACAGAACGGTTTTTTGTTTGTTAAAGGCAATTTTATCTTTGGCTTCTTTTTCAGCCTGTAATAAATCTTTTTTGCCAGAATGCACAGCAGATAACTTAATAAAATTACAATTAAGATCTTTAATCAGTAGATTAACTAAAGTTGTTTTTCCTGATCCTGGAGGACCCCACAAAATAAAACTGGAAAAGCTTTTTCTTGTTAAAAACAGTTGTATGGGACTTCCTTTCACAAAGATCTGTTTTTGTCCTATAAAATCACTTAAATTGATCGGACGCATGCGATCGGCTAAAGGAGCATGTTTCCTATAATAATGAACAGCTGTGTCTGTAAATAAATCCATAAAATATTATCTCTGATAATTTATAATTTTACAACCTATTTCAATTCATTTTTTACCTTTACCTGTATATTACAATATGTGAGAATTCAAAAGAATAAAAGAAGTTATGAATAATGAATAAACAGAAAAAAATAGATTTTTCACCACCTCTTATTACTGAAGAAGATATTACTGAAGTAGTGGGGGTATTGCGTTCTGGTTGGATTACAACGGGACCAAAAGTGGCTGCTTTTGAAGAGGCTTTAAAAAAATATACTAATGCTCAAGAAGTGGCTGTATTAGGGTCTGCTACATCTGGTCTTGAACTAATTTTACGTATCTTAAATATTAAAGCGGGTGATGAAGTTATAACTACACCTTATACTTTTACAGCTTCTGCATCAGTGATTAGTCATGTTGGGGCATCAATCGTTTTTGCAGATGTAGATCAGGATTCTTTTCTGATTTCTTCAGAAGATATTGCTAAAAAAATTACAAATAGAACAAAAGCAATAATTACAGTAGACTACGGGGGAACTCTTTGTGATTATGAGGCAATTCAGGAAATTTTAAGAGAAAAGAGTGATTTGTATAAGTCAGAATCAAATAGCTTTGCATCTGCATTTAAAAGAATTCCTATTATTGCTGATTCCAGTCATGCTTTTGGTGCGGAATTAAATGGAATCAAAACAGGAGCTATTGCAGATTTTACGGCATTTTCTTTTCATGCTGTTAAAAATTTAACAACAGCAGAGGGTGGAGCTGTTTGTCTTAAAAGTAATAGTAATCTAAATATTAAAGAATTTCGTCAATTACTTAAGCTATACTCCTTACATGGTCAGAATAATGATGCTTTTAAGAAAACGTCAAGTGGCTGGCAATATGACATTCTTTTTCCAGGATATAAATTTAATATGACTGATATTCAAGCTGCCTTAGGACTCTCTCAGTTGAAAAGATATAAAGAAACTCTTAAGTTTCGAGAAACAATTTTTAATCGTTACCTGATTAATTTAAAAAATAATACAAATTGTATCTTACCTAAGTTTGATATTAATAAAATTAAAAGTGCATATCATCTTTTCCCTGTCAGGGTTAATGGATTCAATGAAGATCAAAGAGATAGATTGATTGCTTATATGAAAGAACAAGGTATCGCTACTAATGTCCATTTTAAGCCATTACCTATGATGACAGCTTATAGAAACTTAGGATTTTCAATAGAAGATTATCCTAATGCTTTTAAAGTTTATGAAAATGTGATTACTTTGCCAGTGCATCAAAAACTTTCTCTTAATGATGTTGATTATATTACTGATAACTTTCAACAAGGAATAAAAGACATTTAAATATGCAGTTAATTATAGATAAAAGAAGTATATCTGGCTGGGGACGTTACCCTGTTCGAGATTGTAATATATTTGATGTAGATTTACCTCCGGATAATATAAACAATTTTACGGGATTTAATTCTTTTATTGCTAGAGGTATGGGTAGAAGCTATGGAGATGCTGCTTTAGCTGATGATAATTCATTAGTGATTAATACTTTACATCTGGATAAGTTTTTAAGCTTTGATAAACAAAAAGGTATTATTAAAGTTCAAGCAGGAGTGACTTTATCAACAATTCTTGACATTATTATTCCCAGGGGCTGGTTTTTACCAGTAGTACCAGGAACTCGGATGATTACTTTGGGAGGAGCATTAGCCAGTAATGTTCATGGTAAAAATCATCATAATTCAGGAGCAATTGAAAATTTTGTTCTGGAATTTGATATTTTAACAGAGAAAGGTGTTATAACCTGTTCTCGTCAGAATTATACTGAACTCTTTTTTGCTACAATTGGGGGATTAGGTCTGACGGGGATTATTTTAAATGCTACTCTATCTTTGAAATCAATTGAAACTGCTTATGTAACCTCAAGATTGATCAAAGTAAAAAATTTTGAAGAAGCTTTATTGATTTCAAAAGAGAATGATCAAAATTATGAATATTCTGTTACCTGGGTCGATTGTCTGGCTAAAGGAAAGAATCTGGGAAGGGGTATTGTTATGCTTGGTAATCATACCAAATCATGTGAGCTTCAAAAGAAAAGCGTTCATCTTTCAAACAGGTGGAAGAGAGCCTATAGTTTTCCAGAGGTTTTTCCAAATTGGCTTTTAAATAGTTTAAGTATTAAGATGTTTAATTTTGGCTTTTATAATAAACAGTTATTTAAAGATAAAATTATTCAATCTGATTTTGAAACTTATTTTTTCCCTTTAGATTTTTTTTCTAACTGGAATGCTTTGTATGGTAAACAAGGTTTTATTCAGTATCAGTTTGCTGTACCATTTGAAAATGGTAATCAGGCTGTAAAAGAAGCTTTAGAATTTTTATCTTTAAAAAAGATAGGTTCCTTTTTAGCCGTTTTAAAAATTGTTAAAGAAGATACAGTATTACTTCCCTTCGCCGTGCCAGGTTTTACTCTGGCTTTAGATATTCCTATGCTTAAAAGAGAAGTGTTAAGTTATATGGAAGAGCTTGATCATATTGTGATTAAATATGGAGGCAGAGTATATTTAACAAAGGATTCAAGGCTTAATCCAGAGAATTTTAAAAAGATGTATCCTGATATTACTGGATTTAATGCAGCTTTGATTAAATATGCACCTAATAAAAAATTTCAGTCATTATTATCAAAGAGGCTTAAATTATGAAAACCATTTTAATTATTGGAGCAACTTCTAAAATTGCTCAGGAATTTGCACTTGCATCTGTAAAGAAAGGATATCATTTGATTTTAGCTGCCAGAAATCAGGATAAATTAAATAATATTGCCAGTGATTTGCAAATTCGTACTAATATAGAAAAAATTGAAACAATGTATTTTGATACTCTTGAAACAGGCAAACACAAAGTGTTTTTTAAAGAAGTATTAAGTAAAACTGAGAATTTGAAAGGTATTTTTATTGCAGCAGGAGTTATGTTTGATCAGAAACTTTGTGAGAATGACTTTTTAAAGGCAAAAGAAACTATTGATTGTAATTTTACTGGTATTGTATCTATTCTGAATATAGCTGCTAATTTTTTTGAAGAAAAAAATGTAGGGTTTTTAAGTTGTATAACGTCTGTTGCTGGGGATAGAGGACGTAAAAGCAACTATATTTATGCTGCTACTAAAGCTGCTTTAAATGTTTATCTACAAGGATTAAGAAACCGTCTAGGAAAAACTGCAGTTTTAGTGCAAACCGTTAAATGTGGACCAGTTGATACCCCTATGACTAAAGGAATGAAAAATTTGCCATTTTTGGCACAACCGGCTATCATAGCAACTGCTATTTTAAAAGGTATTGAAAAAAGAAAAGAGATTATTTATCTGCCAAAAGTCTGGTTTTTTGTTATGAAAATAATTTGTGCTATTCCAGAAAGAATTTTTAAAAGAATGAACCTTTAACCCCGAATGTTGCACACAAATAATTATTAGGATTGTTATAAAGAAAGCTAATGCAATATATAAGTAAAATTAAATCTTATTTTAAACTGTTCAGAACTTATCAATGGGTAAAAAATATTTTTGTTATGGCAGGAGGTATTTTTTCTGGAGCTATTTTTGACCCCTCTTTTTTTGTACTTTCGATACAAGCTACTTTTATTTTCTGTTTAGCATCATCTTCCGTATATGCTCTTAATGATTGCATTGATTTTGAGCAGGACAGGGTGCATCAGCGAAAAAAAAATCGTCCTATTGCAAGTGGAGATATTTCTAAACGAGAAGGAATTATTTTATCATTGTTATTGGCTATTATTTCTCTAAGTCTGGCATATCTATTGATTAATTATATTTTATTTATGATTATTTTAATATATCTGTTTATAAATATTTTATATTCTCTATTTTTGAAACAAGTTATTTTAATAGATGTGTTTTTGATTGCTTTTGGGTTTATGCTTAGAGTGTTAGCAGGGACTTATGCTTTAAACATCCCTCCTTCACACTGGATAATTATCTGTACTATGATGATCAGCTTGTTTTTAGGCTTAAGTAAAAGATATGCAGAATTGGTTGTTGATCAAACAGAGAGCAGTACTTTTAAAAATACTCTTTATGATAAAAATTTTTTATTGATGTTAATTGGAGTGAGTGCTTCTTGTACTATTATAACTTATGGACTATATACAATAGATCAGCAGACCATTGCAACTCATGAAACTTCAAATCTTATCTATTCTCTTCCTTTAGTTATTTATGGACTTTTTAGATATATGTTTATAGTGGTATTGGGGAATAAAGGTGGTACTCCCAGTAAAGAGATATTTACTGATAAACATCTATTATTAAGTTTGATTTTTTATGTTATTTTTATTTTTGTTATTATTTAAATGTGGATTTGATTTATGAAGCTGAGTATTATTATTCCTGTTTATAATGAAGAGAAAACTTTAGATGTTCTTTATGAGCAGATCAGTAAAGTTCCTTTTTCGGTTGAGTTGGAAATTATTTATATAGATGATTGTTCTATTGATAATTCTAAAACTATTATTGAAGCACTGGCGGTCAAAGACCCGCGAGTGAAGATGATTTTTAAAGATAAAAATGAGGGAAAGGGTTCTGCATTGAGCAGTGGTATTGATATTGCGAGTGGAGATATTATAGTTGTTCAGGATGCTGATTTAGAGTATGATCCATTAGAGCTTCCTCAATTAATTCAGCTTATCTTAAATGATACAGCTGATGTGGTATACGGATCGAGATTTTCTGCAGTATCATCGCAAGTGGTCAGATATGGTCACTATTTAGGTAATAAAGCTTTAACTGTTTTTTCAAATCTGCTTTCTGATATCAGATTAACAGATATGGAGACTTGCTATAAATGTTTTAAAGCTGATATCGTTAAAAATATGGTTATTGAAAGCAAACGGTTTGGTTTTGAACCAGAAGTAACTGCAAAAATTGCTAAATTATCGGTAAGAATTCATGAATTACCTATCTCTTATAATCAAAGATCTTATGCTGAAGGGAAAAAAATTGGTGTTAAAGATGGTATTGAAGCTTTGTGGCTGATTATTAAATATAATCTTTTGTGTAATAAACAATCGTATATTAAAACATCTATGCCTTCTAAATATCTTGGAGAAACAGGGATTTTTAAGTAAACAAGTTCCTCAAACATTTATGAATAATATAAAATTATCTTTTATCTCTTTAGGATGTCCTAAAAATAATGTTGATTCTGAAAAGATTATTAATAATTTCAATGACCCTTTTTTCAGTTTTGAACCTGATCCTTCGAGGGCAGATGCTGTTTTAATTAATACCTGTGGTTTTATTAAGCCAGCAATGGATGAAACCTTTGATACTATTCAGGAGATGCTAAGTGTAAAAATCAGTAATACAAAATTAAAGGTTATTGCTTTTGGTTGTGCTATAAGTAGAGATTTTGAATATTGGCAGAGAACTTTTCCAGAAATTGATGCGTTTTTTAGATTAAACGAGGAGCAGAAATTAATTAATTTTGTACATGCTATCTTTAAATATCCTCAAGCTAAAAAAAAGATAGATGTTTTAAAGAATGTGCGTAACATAAGCGCTACCTTACCTCATTATGCATATCTTAAAATAGCAGAAGGTTGTTCCAGGTTTTGTTCATTTTGCACTATTCCTTCTATCAGAGGAAGATATATCTCTATTCCAAGAGAAAAAATTATTAAAGAAGCTGATTTATTAGTAAAAAGAGGTGTGAAAGAGCTGATTTTAATTGCTCAAGATACTACAATGTATGGCATGGATCTGTACAAAAAGCCTTCACTTTTAGCCCTTTTAAAAGATCTGGTAACAATCAAAGGATTAGAATGGATACGCATTTTATATGCTTATCCTGAACATATTGATGATAAACTACTTCACTTTATTGTTGATTCCAAAAAGATAACAAATTATTTAGATCTTCCTATTCAGCATTCTCATCCTGAAATGCTTAAAAAAATGAAAAGAGAGGGAACATCTGTTGTTTTTGATAAAATATTTAAAAAATTAAGAGAATTTCAACCTGATTTTGGCATTCGCACATCTGTTATTACTGGATTTCCAGGAGAAACAGAAGAACATCATCAGCATCTTTTAAATTATTTAAGTACAATTAAATTTAATCGTTTAGGAGTATTTCAATATTATCAGGAAAAAGGAACTTCTGCTTGTGAATTAAAAGGGCAGGTTCCAGATAATATTAAAGAGAATCGTTATAAAGAACTAATGTTCAAACAGCAAGAAATCCATTTTCAAGCCAATAAACATTTAAAAGGCAAATCAATTAACACAATTATTGACAGTCATATAGGAAAAAACATATATCTTGGTAGAACTTATCTTGATGTTCCTGAAATTGATGCTTTAATTCAAGTAAAAAGTAGGACCCAGTTGAAACTGGGAAGTATTGTTCAGGTAAAAGTAAATGGCTTTATAGATTATGATTTGAAAGGAAGAGTTGTATAATGTTAGAAAGTGTAGAAGATTTCAGTATCGAAGAAAAAAAGAAGTTAGATCAGTATGTTACTAATACAGATAGCTCAATATTTGCTTTACGCAATTTACCGGAAGTGGTTAAAGGAGCACTTTTTTCTAAATATTCAAGATCTAAATTAGGGCTTAGACAATTGCTTCTTAAAGAGTTTATAGAATCTAAAGAGAACGATTTTCAAGGCATTACCGGGAATCAAGCTAATTTTGAAAATCAGGAAATTGCGATAAAAAAAGCTAAAGATTTTTATGACAGGGTGCTAGACGGATTTGGAGATGATTCTATTGGAGAGTTAGGAGGCGCTCATTTAGCTATTGAAGATGTTTCTATTGTTGCTTCTAAATTGATAGAAGATGCCAGAATTGGTGGGTCCCCTCTTGAAAAATCTACCAGATATATTTTTTTCGATGAAAAAGTAAACGGTGAATACAGGTTTTTAAAAGAACCTGTTATTATGCAGTCTAAGCATAAAGAACTGTACCTTGAGACTTGTAATTTATTGTTTGATACATATAAACAATTAATAACTCCTTTAAATACATATGTGCAAGAAATTCAGCCTCAGGAAGAGGGAATATCAGATGTTGTCTATAAGAATACAAAACGTGCAAGAGTTTGTGATGCTTTAAGAGGATTGTTGCCTGCTGCAACATTAACTAATCTTGGTTTATTTGGGAATGGTAGGTTTTTTGAAAATTTAATTCAAAAATTTCATATCTCTTCTTTGCATGAGTTAAATGCGATTGGAGAAATTTCGCTTCAAGAGCTTGAGAAAGTTATTCCTTCGTTTGTTAGAAAAGCATCACGTGAGCATAGGCATTTTAAAAGTTGGTCAGAGTTTTTGCGTGAGCAGACATTACGGATTAAATCATCTGCTGAGAAAACTTTAAAAACACAAAATGTGAAATTAACAGAAGATAGAGTAAGTATTGTTGAATATGATCAAGATGCAGTACATAAAATAGTGGCTGCCATGTTATTTGAACATAGTAAACTTTCTTTAAAAGACTTAAATAATATTGTGAGCACACTGGATGATAATGAGCTTAAAACAATATTGGCAAGTTCTTATGAATGCAGGACAAATAGAAGACATAAACCACCACGTGCTTTAGAACATATTTTTTTTACTTTTGATCTTTTAGGTGATTTTGGTATGTTTAGAGATCTGCATCGGCATAGAATTTTAACTCAGGAAAGACAGCTTTTGTCTACGAGTAATGGTTTTTATCTGCCTAAAGATATTATTGATGCTGGCCTGGAAAAGCCTTTTAAACATGCCTTAAGTAAAGCAAAAGAAGCTTATGATGTAATAGCCTCTGATTTGCCTGTAGAAGCACAATATATTGTGCCTATTGCGTATAATATCAGATGGTATTTTAAAATTAATTTACGTTCTTTAATCTGGCTTTTAGAACTTAGAACGATTCCTCAAGGGCACGTCAGTTATAGAAAAATGACTCAAGAGATGGCAAAACAGGTTATGGATAGAGAGCCTTTATTAGCTCCTTTTTTTAAATTTGTTGATTTTAATGATTATGAACTAGGACGTCTAGAGCAAGAGAAAAAAAGTGAAAAAAATTAATATAAAAAGGATTCTTAAATGAAAACAGCTTTTATTACTGGAATAACTGGCCAGGATGGTTCTTATTTAGCAGAGCTTTTATTGGAGAAGGGATATAATGTACATGGAATGGTAAGAAGATCCTCTTCTTTTAACCGCTGGAGAATAGATCATATTATAAAAAGTGGAAATGAGAATTTTCATCTGCATTATGGTGATTTAAGTGATTCAAGTTCTATGAATAAGATTATTCAACATACAAACCCTGATGAAGTTTATAATCTTGGAGCTCAATCTCATGTAGGGATAAGCTTTCAACTTCCAGAGTATACCTCGGATGTTACAGCTTTAGGAACTATTCGGTTACTTGATGTGTTAAGGGAAACTAAGAGTACAGCTAAGTTTTATCAGGCATCAACTTCTGAATTATATGGAAAGGTAGCAGAAACTCCGCAAAAAGAAACTACTCCTTTTTATCCTCGATCACCTTATGGTGTAGCTAAGCTTTACAGTTACTGGATAACTGTAAATTATCGAGAAAGTTATGATATGTATGCTTGTAATGGAATTCTTTTTAATCATGAATCTCCTAGAAGGGGTGAAAATTTTATTACCAGAAAAATTTCACTGAATTTATCTCGCATAAAACTAGGCTTAATAAATTCTTTTTCTTTAGGAAATCTGGATGCCAAAAGAGATTGGGGTTATGCTCCAGATTATGTTGAAGGGATGTGGCGGATGTTGCAACAAGATAAACCAGAGGATTTTGTCTTATCAACGAATGAGACACATACAGTCAGAGAATTTGTAGAAGAAGCAGCTAAAGCTTTAGATATAGATATTGAGTGGCAGGGAGAAGGAGTGGCTGAAAAGTGTTTTGATAAAAAAAGTGGGAAAATCATTGTTGAAGTAGATCCTAAGTTTTTTAGACCTGCAGAAGTAGAGCTGTTATTGGGAGATAATAGTAAGGCAAAAGAGAAATTAAAC
>Ga0209633_10004114_pt1 | contig 13158 bp, 16 predicted proteins | sample Cruoilmetagenom1_FD_187290 | JGI IMG/M metagenome (GOLD analysis project Ga0209633, IMG submission 187290) | Oil polluted marine microbial communities from Coal Oil Point, Santa Barbara, California, USA - Sample 1 (SPAdes) (version 2) | ecosystem: Environmental > Aquatic > Marine > Oil seeps ... | reverse complement strand
AACCCTCTTTGCAGCCATGATCTTCGAGCGCATGCCGCCGGTGCCGACGACGGACAGGGCATCTCCTGCCCCCTCTTCGATCTCAGCCGTGATCTTTTCCACAAGGGAAATCCGCTTCGCATCAGGATCGACTCCGGGATCGGCAGTGTACAGTCCGTCGATATCCGAGAGAATCACGAGAAGGTCCGCATCGGCAAGGTGCGCCACCATGCCCGAGAGGTTATCGTTATCGCCGAACCTGATCTCGTCGACGGCCACGGTGTCGTTTTCGTTGATAATGGGAATTACGCCGTGCTCCAGCAGGGTATGCACCGTGTTTCGCGCATTGAGGAACCGTGCACGGTTCGCCAGGTCCTCGCTCGTGAGGAGGACCTGGGCCACCTTTTTGCCGTGCTTGGCGAAGGTCCTTTCGTACATCCACATGAGGCCGGACTGGCCCACGGCAGCAGCGGCCTGCTTCAGGGGAAGGGGCGCACCCTTCAACCTGGTGAGGCCCAGTTTCGCGAACCCGGCCACGATGGCCCCGGACGAGACCAGGATCACGTCATGGTTCCCGTCCATGATGGACGCGATCTCGCCGCCAAGCTTCTCGATCCTCGTCTGATCAAGACCCTGATCGGACGAGACGAGAACTGCGCTCCCGATCTTTATAACGACCCGGCGGGCCTTGGAAAATATTTTTTTCCTGTCTATTTGCATAACTTTCGTCTATCGGTCCGAAAACGATTTTCATCCGCAGAGTATCATGCACGAAATTCCAAACACCAAATACAATATGCAGCGTTCCGGTGAAATAAAAAATCGCGTTGCAGCGAATTGCGGCTCACTTCGTGCTCGCGTTTTGTTTCGTACGCTGCTCCTCGACTCTTTCTGAAAGAACCCTCGTCAGGTGATCAATGCCCGCGCCGGTCACGGCGGATATCAGGAAGTACTCATACCCGGAGTAACGACAGAACTGCCTCAGTTCATCGAGCTTCGACTGGTCGGCGGCGTCGATCTTCGTCGCCGCGACAGCCATGTGCTTGCTCGTCAGCTCCTTGCCATAGAGCTCCAGTTCCCTGCTGATCGCTTTGAAATTCTCAACAGGATCACCGGGAACCATGCCCGACACGTCCACCAGGTGCAGCAGGATGGACGTGCGCTCCACGTGCCGCAGAAACTCAAACCCCAGGCCCGTTCCCTTGTGGGCGTTCTCGATCAGGCCGGGGATATCGGCGACTACAAAGCTTTTGAAGTTTTCTCCCTTTACCACGCCCAGCACCGGCGTCAGCGTGGTGAAGGGATAGTCGGCGATCTTCGGCCGCGCAGCGGATATCCGCGATATGAGGGTCGACTTGCCTGCATTCGGCAGGCCCACGAGCCCCACGTTTGCCAGGAGTTTCAGTTCCAGGTACAGCCATTGCTCTTCACCAGGCTCGCCCGGCTGGGCAAACCGGGGCGTCCGGTGCGTGGCAGACTTGAAAAAGTCGTTTCCCTTTCCTCCGCGGCCGCCCCTGGCAGCCACATACTCCATCCCGTCTGCATCCAGGTCGACGAGCACACCCCCGGTTTCCAGGTCGCTGACGTAGGTACCAACGGGAACGCGGATAACGACATCCTCACCGTCTGCTCCGTACTGCAGCTTGCCCCGCCCCTGCTTGCCTTTCCCGGCGGAATACTGTTGCTGATATTTGAGGTCAATGAGCGTCCCGAGCCGTCTATCCGCCCTGATGATAACGGCCCCGCCGTGGCCGCCGTCACCGCCGTCAGGCCCGCCCTTCGGCACATAGGCCTCCCGCCTAAAGCTCACGCAACCCATGCCGCCGTGGCCGGCTTTGACGAAAATCTTTACTCTGTCAATAAAATTGGACATTGATATGCTAACTCTCTGAGAAATATACAGATAACAGGGAGAAAATGCAAGCCCCGAAAATCTGCACCAGTACTATTTTCGGGGAGCTCGGGGAAAAAATGTGTGGTTTACGAGGTAAGGACTCGACGCGACGTATGCCAACCATGGCAGGCGGCGTACAAGGTGCCGGGGGTGCACGCGCGAAACGCGCATGCACCCCACCGACTCAATTGCTCCGGAGCCGTCGCCCGGCCCGCATGGTATCACGTCCACGGTCTTTCCGGAGAGCGTCTTTGAAGCCTCGCTTTTCCTGATAGCGCTGCCTCGACTCCGGGTGCCGGTCATCTGATTTGCGATATCGTTGCTTTGCCGTCGAATGCTTGATGTCCTGTTCGCGGTAATATCGCTTTGTCTCAGGATGCCTGTCGTATTTTTTGCGATAGTGCCGCCTTGTCTCAGGCTGTCTGCCGTACTTTTTTTTGTAATACGGTTTCCTCTTCGACTGTATCCCGGACTGCTCGCGTTCCCAGGTTCGCCATTTCCCCATGACCACCCGATGAGGATGTCGCCTGAAACCCGGATGGATATGGCGGTGATACCCCGGCAAACGCCACAGGACAGCGGGCACGCCTTCTCTCACAACGAAGTGCCACGGCCCCCGGTAGTCGGCAGCCCGGTACCACCGTCCGCCATAGGGATGGTACCAGTAACCGCGGTAAAAGATGAGCTCTGTCTCGATATCGGCCGCGACATAGGCGTATGTCCCGGGGATCAAGACGAGCGCCGGCGGTGCGGGGATAACCAGGCGGGGCAAAGGGATGTCAAGGCTGATAGTGAGGCCCGCCTCACTCTTTGCCGGAGCTGAAAGCCCGAATATTACGAACAGCGCAAGAGCCGATATTCCTATGGAAAACTTCTTCTTCATAACTGCACCTCCACTGAAACGACATCGCGGGAAATTTTTCCCCGGTGTTCATACTGTTGTCATGCTTAATAATAAGGTACCCCCGTTGATCTGCTGAGTAAAGTGAATAGTACCTAAAACAGCATATTATTTCACTCCCTCTGTACTTATTTGACACAGGAAAAGGGAAAGTGTTTAATGCGTTCATGAGTACGTGGCGGGGGGAGGGGTTTGTAGATGGATGGATACACGGGAGAAAAGGAGAATGACAGCTTATCATTACCCCTTTTACCGGCTTCTCCTGAACCTGAACTTCAATGGTGAGCCGTTTGCCGTTCATCCGGCAATGATTATGGCCGTATTTTGTAAATGACGTAGGGCGCAATCGTTATCCAGATCAGAAGCAGGGACCAGACGCGGCCTTCCAGAAGGTTATAATCATGAACAAGCCTGCTCCAGGAAAGCTGCATGACGTAATGGCCGAACAGGAATTCAAAGGCTATTGTCAGGAGCAGCCATAGCAACCCTATGAGAATCGCTTCGCGGGCGGTGTGCAGTTTCCAGACAAGGCCCAGCCCCCAGGTAAAGAGTCCGAACAATATAATGCCCGTCACCGTCGAGACCTGGTGGGCGGTCACCTCAGCCATGAGGGGAGCGTATCCGTACTCCCGGATGATCCCATTCATGATCCCGATAAAGGGCATGACGAGCCAGGCAATCGTGTATTTCAGTATCATCTATTCCTTTCCCCCGCACGAACGCTTTTGCCGGACCACTTTTTTGAAAACAAAAAGGGCGACATAGGTATCAATGCCGCCCTTCATAAACAATCTCTGATTTTCTTTGTTACGCAGTCGCGTAGACACTCACCTTCTTGCGCTCCCGGTTATAGCGCTCGAACTTCACCACACCCGTAATTTTAGCAAAGAGCGTATCATCGCTGCCCTTCCCCACGTTCGTACCGGGATGGAACTTGGTCCCGCGCTGCCGAACGATGATCGAACCGGCGTTCACTACCTGTCCGTCGAAGCGCTTGACGCCGAGGCGCTGCGCGTTGCTGTCTCTTCCATTTCTGGAACTGCCGACCCCTTTTTTGTGTGCCATGATAATCCTCCGGAACTGCAAGCTCCAAATCCCAAACGCCAAATGACAAATACATTCCAATCCTGAAGTGAAACATCTTGCTGAGCATTGGAATTGAGCCCGCCACTATTTGGAGCTTGGGATTTCGAACTTGGAATTTAAATTATTATGCCTTGATATCCTTTATTCTGAGCGTCGTAAAGTTCTGCCGGTGACCGTTCGTATTCCGGTACCCCTTGCGCCGGTTATGCTTGAAAATGATGATCTTTTCGCCCCTGCCCTCGCCCACGACCTCTGCGGTGACCTTGGCCTTCTGAAGGAGCGGGGTGCCCACGTTCACCTTCCCGCTGTCGGCGATCAGGTAAACCTCTTTTATCTCAACCTTGTCGCCCGGCTTGGCGTCAAGGGTTTCCACCCGCACGACATCTCCTGGTGCAACCTTGTACTGTTTGCCCCCGGTCTGAATTACGGCGTACATGTTCACAACCTCCTGCTCAAATAAACGGCCGATGCGTCTCGAAGCTGTTAAAAATACCACGTAACCTGTGGACTTGTCAAGGAAAAAAAGAGGCTTATCACATAAATGAGGGCAGGCGCACAGTCCTCCACCCTCCACGCTGTCCCGGTCCGTCACCAGTCCGAAAAGGGGGCCCCTCGCCGCAAGAATATTACGCCGGGCTTCTCTTCTCCTTTGGCTGCGTCAGAGGTAATGTCCCTGTCCCCTCCATCGTCAGCCTGCTCTCGCCGGCGTTTCTCTTCGGTTCCCACCGGGCATCGACCTTTATACAGAACGGGCACATAGTATGCCGTTTGCTCGTGCAGTATTCCTCGATCTCAAACTGGCTCGGAACATATACTTCCTTTTGATGCACCGTACACGAATACATATACCGCCCTGTCAAGAATGAACACTTCATGATCGCCCCCTCCCGATGCATTCCGGTCACGCCGTTCGCGTCAGTTTTTTATGTGCTTAAATCAATCTCTTCGCTCCATGATCGTTTCAACACCGCTTCGGATATCCCCGGCCATGGTCATAGAACGTTCCTCTGCCCGGAAGGCTGGAACGCTCCTGCAGGTGATGGTATGATCCGACGCAATACCTTTAACAGCGCATTGATCGTGAACGGCTTGGGCAGTGCTTCGATGAAGCCATAGTCGCTACAGTTTTTGAGAACCGGATCAGCGCTATCGCCGGTCATAACGACTGCCTTCACCTCGGGGTCCACATCGCTCAGTTTCCTGATCACTTCCTTGCCTCCCATGCCATTCGGAATATGCACATCAAGAATTACGTCATCGAAGGGATATCCGCATTGTTTGGCTTTGGTATAGCACTCGAGTGCTTCCTCTCCGGTCCTGGCTAAAAACGCGCGGTATCCTGACACCTTCAGCATATGAAAAATGAACGTCCTGACCGTGAATTCATCATCCATTACCAGTACACTCCCGTTGCGGCCCAGGGAGCGCACCATGTCGACCTTCAACGGCATCTCTGCAACCCCTTCTTCATCGCACGGCTGTTCGATGTCTCTATCGCCATTACGCTTCATAGTTACCCTCCTCTTCTTTGCGATCGCAGGATACCCTGAGCGTTCTCTGGTGCTCGTCCCGGTGCATGCGTTCACCCTATCATGTCCGGATTGATTCTTTCCGTTTCAACGATGGCCCTCAGCTTGTTGAGGCCCTGGGCCTGAATCTGCCTGACACGCTCCCTCGTTATACCGATTTTTTTGCCGATATTCTCCAGGCTCTTCGGTTCATCGTCATCAAATCCGAACCGCATCCTGAGAACCGCACACTCGTTCATCGAGAGCCGGGTGAGCCATTTTCCGATATATTTCTGTCTGGTACCGGTGTCCATCCGGTCTTCGGCCGACGGTGTACGGTCATCCCGGATCATGGCCAGAAGACTGTCCTCTTCCTGGTTCCCGATGAACACATCGAGGGAACAGGGCTCTCTCACGATTTCCGCCAGACGCCGCGTTTTATTCACGGTTATCTGCAGTGCTTCCGCGACTTCTTCCACATGGGGATCCCGATCCAGGGTTTGCGCGAGCTTTTGTACCGCCTTCCGATAGACGTTCACGGCCAAGGCAACGTGCACGGGCAGGCGAATGGTCCTCGTCTGGTTCGCGATCGCCCGTTCAATGGTCTGCCGTATCCACCACGTTGCATAGGTGCTGAATTTGTAGCCCAGTTCGTATTGGAATTTATCGACCGCCCGGATAAGGCCCAGGTTACCCTCTTCAATGATGTCGGAAAAATCCAGCCCCCGGTTTACATACTTTTTGCCGATAGCGACAACAAGCCGTAAGTTGGCTTCTATCATCCGGGCGCGTGCTTTCTCGTCGCCCTGCTTGGCTCTTTTTGCCAATTCCTGTTCGTCGGCGAAGCTCAGGAGGGGTGTTTTGCGGATTTCCTTCAGATAGTGGGAGATCGCATCGGGCGACACCGGCACCTCTGGCTGCCCTGCAAATCCCAATCCCGGCTCCTCATGCTCCTCATGGTCCTCCGGCTCAGGATGCCGGAATTCGTCGGGATCCAGGAAGTCTTCCCGCCCCTCGCGTTCAATCATTGCTCGACCGTTCATCCGCTCTCCTCACGATTCCGGATGTCGCTCTGCCACCAGTTGATCACCTGCTGAACCACGATGTCCCCGTCGATAATACCCACGTATCGAAGAAGACACCGAATGCGGCCCTTCGTCCCCGGCAGCTGGTGAAGATTCATGACGTCGTTTCCCTGCCGGGGATCGATCCTTGATCTCGGTGGCGATGCGGTCCGTTGAGTGGGCTGTTACTCATAAGACGATCCAATTCGCTTTTTGTTTCAGGGAGGAGGGTGTTTTCCTGTCACGGTTATTGCCGCCTTCTCCAGCCGGCCCAGGCAGGAAAACCGGTTTTATCGCGAAGCAGTAAAACTGCATCACCTTTCCTGATTTCTGCGGCAATAATCGCCGGCTTCCCGCGGTAGGTGATCCGTGAACCTTTGACTTCAAGCCTGTCTCCACGCTTTATTTCCGTGTCCAGCCGCTCGATATACCATGCAGGGCCCAGATGAACAGAAATCGTGCCTGTGGCGGTCTTTACGGTCACGTGTAAACCATGGGTCATTCTTCTCCCGGGGGAAGGAATTTTGCCGATGGTTTCAACGACCCCGCTGATGGTCTCTACCGTCGCCTGATCGTACATCCGGCTGTATTGACCCCCGGGCCCCCAGCCTCCGCTCCCTTTCCACTTCATTCCAGGTTGAGCAATGGCTGCAGCAGAAACGCACAAACTAACAACACCAAGCAGTACAATCAACACATTAATCTTTCTCATTGTTTTTACCTCCACTAGTTTAATAAATGAACGATTCCGCCTTCTATAAATTACCGTTGCCTGCACAATCTCGGTTCAGCACCCATCCGGTAGAGAAAATTTGCCATAATGCAGAACCCGGATATTGAAAAGATGATCGTGGCAGTACCCACAAAACCGGTAAACAACAGCCAGGATGGACTGTAAAATCGCGCCAGCAGGGAACTCAGGGAAAGGTTTACCCCTACGAACAGGTAAATATATCGTTCCAGAAACCATGTATCGGTCTGCATGAAATACAGATACGCTTTCTTTTTTCCGGGTAAACGGCCGGATCGTGACAGTAATGGTTCTGCGCCGAACGTAGTGAAAATAGTACCGACAATGCAAAATCCCGTCAGGGCAACCAGGATGGAACAGATGCCGACGAAGAGGATGGAGAATGCCCAGTTCGGGCTTGCCACGATCGTCAAGAGGGAACTAACGAGCACATCCGTCCCTGCTATCAGCCAGACCAGCCGTTCCACATACCACCTGTCGGTATTTACCAGGTAAACGCCGCTACCTTTTTCCATTTCGTATCCTCTCCATCGCAGGCGTGGTGTCGCCGACGTTTCTGCATGGTTTCAATGTCGTCTTCTGACATCCCGGCTATCGTGAGAATGCGACCTTGTGCCCGGTTGGCCTGAACGCGCTTTTCACTGTTGCTATTACAAGATGCAATACATGGGTCAATTCACCGATCGTGAACGGCTTGGGCAGGGCCGCGATAAAACCATATTCCTTGCAGTTGAGGAGAGCCGGCTCAGTACTATCACCGCTCATAACAACGGCCTTTACCTCGGGGTCCACGTCGCGAAGTTTTTTGACTACTTCCTTGCCCCCCATGCCGTTCGGAATGTGCACATCCAGAATCGCGGCGTCGAAAGGATACCCGCACTTTTTCGCCTTGGTATAATATTCAACTGCTTCATCTCCGTTTTTGGTTAAAAACACCCGGTACCCGGAAACCTTGAGCATATGAAAAATGAAATTCCTGATGGTGAATTCGTCATCCATCACGAGAATGCTCCCTTTGCGGCTCAACGGACTTACTTTTTTAGCCTTCGACATCATCGCGGTCACCATTTCTTCATCGGAGTCACTCTCGTTGAGTTTATAGGCATTCTGTCTCATAATTCTCCTCCTGTTGTATGGTCGTAGTTTGATGCGCTGAGCTTTGAATGTCTTTCCTTGAAATTCTTTAGTACCTCTGATGCACATGCATGCGCATAGGTTCAACCGATCAGATCCGGATTGATCGATTTAGCTTCGACGATGGCTTTCACGCGTGCCCTTCGCGCAACAGTGCCTCGAATTCATCGGAAATAGTATGTGCCATTACTTCAAAATTAAAGGGCTTCTCAACACACCGGGCCACACCCAATGCGTGAAGTTTTTCCCTGCTTTCTGGAGTAAGGCCACTCGTCATGGCGATTGCTGGAATATGAGGATGGTTCTTTCTCAGATACCCTAACAGTTCGAAGCCATCCATCACCGGCATGGAGAGGTCGGTCAGAATGAAATCCACGGGTACGGAGTTCACGATATCCAGCGCCTCTTTTCCATGTCCTGCCAGCAAGATGACGCAGTTTTTCGCGCACATGCGAAGACTGATCAAGAGACCCTGCAAGACATACCAATTATCATCTACAAGGAGAATCGTTTTCTTCATACAACAGGTATTGCAAGGGGAATGCCAAAAGGGGCGAGATAAAATGCTTTGTAAATTAGGTAGTTTGGAGGCTCAATTAGTTGGAGTTGCAAAGCGGGCTTTACTGGGCCGGTTCAATTTGGACTTGTGGTTCATTTTAGCCCGTACTGCTTGACTTTTCTTTTCATCGTTGAGAGCGAGATATCGAGGACTCGTGCAGTCCGCGTGATGTTGCCTGAGAAATTGTGGAGCGTTTGCCGTATATGATCTTTTTCCAATTCTTCAAGAGTGACGATGCCGTCAGGTTCGGATGAAACGCCGCTCATCGGCTTGTGTGGAGTGCGATCTTTTCCGAGCAGCTCTGATGGCCTGAATTCGGGGCCCTTCTGGAGAATGACGGCCCGCTCAAGGATGTTCTTCATCTCCCGGACATTTCCCGGCCAGTCATAGTCCATGAGCTTCTGTATTTCAGTATCGTCGAGCGCTCGCTCACGGCCGCCGGCGATCATCTTCAGCAGGTACCGGCACAGGTTCGGGATGTCCCCGGGCCTTTCCCGAAGGGATGGAATGTGTATCCTGATCACGCTCAGGCGATAAAAGAGGTCTTTTCGAAAGGTCTTGCCAAGGGCCTTTTCCAAATCAATACCGGTCGCAGCAGTAATGCGGACATTGACGGAACGAACGGCATTGCCGCCGAGCCTCCTCACCTGTTTGTCTTCTATTACGCTCAGGAGTTTGGACTGGAGGTGAAAGGGCATCTCGCCGATCTCGTCGAGAAACAGGGTCCCGCCTTCGGCCATCTCGAAGATGCCTTTTTTAGCAGTCACGGCGCCGGTAAAGGCTCCTTTTTCATGACCGAAAAGCTCTGCTTCGATGAGGTTTTCCGGCAACGCCGCGCAATTTATGCTGATGAAGGGCGCTCCGCTCACGGGACGCCTGTAGTGAATCGCCTTTGCCACCAGGGTTTTACCGGTGCCTGTCTCGCCGGTGATGAACACCGGTGAGTCCGACGATGCAGCCAGTTCTACCAGTCTCACCGTTTCCGTGAGACCGCCGCCGCCGATAAGAACGGCCTCTTCTGCTTCTCTATCGCTCTGGATTTTGACACGATCCTCTGTCCTCTTTTGCCTGATCGCCTTGTCTACCGTTAAGGGGAGCACTTTCAGATAATTCCGGTCCGCATCTTTTATCAGGTAATCATAGGCGCCCGATTTCATGGCCCTCACGGCAATTTCTTCGTTTCCTGCGCCGGTGGTAATAATAACCGGGCTGTCAAGTTGCAAATCCAGTATATCGAAGGCAGTGCCGTCACCAAGGAGATAGTCCGAGATAACAACATCAAATGACGCGGAGTCCAGGATCTTCCGCGCTTCTGAAACTGACCCTGCTTCTGCATAATCGAAGGGCAGCTTGCCGGATTCCACAAGGCGCTTGAAGGCCATTCGGTCAACCATGTCATCTTCAATTAATAAAATTTTAATGGTTTTCATAATAGTGTAAAAAAATCGGGCATCCGAATTCTGCACCTCGGAGATACGTTTTACGTTCCCGGTAGTTCGCTGAGCGTCCAGTATCGTCTGATCGTTTTCATGACGTCTACAAACTGCATATAGTCAGTGGGCTTGACCATATAACCGGCGACCCCGAGCTTGAAGCTCTCGATTTTGTCAATATCTTCTTTGGATGTGGACAGAACTACCACGGGAATCGCCTTTAAGGATTCATCCTTTTTTACCGCGTTGAGAAATTCAATGCCGTTCATCCTCGGCATGTTCAAATCCAGAAGAATGATACAAGGCCACTCCGCCCCACTGCTCCGTAAACGCTCCAATGCCTCTTCACCGTTGCCGGCTATGTCCAGCCGGTTGACAACGTTCAGATCTTTCATCGCACGCTGAACGGTCATCTGGTCAACAACATCGTCTTCAACGAGGAGGATCGGCTTATTGTTTTTCACGGTTTACCCCTCTCTGGGCAAGGTAAAAAAGAATGAGCTCCCTTGCCCTATTTTTGATTCGACCCACACCTTACCGCCGTACAAGTCAATAATCTTTTTTACCAGCGCCAGTCCCACGCCGGTACTCTCGAACTGATCGCGTGATAATAGCGTCTGGAACATCTGAAAAATCCTGTCGAAGTGCCTTTCCTCGATCCCGGGCCCGTTGTCTGAAATGCTGAATCGGTAACAACCGGCGTCGACGACACAGCCGATGCGGATTTCCCCTTCCGGTTTTTCCAGGAACTTGGCGGCATTGCCTATCAAGTTCTGAAATACCTGCCCGATACGGATCCGTTCACAGGCAATCGTGGGAAGCTTATTTTCGAAGGTTACCTTTATCTGTTTTGGCAAAGAAAGAAAATCAATAACATGCACTACTAAATCATTAAGATTCACCTCCACCTTTTCTTCGCTGATTCTTCCCGTCCGGGAATACTGCAAAACGCCTTCGATGAGCTTGTGCATCCGATCGACCCTGCCCGACAAGAGTCCGAGCTGCTCTTTTCCCTGTTGATCAAACGTATCAGCATAATCGGTCGCTATCCAGTTTACCAACGAACCGATTCCCCGAAGTGGCGCCTTCAGATCGTGCGAAACGATATAGGCAAAATCATTCAGTTCTTTGTTAACGTTTTCGAGCTCCGTTAAGAGCTGGTTCTGTCGTGCCAGGGCCTGCCTTCGGTCGGTTACATCAAAAATTACACCATCTACAAATATTGCTTTGCCGTCTGATCCAAATCTTGGCTTGCCCCGCTCAATAAAATGCCGGATGTCCCCGTTCTTGTGTTTCAAACGATACTCTACTTCAAAGGACTCATTTTTCTGAATTGCGCGTTTCACTCCTTTAGTCACTGCCACCCAGTCTTCGGCTAAAATCAAGGGCTCAATGGAGTGCACCTTCCCGGAATGCAGCTCCTCTTCCGTATAACCTGTCATTGGCTGGAGCATGTTGTTAAAGAACTGCATTCGCTTATTATCCGTAAGAAATACCCTGTAAACGATCCCGGGGATGTCCTCAGAAAGTATACGATACGCATTCTCACTTTCCCGAAGCGCTCCCTCGATCCGTTTTCGCTCGCTGATATCCCGGACAACCTCGATACCCGCTACGATTTGCCCCGTGGAATCCCTCAACGACGATGCGGTAATCTCAATGGGTATGGTCCCTCGGGGAGTGATGTTCGTTGTTTCCATCCGGTGAATCTTGCCGTCCTTGAATGCCCTCTCCAGGGGGCACCCATCGCATACGCGGTCACACCGCCTGTATGCGCTGTAGCAGTATTCCCCTCCATGGTCTCCGACTAATTGTCTGTGAATCTTATTTTGATACAATATCTTGAAATTCGCGTCTTGAATGCTGACACCGTCTCCAATTGCGGCAACGATCGCTTCTGCCTTGGCTTTTTCCTCCTCGGCACGCAAAATCACCGCTTTAAGCGGTTCCACTACCGGCTTGCGTGCGGTACGCGCGCCATCGGTCTTTCTGTTCATGGCCTTCCGTGATTTCATCACTCAATCCCGTGAATTCTCTTGCCACTCGTTACGTTCGGTGTCATAATAAACGCTTCACAGAGAATCTGCCAATCGTCATGCATTCCCCTCTGCATCATTTTTTTTTTGATTTACGAAACAGCACCATTATACTACAAAATAATTTAAAATTGAAGCTTTAGAAGACCTACACCAAAAAAGCCATGGGCTATTACGCGTTTACCATAAGAACATCTCTTAAAATCAAAGAGTTATTGATACATCAGCTGACAGAGCAAGGCTGCCTCGGAGTCATCGATAACAACGACACGTTCACTGCCTACTTCGAGGGGAGTATCTCTATCAAGAGCGTCACGCAGGAGCTGGATCTCGCACAGGCGCTCCTGGAAAAGGCCGGACAGGAGCACGGGCTGTCGTATCAGTACACCCTTGTCCCTGAGGAGAACTGGAACGAATCCTGGAAAAAGGGATTCAAACCAATGGACGTGGGCGAGGGTTTCACCATCCTTCCCCCCTGGGAAAAGCCGAAGGAGGGCCGGATCAACCTTATCATCGACCCGGGAATGGCATTCGGCACCGGCCACCATGAAACAACGAGGTCATGTCTTCTCCTCATGGAAAAGCACGCCCCCGGCGTTCCGAAAAATCGGTTCCTTGACGTTGGTACGGGAACAGGGATACTTGCATTAGCGGCATCGAAACTGGGATTTAAGCATATCCTTGCGGTAGACAACGATCCGCTGGCAGTTGAAGCCACGCGGTTAAATGGGGAACTCAACAACCTGTCGGACGTAGACATCCGGGAGGGCGGCATCACAGCCGCGGAAGGAACCTTTGATCTCATTACGGCGA
>Ga0209633_10004113_pt1 | contig 13158 bp, 14 predicted proteins | sample Cruoilmetagenom1_FD_187290 | JGI IMG/M metagenome (GOLD analysis project Ga0209633, IMG submission 187290) | Oil polluted marine microbial communities from Coal Oil Point, Santa Barbara, California, USA - Sample 1 (SPAdes) (version 2) | ecosystem: Environmental > Aquatic > Marine > Oil seeps ... | reverse complement strand
GTTAGAATTGAAGAAAGATTTTAACATTTAACCTCTTCAAATCTAAAACTACAATCTTTTATTTTCTAATTTTCAAAAATTGCACTTCAGATTTAAATTTTGGTAAATATTAAAAAGCTTACTTACTTTTAACATTGAATTAACATTATTATAATATAATATTATATGAAAAAATTATTTCCTTATATAACAATTTTAGTAATAGTGGCGGTTATTGTGTTGCTGTTTGTTTCTATGTCAACTAGTCAAAATATGACAGTGGTTTATACAGGTAATGTTGAAAAAAAACCTATAAAGATAGTTTTGGATAAATTTCAAGACAGTGACTGTGGTATGGTTATAGATGATATAACTTATGCTTCACAAGTCGTTTCACCTTCTGGAAAAACTTATTTTTTTCATGATCATGGTGGTATGGTTCATTGGCTTGCAAATAAAGTCTTTAAAGACGATGCTACAATTTGGGTAATGACAAAAGATACAAAAAAATATATTGATGGAAGAACTGCTTGGTATAGTAGAACAGATGAGACACCGATGTTTTATGGTTTTGGTGCTTATGAAAATAAAAAAGATGGTTTGATAGATTTTGAATCAATGTCTTTACATATGTTAAGAGGGGAACATCTTGGAAATCCCAAGATTAAAAAAATGCTTCTAGGGAATCATAATTAGTGGAAACAATTGACATAATAAGTATCATAACTATTGCATTTTTAGGTTCGTTTGGGCATTGTATTGGAATGTGTGGTGGAATTGTTATAGCGTATTCTAGTACAAAGGTGCAAGATCAATGGAGTAAATCACAACAATCAATTGCTCACCTTCTTTACTCTTTTGGGCGAATCTTAACTTATTCAATTTTAGGGGCAGTTTTTGGATACTTAGGTGGAGTTGCAACATTCTCTAATACAGCAAATGGTATTTTATGGTTAGTTGCTGGAACTGCAATGCTTTTAACAGGACTTTCACTACTTGGGAAAATTAAATTTTTAACACTTATAGAACACTCTTTTTCAAAATCAGCTTGGTATCAAGAGAATTTTAAAGCACTTTTAAAAAGTCAAACATTTTTTAGCTTCTTTTTACTTGGTATGCTTAATGGACTTTTGCCTTGTGGTTTTGTGTACTTTTTTGCAATCACAGCTGCTAGTACTGCTGACCCTTTATATGGAGCAATGGTAATGGTGATTTTTGGTTTGAGTACTATTCCTGCATTGTTCAGTTTAGGTTTTTTTGTAGGACTTTTTAAACAATCAGGTTTACGAAATATTATGATTAAGTTAGCTGCAATTTCTGTAATACTTTATGGGAGTTACACTATTTATAATGGATATGATTATTTAGTAAGTCCAGATAGAACTGTTTTAGAGTGTCATTAACTTAACACATGAGAAAGATGTGATTTATTCTAGTGCATTAGCTCAAATTTTACTAATTATTTTAGCTTTGTTTTTATTTATAGAAACAATTAAGTGGATAGATCATATTTTACTTTTAAAAAAACTAAAAAATATCCTTTTCCCTGAACATTATCAAAAAGTTTTAAATCAAATACCTTATTATAATTTATTAGATGAAAAGACGAAACTAAAATTGCATTACAAGATGTTGGTTTTTATAGAAGAAAAAGAGTGGATAGGTATGAAAAATGATGTAACTTTTGAGATGAAAGTTGTAATTAGTTTTTATGCTTGTTTAATGATAGTGAATTTAGATGAAAAAAGTTATGAAAACTTAAGTACTATTTATGTGTATCCTTATGAATATATTCTTGACGAAGTAAAAAGTTATGATGGCATTTATACACAAGAAAAATCAATATTAGAGGGACAAAGTACAGGTGGAGTTGTTCTTGTATCATGGCATCATGCAAAAAAAGAGGCATATCACTTTAAAAAGAATAATGTTATTATTCATGAATTTGCTCATGAATTAGATTTTGAAGATGGTGTGGCAGATGGAGTTCCAATATTAGAAAATATGAAATATAAAAGTTGGGCAAATATTATGTTTCAAACTTTTAAAACTTTAAATTCAAAATCATTAAAAAATGGATTTTTAGGAAAATATAAATTATTTGGGCATTATGCAGCACTCAATGAGGCAGAGTTTTTTGCAGTTTCAAGTGAGTTGTTTTTTGAAAAACCAAAACAACTACAACAAGATTTCCCTATTGTTTATAAACAATTAAAAGGATTTTACAATATTGATACTGTAAAATTATTTGAAAATGGAGATAAAAAGGATGTTTAAAAAGTTATTATTAGTTTGTTTATTAGTTATTTCATCTTTTAGTTTTGATAAAATATACTTTTTACCCAACGAATCTATGCAAGTACAAAAAGAGATAATAGATTTAATGCAAAATGCACAATCAACTATTGATATAGTGATGTATAATATTGATTATAAAAAGTTTGGAAAAGTTCTAAAAAAAGCTAGCAAAAATGGGGTTAATGTAACTATAGTATATGAAAAATCAAAATTAAAGTTTCATAAAAATATAAAGCTTCTTAAAACAAAAAGAAAATTACATATAAAACTAGCTATAATCGACAAAAAATTTGCCATCTATGGAAGTGCAAATTGGAAAAAAGAATCATTTGAAGAAAATTATGAGATTATAAATATCACAAATGATAAAGAAAAATTGACAAAGTTTCAAGAAATTATTGAAATAATAAAAAAGGAAAATTAAATGTTAGAATTAGCAATTGGAGCATACTGTATATACTTTTTGGTAAATATATATACATTATTTATGCAAGTAGATTATGTGCAAAAAGCAAAAAATCAAGATGCAGTGATATTAACTGATGCAAAATATAAAATTGCAGGAGAATATAGTGTAGAAAACAATCGCCTTTCAATGGCAAGCACATTATATGAGTTTGTATTGTTTTTTATGTGGATAAATTTTGGGCTTGTGGCTCTTGATGAAGTTACAAATAATTTTGATGGATGGTTAAAAGCAGTTGTTTTTATTGATTTATTTATCATTATAAATTGGTTTTTGGGATTGCCATTTGAGTTGTACAAAACTTTTAAACTGGATAAAAAATATGGCTTTTCTAATATGACACCAGCTTTATATATCAAAGATACTATTAAAACAGCAGTACTATTTTTCGTTTTTGGAAGTTTAGTAATTGCAGGGCTTAGTTGGATAATAGAAACTTTTCCATCTTGGTGGATATATGGATTTGTATTTATATTCGCAGTGATTATTTTGATTAATATGGTTTATCCGCTTGTTCGAGATAAAATGTTTGATAAATTTAATCCTTTAGAAGATAAAGATTTAGAGAGTAAAATCAATGCTCTTTTAAGTCAAGTTGGATTTAAAAGTAGTGGGGTTTTTAGTGTCGATGCAAGTAAAAGGGACAATCGTTTAAATGCATATTTTGGAGGATTAGGAAGTACTAAAAGAGTAGTTTTATTTGATACTTTAGTTGAAAAATTAACTCACAATGAACTTCTTGCTGTTTTAGGGCATGAATTGGGGCATTTTAAAAATGGAGATATTTTAAAAAATATTGGTATCATGGGATTTGTTATGTTTGTGTTTTTTGCTCTTTTTGGTAACCTTCCTGAGGAGTTATTTTTACAATTACACTTAAATAATGAGCCTTATGCAATTATTATATTATTTTTAATGTTTAGTCCTATTTTGTCATTTTTTCTAATGCCTTTAATCTCTGCAATTAGCAGACACAACGAGTATGCAGCAGATGAGTTTGGTAGTTCACTGGCTACCAAAGAAGATTTAGTAAATGCACTTTTAAAATTAGCAAATGAAAATAAATCATTTCCACTTTCTCACCCAATGTACATATTTTTCTTTTATTCTCATCCACCATTAGTTGAAAGACTTAAAGAGTTGGGGTATAGTGGTGCTGGAATAGGGAAAGTAGATAAAGATGATGAGGCGTTAAGAGAAGATATTGAAGAGATATAAACAGATAATAAAAGAGTATAGTAAAGAGTTAAGAGAGGTTACTCATATCCCTGCAAAAGAGGTGGAGATACTTCTTTTACATCTTTTAGAAAAAAACACTATATGGTTACATCTTAATTATGATAAAGAGTGTAGTTGTGAAGTTGAACTAAAAAAACTAGTACAAAGAAGAGCACAAGAGTATCCACTAGAATATATCACTAAAAAAGCAAGTTTCTATGGAGAGATGTTTAAAGTACAAGAGGGTGTTTTAATTCCACGACCTGAAACCGAGATACTCATAGATAAAGCACTAGAAGTTTTAAAAGATATAAAATCACCCAAAATCTTAGAAATAGGAGTAGGAAGCGGTATAATCTCTGTTATGTTAGCCTTACTTGTTGAAGATATAGAGATAGTTTCTGTAGATATAAATGACAAAGCACTAGAGTTGGCAAAAAGAAATGCTATAAAACATAAAGTTGAAGATAAAATTACTTTTATTAAAAGTGATCTATTCACTAATGTTCCAAAAGAGATAAAGTTTGATATGGTAGTTTCAAATCCACCTTATATTGCAGATGATTATAAGCTTCCAAAAAATGTAAAATTTGAACCATCAAATGCACTTTTTGGTGGAAAAGTTGGTGATGAATTATTGAAAGATATAATAGATACAACATTGAATAAAAAGATTAAATATTTGTTATGTGAGATGGGTTATGACCAGAAAAAACCACTAAATAACTATCTTTCAGATAATTATAAAATCAATAAAATAGAATTTTATAAAGACTATGAAGACTTTGATAGAGGGTTTTTATTACAAGGTTGATTGACTTTGACTCAACTTTATGGTACAATACTCTCACTATAAAATAGTAATATATAATTAAATATTAAAAGGTTTATAAAAATGGCAAAAAGTTTATATGAAACACTAGAAATTAGTGAAAATGCAACAGCAGCAGAAATAAAAAAAGCTTACAGAGCGTTGGCAAAAAAATATCATCCAGATATGAATAAAGACCCAAAAGCAGAAGAAAAATTTAAAGAGATTAATGCGGCTTATGAAGTTTTAGGGGATGAGCAGAAAAAAGCTCAATATGATACACATGGCGATGATATGTTTGGTGGTCAAAATTTTCATGATTTTGCAAAAGGACAAGGTTCTGGAGTAGATATTAATGATATTTTACAACAAATGTTTGGTCAAGGAGCAGGTGGATTTAGTCAAGGTGGTTTCTCTAGTGGAGGAAGTTTTGGTGGAAGTTCTTTTGGAAGAGGAGGTTTTAGTGAACCTGACTTAGATGTAAGTGCAAATCTAACAATAGATTTTAATACAGCAGTTTTAGGTGGTGTAAAAAATGTCTCAATAAATGGGGAATCGTTTGATATAAAAATTCCTGAGGGTATTAGTGATGGTCAGAAAATAAGAGCCAAAGGAAAAGGTCGTCAAGCTCACGGATTTCCAAGAGGTGATTTAATTATTACACTTAATATTCGCTCAAATGATGAGTATGAACGAGATGAAGATGATCTAATTAAATCTTTTGATATCTCCTTAAAAACTGCATTATTTGGTGGGAAAGTTGTTATCCCTACACTTACAAAAGATATTACTTTAAAAGTACCTAAAAATACAAAACAAAAACAAAAATTTAGAGTGAAAGATTTAGGTGTTTATAATAGAAAAACAAAAGAAAGAGGGAGCTTATATCTTCAAGCAAATATAATATTACCAAAATTAGAAGATTTAGATGACGATTTAGTAAAACTATTAGAAGAAAAATTGCCTGAAGGATTATAAAATGTCTTTTGGGAAATCATATTGTGAACCAGTTTACCTTATAAGTGAAGTATCAACGATACTTAATATTCATCCTCAAACTTTACGACAATATGAAAGAGAAGGACTAGTAACTCCTAGTCGAACAAGTGGAAAAATTAGACTTTATTCTCAAGAAGATATAGACTGTATAAAGTATATTCTTATTCTTACAAGAGAAAATGGGATTAATATTTCAGGTGTAAGTAAAATATTGTCACTAGAAGAAAAAATAAAAAAACTTGAAATTACACTTGTAGAATTACAAACAAAAGGACTTAGTGAAGCCAGTAGTAAAGCTTTAGTTGTGAAGAAAAGTCAATATGATGTTATCGTTTTTGGGGAATAAGCTTAGCTTTCTTTTGCTAAACTATATTTGATAGAATACCCTCTCATAAGTGGAGGGAGGTCGTATTGACTTTCACTATCTTGTGCTGATAGTCTTGTATTGATACTAGCATTGCTTTTTTGTGTTGTTTTTGTTGATTCCTCTTCGTGTGGTTCTTCAGGAGAATCAAAACCTGTTGCAACAATAGTAATTTTAATCTCATCAACTGCCAAGTTATCATCAGTGGTTGTACCAAATATTATCTCTGGATTTCCAGTAAGAGTTTCATTTATATGCTCCATTACATCACCTAAAGCAAACATTGAAACATTTGGATTTACTGTCCAATGTATCATTATACCTTTTGCACCACTTAAAGAAATTTCATCTAATAAAGGAGATTTTACAGCTTGCTCTAGTGCTTTGTGTGCTGCATCTTCACCTTTAGCTTTTCCAATTCCCATAAGAGCTATACCCCTATGTTGCATGATTGTTTTTACATCAGCAAAATCCACATTAATATCATCACTACCTGGTTTTAGAATAACTTCACTCATACCATTAACAGCTTGGTATAATACATCATCAACTACTTTAAAAGCATCTTTCATACCAATATTTTCTTCAACAATATGTCGAAGTCTATCATTTGGTATAATGATAATAGAATCACTTACTTTTTTTAACTCTTCTAAACCTAAGTTTGCTAATCCAGTTCTTTTTTTACCTTCCCATTTAAAAGGTTTTGTTACAACAGATACAGTTAATGCACCTATTTCTTTAGCAGCTTTTGCTATAACAGCAGCAGCACCAGTTCCAGTACCACCACCAAGACCAGCTGCAATAAATACAATATCAGAATCTTCTAAAGAGTTTTTTATCTCTTGATAATTTTCTAAAGCAGAATCTCTCCCAATGTCAGGACGCATACCAGCACCAAGTCCACGAGTAAGTTCAATACCAAGTTGTATTTTTTTAGGAGCTTTTGATAAGTTTAAAACTTGTAAATCAGTATTTGCAACAATAAGATCAATTTTATGAGTTCCTTCGTTTATCATGTGGTTGATCATATTACAACCACCTCCACCAACACCAACAACAGCTATTTTAGCTGCATTTTGTTCTAGTACTTTTGATGGTTTTTGAACTTTTATATTAGTATGATCAAAAAGATTTTCATTCATTAAATCCACCTTGCCATCTTATCTAATACGGAACTAAATAAAGATTTTTTTATCTCTTTTGGCTTACTATTTTTAATATCTTGAATATTATTTAATGAGTCATTATTAGTATGCGTATTGTTTTTTATCTCTTGTATATCCGACATAGCATTGGCATCTTTATTTGTTTTTTTTGTTTGCATTTGCACAAGATTTGTATTACTATCAAGTTCAAATACATTGTCACAATCAAGTTCATATAACAACAATCCAACAATTGTGGACATTGTAGGAATGTTAAAATTTATATACCCATTTTGAATATTCCTTGGATTTGAAATCCTTACAGGAATATCTTTAAATATTTGAGTTGCTAACTCTTTAACTCCTGGTATATAAGTCATTCCTCCTGTTAGAATAATACCACCATCAATACTTTCAATAGCAGCACTATCAACTAGTCTATCATATATTATTGAGAGTGTTTCTTCTATTCTTGCATGTATTATTGGTTGAATTTGCTCTAGTGATATCTCTTTAGATTCTGACTCATTTCCAAGGAGTGGAAGTTTTACCTTTTTTATACTATTTTCATTTTCACTCTCTTCATAAGGTAAAAGTGTAGCATATTGTTTTTTTATCATATTTGCTGCACTATATGGTGTATGAAATGTTGAAACTATATCATGCGTAATATTTTCACTTCCTACAGGCAAAAAGTCATTATAGATAATTGTCGAACCTTTTTGTACAACAAACTGACTTGTAGTACCACCTAAATTAATAACAGCAGCACCTAGTTTTTTTTGATCATCATTGAGTGTTGCTATAGCATTTGCATAGCCTGATAATACAAATTTATCAACTTCTAAATTTACCTGTTTTAGAGCATTTCTTACATTTGTTAGAGATGTTTTCTTAGCAGTAATGATATTAACAGATACTTCTATTCTCGAACCATTCATATTTAATGGATTTGTGATAGTTGTTCCATCATCAACTCTAAAAAAGATTGGCAATACATGAATCACTTCATAATCTGAGATTACTTGTGCATTGTATAATGCCATTTTTAAAACTTGTTTTATATCATTGTGTGTGATTTGTCCACTTGGGATATTTACCACACCATTGCTCATAAGTGTTTTTGTATTCGCTCCACTTATAGAAACAACAGCTTTTGATGTTTGTGTTCCTGAGCTATTTGTAGCAGTTGCTACTGCATCATTGATACATTGACTTGCCTTATCAATATCAACAATGTTTCCTTTTTTTATACCTTCACTTTTAGTTTGACCTACACCTAAAATATTTATTTTATTACTATAGTCATTTGAAGCAACAATTGCAATTATATTTGTTGTACCAATATCAATAGCTAAAATAGAATTATTCAAATATTACTCACTTAAGTATGATTTTACATCATATTTATTTTGTAGTTTTTCCAAAAATGCAGTTGTAATTGTATTTATTTTTGCACCTTGAATTGAAGACTTCACTAACTCTATATTTTTTTCATCAAAATCTGGCATTGTTGTATCTGTAATCTCATATAAAACAATTTTTGATCCTAAATTTAGAGAGTTTGATTTTGTAGGTGATTTAAAAATTGCTTGTAAAAGCTGAGACACTTCATCTTTCGTTAAATCTGCTATTTCAATGTCTGAAGCTCTTGTAATATATCCTATATCTTTACCTTTGAAATTTTGAAGTTCTTTATTTGCTAACTCTTCTAATTGTTTATTTTTCTCTGACATTATGTAGTCTTTATTAACTTGTGACTTTATATCTTCAAAAGGTAAAATTTTTGGTTCCACTTTTTTATTTAATTTTACCACATAATAGTTATTATCTTTTAATAGAGGTTTTAAAACTTCATTGTTTTGTGCAGTAAAGACTTTATTTAATTCCTCTTGTGGTAAAAAATTAGAATCATCATAAATCGTAACTGTTTTTTGAAATTCAATTTTTTCTTTTTTAAGGTTAAGATACTCTCTTAAAGCTTCTTTTTTCATTGCTTTTATATCTTTACCTTCAATATTCTCTACTTTAAAGTAACTAATATCGTATCCTTTAGGAGATTTATAGTTATTTTTATTTTCTTCCCAATGTTTTTTTAGTTCATCAAGTGTTGGTGTAATTTTTATCATATCATCATTGATAATTTTTATACTAATTTTATCTTGACTAAAAAGTAAACTACCAATATTTTTAATCTCATTTTCTTCTAAATTTATATTAAATATTTTTTGTATTTTTGTTATCAGTAAATCTTTTTTAAGTTGTTCTTCAAATTCTGATACAGTTCGTCTGTTTTGTTTTAGAACACTTATATAAGTATTTTTGTCAAATTTTCCATCTTTTAGAAAAGAAGGTATTTTTACTAACTCTTTAACCACTTCTAAATCTGTAGTCATAAGACCTAATTCATCAGCATAATTAAGGAATAAGTATTTTTGAATTACTCTTTGTAGTGCCATTTGCTCTAGTTTAAATTGTTTTGCTAACTCTTGATTAAAACTTTTTCCAAGCATATTTTGGTACTGAGAATAGAGATTACTATATTCAGTTTGTAAGTCTGCTAAAGGGATCTCTTTGTCTCCTACAACTGCAACAGCACTATCTGACTTTCCATAGTTATAACTACCCCAACCAACAAAACCAGCACCAACAAAAGCTATTGTACTGACCCAGATTGTTACTATTAGCCATTTTTTGTGTCTTTGCATCCAAGTTATCATATTATTATTATCCTATTTATATTTGATTAAATTTTCAATGATTATACTATTTTATTAATTATTAATATCTGAAAGTACATTAAAATTAATAATATATTGTTTAATAATTAATATATTATTAATTAGTTTGTTGAATATCAGTATTTTGTTGAGTTAATGTACTAAGTTTCTCTTCTATATTATTAACAAATATTAATGTTTTTTTAGATAACTCCAATATATTATCTTTTGAAATATTATATGTATTTCCATCTTTTTTTTTACCATTTCTATGTATTAAGTCATGCCGTATAGTGTTGTTTTACATGTTTGATTGTTGTATTCTAATGTTTGCAAAACTATTAAAAATTTAATTTTCTTCACAATAGTTTAATTCATCTTGAATGTAATTTTTTAATTCACTAAGTGTTAATGGTGTCTCTCTCTTTCTATGTATCATTCTATGACAATTAGAACATACAGGTATTACATTAGTAAGTGCATTTTCTATGGTTCTTTCTAAATCATCCCCATCAAATTGAAAAACTGGTTTTTGATGATGAATTTCAATAAAGTTTTTACCATAATTTCCATAAAAATCCTCAAAATCAAAACAGCAAGCTTGACATTTTATTCTATCATTTACAGTATAAAATTGTATAGCTTGTTCTCTTAGTTTACTTGACCTTTTATATACTTTTGTTGTTACTATATTTTGAGTTCCCTCATTAATGATAGTGTTTTCATCAAATGTTTCAATAGAATTAGCTCTTTCCCTATTTTTATATACAATACCAAAAGCTTCTTTTAAATCCTCAGAAGCAAAATTATTGTTTAATAAATAATTGACAACATTTATATTTTCATCTAAATGTGCTTTACCTTCATCGGTAAGAGTAAAGCTTCCACTTCTTGAGCCTGCTTCTCTTACTGAGTATGTAGCAAAACCTAAGTTTTCTAAAGTATCATGAGACTTTAAATTTCTAACTATTTGAGTAAATAGTGTATCTGTACCTCTTGATGGAGATATTTCTGCGTCTTCTCCTGTTGGTCTAAAGATAGCTACCAAACTATCTTTTAAATCTGATGTTAATATTGTTTTATCTTGTGCATTATCCATAAGGTATAGTGAGGGTAATATTAATTGTTCTTCTGTAATTCTAGCCATATTATTGATTTCTCCTATTTACTCATCAAATAAGCTTTACCACTATCAGTAATAGTAAAAGTACCACTAGTTGGATTTGGAGTAAAAGTTGCTAAACCTAATTCAGTTATAGTATTATGTGATTTTAGATTTCTAACTTTTTGACTAAATTTTGTATCAGTTCTATTGTTTAAAATTGACATATCTTCACCCGTTGGTTTCATAAGTGTAGTTAATTTACTAATTAAATCTGTTGTAGATATTGTTCCACTAATTGATGAATTCATTACTTTTAATGCGGGTATTATTAATTCTTCTTCCGATATTCTTGCCATTTGTAAGTCCTTATTTATTAAAATAGGACTATTGTATCAAATTTTATAATTGGTTATTATTAAATGCTCTGCTTCTTTATCGTTTCTATTTTGAAAACTAACTAAGTATTTTTTATCGAATGAATTCATATAAATTCTATCTTTATTATATAAGCTATAGATAAAATCTGTATTTTTAATTACCATCATCCAATTTGCTTCACAATCATTAATTAAATAATTAGCTAATCTTGATTGGTCGTCCCTATTGAATTCATTTTGTGCATAAGTACTGAATTCACTATCGTATGGTGGGTCTAAAAAAATAAAATCATTTTTTTGAGGTTTGTTCTTAATAAAAAATTCTTCAAAATCTAAGTTATCTATAGTTGTTTTAGTTAAATGCCCTATAAGTTCTTTGCTTTGAAGATAATCAACTTTTTTAGCTAAATTTTTTCGATTATATCCAATACCACCGTAAGGAACATTAAAACCACCATTTTTGTTATATCTAAACATTCCGCTATAAGCATAATTTCTAATAAAAAAGAAAATTGCTACAGCAAAACTATGTTCAATATTATATTTTTTAATATTATTATAAAGGTATCTAAAGTGCATATAGAAAGCACTTTTTAAAGCACTCTCCATATTATCTAAAATATCATTATCAGGAAGCATACCTCTATTTAATTCTATTTTTTTCATACGCTTCATTTTATTTGCTATATTCTTTCTAAGTTCTTTTAAAAAGTTTTCTATATGTACATTAAAAGTAGTGTCAAACATCCCATTGAATTCAATACTATGTTTCAATACAAATGAAGTAATCCAGTTTTTTACCCCATCATCATCAATTTTATTTTGAGAATATTGTTTATATTGATTAGTAAATATATCACGATTGTTTTGAATAATTTCTTCCAGCAACGACCAATTGTGCATTACCTTATTAATAACTTTAAAGAATTTTTCATCTTGATTTGATATTACATTGTATAAATTAATTAGTTCATGTGATTTGTCATTTATAAACATTTTTTCTGCAACAAGTGAAAAATATACAGCTCCACCACCTATAAATGGTTCATAATAATTCTTTATATTTTTTGGTATACATGGATGAATATATTTTAATTCCTGTTCTTTTCCCCCTGCCCATTTTAAAATAGGTGAAAGTCTATTTGATTTTACATTTTTATGTTGTTTTAGCGGTGCAGTCATTATAAATCCTTTCTTAAATAGAATAGTAACATAACAAGATGTTTATTTATAAAAATATTGCAAATTGACATTTTTATTGTTCTTGATTATTAATATTTGAATCATCATATGGATCCATGTGAATATTAATAACCCAATTCTTTGTATTATCAAGAGTTTTAATTTTTTCTTCTATTCTATCACTTGCTTTGTGTGCTTCCATAAGACTTATAAGGCAATCAAACACTAGATGTACTTCAACAAAGTTATCATTGCCAGCTGTTCTTGTTTTTAGGAAATGGTGGTCGTTTACTGTTTTTTCATTATGGATAATATCTACTATTTTTTCTGGAACATCATCTTCTAAAGCTCTATCAAGAAGCACTAATATTCCCTCTTCTATAAGTTCATAAGCACTATATATAATATAAATAGAGATTGCACCCCCTATAACAATATCAACTATTTCATATCCTGTAAAGTAAACAGCAATTATTGAAAATAGTACCGCA
>Ga0209633_10004112_pt1 | contig 13161 bp, 8 predicted proteins | sample Cruoilmetagenom1_FD_187290 | JGI IMG/M metagenome (GOLD analysis project Ga0209633, IMG submission 187290) | Oil polluted marine microbial communities from Coal Oil Point, Santa Barbara, California, USA - Sample 1 (SPAdes) (version 2) | ecosystem: Environmental > Aquatic > Marine > Oil seeps ... | reverse complement strand
TTTATGAATCTGAATTTATTGATATAGAATATTTCTCTAACCTAAAAAGTTGCCGTAAATTTCTTTTAAATCGTTTTCCTAGTGTATTAGGAGGATTCTGTTTTATAACTTATAGTAGTTTTTGGTCGTTTATACATATAAAACTTATGAAGGTACTTATAATATGAGAACATATGGGTTAGCCCTCTTCGCTATTATCTTCTTTATTCCCACTCTCTCATATGCAGACGGAACACTGAAGTGCGGTATAAAACCAATACCCAAAGTAGGCTGTCGTATAGGTCGATGTGTGGACGGTAAGTGGGAGCAGATATGTGATACTTCACCCACCTTATCATGTGGAATAAAACCAATTCCTAATGTTGGTTGCAGAATAGGTCGGTGTGTAAATGGAGAGTGGGAGCAAGTATGTGATACATCCCCTACAATATCCTGTGGAATTAAACCCATTCCCGATATAGGCTGTAAAATAGGTAGTTGTGTAAATGGTCAGTGGGAACAGGTATGCGACTAATTCACTTTGAATCTTGAGCTAACTTATTTAAGAATAGGAGTCAAAACCTTAATAATAGTTAATTCTCTTATCTATGAAACTATAATCTGCTAAAAAATACTCGCAAAAACCGCCCAAATTAAAGAGTTTTCATGTAAAGATAACCCTATACATAGGTTTTACTGAGATCGCTTGAATTTGAGAAGATTTAAGTTGCTCTAACTACTTGTGATAATAATCCATCATCTAAAATTTCATCAAACTCTAATACGGTGTAATTATTGAACTTATTGATTTTGGTATTATATATAAAAAACAAGTTGCTAATTTTAATGATTACAGATATTTATACCATTGGGTATGACAATTTTGTCATGGGTAAATCTTAAACATATTTCTTTTATAACAAAAAGTTTTTCAAACATTGAGCAGATGCGGTCATTATTAGCATTTTCTGCTTAAAATAGCTAGTAGATGCTTATTTATTCATCATGTCGAGCAATTATAGTCAGAAAAATTCCTATGATTACAGGCTGTTGGCTAAATACCGTATCTGGCATGCATATTGCAACTATATTTCATAGGGAATGGTCTATTCCAAAGGAGTGTTATATGATAAACGATGGCAAAAGATCACTTGAGCTAACTACGATTTATGAAATTAGCAAAATTCTAACTTCAACAATTAATCTGGGCCAATCTCTTAATTCTGTAATGAATGTACTCGACAAATTTCTCGGTATGAGATATGGAACAATAGTACTTCAGCATAAAGAATCAAACTCACTCAATACGATTATTTCTCTAGGTATAGATAAAGAACGTCATATAATATTTAAATCGGGGGAGGGAATTATTGGAAAGGTATTTAAATCCGGCTTTCCTATTGTTATTTCGAACCTCAAAGATGAACCTACTATGTGGAAAGGAATGAACTTTGACGAAGATACTATAGCCAGATTTTCAATGCTCTGCGTGCCTATTAAATCCCCATCACGTGTAAAAGGCATCTTAAGTGTTGTCTTTTCTAAAAACGAGAACTCTATTTCGATCAATGACGCATTATCATTTTTGATAATGGTAGGATCCTTAATCGGACAAGCAATTGAAATAAGTAATAAAATCAAAGAAGAAAAAGAAAAATTACGCGAAGAGAAAACACACTTACAACAAGCTCTCACAAGTAGACATAAAATTGACAACATGGTGGGTCAAAGTGAAATAATGATCCAAACATTCCAAACTGTTAAACGAGTAGCCGCAAGTAGTGCTACTGTATTAATTAGAGGAGAGAGCGGAACGGGCAAAGAGCTTGTCGCTAAAGCCATCCATTATAACAGTTTAAGACCTGATGGACCTTTCATAAAACTCAACTGTACTGCAATTCCTGAAACACTGCTTGAGTCCGAACTCTTTGGTCATGTAAAAGGATCATTCACCGGTGCCTATGAAGACAAAAAAGGAAAGTTTGAGCTTGGTCATAATGGGACTATTTTTTTGGATGAAATAGGAGATCTGCCAATCTCGACGCAGTTGAAGTTATTACGAGTCTTGCAGGAGCATAGTTTTGATAAATTAGGCAGCTCAAAGTCAACTTCAGTGGATGTTAGAATTGTTGCCGCTACTAACCGTGATCTAGAAAAAGGAATCGAGAAAGGTACTTTTAGGGAGGACTTATACTACAGACTAAATGTCGTTCCAATTAATCTCCCGCCATTAAGAAGTCGTCGGTCGGATATCCCCCTATTGATAGATCATTTTTTAAGAAAATACAATGATGAAAATTCAAGCAAAATCAGAATATCGGAAGAAGCAATGGGATATTTGCTCAATTACGATTGGCCTGGAAATGTGCGTGAAATTGAGAACTGCATCGAAAGAATTGTAATACTAAGTGAAAACAACATTGCTAAAATAGATGACCTCCCATCCGAAATAATCAATGCTAATAAATTCACGTTTAAATTTGAGCAAGATAGTGAAGAAGATGATATAGAAGAAAACAACATAAGAGATAAGAAAGACACGCCTCTTGCTAAATCGATTGAGGATATAGAGACCGAGCGTATTCTCGAAGCACTCAAAAAGTGTGGTTGGGTGAAATCAAGGGCCGCAAAACTGATTGGATTAACTACCCGGCAGTTAGACTACAGAATTACTAAGTATGGTATTCCATTTGAGAAGCCCTGGTAAGATTAGAGAAGTATCATATCAAGGTAGAATTTGTACTTTTACTATTGAATTTTCAGGCTTATTAGAATCTTCTGCAGATAGAACAATCAAGTGAAAAGTGTTCCAAGGTTCATTTCAAAATTAATATTTACTCTGCCCCGCTTACGTGGTTCTTTAAATCTTCAGACAAGCTTACTGCATTGCTTTCTTGTACGCTGAAAATACTAATCAATAGTACTTAAGCAATTTTGTAGAATAGTGTTCCTTTCATTTCAATCCTTCCTTGGTACATTGATGTTAATTTATGTGTCTGTTCCAATACTAGGGTGAGGGAATAGCTTCTAACTTTTGAAGCTACCCCCTCAGCCATAGGAGAAATAGGAGATATTTTTGCAAGAGTTGTTACTAAGATCTAAACAACCGCTGTTGTCTGAGCCTGTGCTTCCTGAAGAGCTTTGTCTTCTTGTGCTTGTACTGCAGGTGAGAATCTGACAAGAAAAGCACATGAGGAAGCTATCAATACGAAAATACCTAAATACATGAGTCCTTGCTGTGTAGTCAAACTTTCAGATCTAAACAGGAAACCGGCTGCTACTGCTCCGGCGTTTCCTCCTGCTCCAACAATACCCGCAACAGACCCTAAAGCTTTTTTATTGATGAATGGTACGACGCCAAAAGTTGCTCCTTCAGACATCTGAACAAACAAACTGAACACAATCATAGATCCTATAGCTAGTATTAGTACAGACATCTGTGAGAAGAGTATCAATGCTATTCCCTCAAGAAATAAAACTGCCAATAGGAATTTGACACGTCCAGCAAGTCCATAGTTTTTTGCGAATTTATCGGAAAACATCCCTCCCAAAGGTCTGGCAAAAATATTCATAAGTCCAAATAAACTTGCTATTAAACCCGCGGTCGCAAGATTGAGCTCGAATTGATCGAAAAAATAAAGGGCTGCAATATTGTTAATCGTAAGCTCTACACCAAAACAAGCCGCATAAATTACGAATAACGCCCATGCGCGCGGATCTTTTGCAGCCAATAGAAACGAGCCGTGTTCTTTGTCGGATGCTGAAGGTAGTTCTCCTCTTTCCCTAAGGTCTTTATAATTACCATCAGGCGCATCCTGTGTGAAAAAGTAATAGGCTATACCAGTCAGGAATAAAACAGCTCCCGGTATCACCATTGCAAGTCTCCAGCCTAAAAATTGATTGGCTCCAAAGCTGACTACAGCCGCAAAAATGAGCGGCATCACTAACTGAGTCACTCCACCACCAAGATTTCCCCATCCGGCGGTAGTCGCGTTTGCCGTTCCTATTACATTTGGCGCGAACATAATCGATGTGTGATACTGTGTAATTACAAAAGAAGCTCCTATTGTTCCAATAGCAAGACGGAATAGAAGGAATGTATTATAATCGTGAGCAAGACCTATGGTCATAACAGGTATAGAGCCCAATATTAGTAACCAGGTGTACGTCAGGCGCGGTCCGTACTTATCACAAAGCTTTCCAACTATTAGACGACATAGAATAGTTATCGCAACAGAGGCAATGATTGTATTTCCAATCATGGTTTTTGTGAGACCAAGATCCTCTCTTACAACAGCCATTAATGGCGCGATCCCAAACCAACCGAAAAAGCAAAGAAAAAATGCAAACCAGGTCATATGAAAAGCCCGCATTTGCGGAGTCTTTAAACTAAACAAGTTAATCTTAGTAGCTTTGTTCCTAATTTCCATATCTTAATCCTCCCAATATTTATTCTCCTTTGCTTATATTCGCAACCAGCGTGCCAAATCAGCTCATGCTAAAACGTGCTTGCTAACTGCCCTAAATTAGAGGAAAATTTTCCCTTACAAATAAAAGGACGAGATATGAAAAATAAGTGTTTACATTTTTGTAAGAGTATTTACAAAGCTGTAAACACTATCACTACGGAACTAGTTGTAATATACGTAACAAAATTACAGTAATTCCTGTAAGCAATATTAATTCTCCTAATGACTACTTGTAGCTTTTGTAAATATTTCCTTTACTTCTTCCAAGCAGCTACCACAGGTGACAGAAACTTTAAGCTCTTTTTTAAGAGCGTCTACACTACTTGTACCATTCTTTATAGCCTGTGTAATTTCGTGTTCAGTGACAGACATACAAGAACAAATGATTTTTCCTGTAGGTAGTTTTTCTCTGAAATTTCCAGATAACAATGAGTCTCTGTATTTAGTGATATCAGATGATTTCCGGGCCAGACTTAAAACTTCCTCAGCCCCTATCACATCGCCAATAAACAATCCTCCCACAATTTTGTTGTCACGTATGACAATCTTCTTATATATAGAGAAGGCTTTATCAATAAAAGTGAGCACATTGGATTTTTCATCATCTGCATTAAATTGACCGAATGAGACAATCCGCAAACCAAGGATATTAAAGCGGTTAGCATCTAATGATTCTGTATACCGCACTGTTGGATCACCGCATAAGTGTTTGGACAAAACTTCAGCTTGAAGTGATAACAATTCAGTGTCACACGCCATTACGCCCTTTATCTCTGCAGTTCTGCCCACGGCATATATGTCGGGCAGATTTGTTTCCAGATTCTCACCAACTACTATTCCTCGATTAACAAGTACTCCAAATTTAAGAGGCAAGTCTAGATTAGGTTTTTTGATAGACTCTACGAATATCAGATCAGCTTCTACTTCTCTGCCTCTCGCTAGTACTACTTTTTTCATTTCATCAGTATGAGTTATTTCCTCAATTTCTGCCCTTAGAATAATATTAATTCCTTTTTTCTTCATCTTGTGGAAAAGAAGTTGAGAACCTATGGAATCCATAAAGTTATCAAGCAAAATGTTTTTGTAACTTATAAGATGAACTTGCTCAGCACCCCGAGATATTAGTAAATCCGCAATTTCCAAAGAAATGGGATTGGAACCAATTACTGAAACTTTTTCTAGAGTGTGTTCTTTCGCTATTATTCTTTTAGCATCGATATAGCTGTCTATTACTTTGACACCTTCATAGTAAAGTCCTTTTATGGGGGGCAAATAATTTTTCTTGGCTGGCGAAAATATTAGCTTATCGTACTCTTTTAATGAATTGTCCTGAAACTCAACAGTTTTGTTTTCAGTATTGATATTCAGAGGAATACGTCTGTCTATTTTAACGCTTCCATTTATGGCATTTTCGGATGAGCTCAGTAGAGTAATATCTGCATCTGGATTTGTATCCACGATATTCTTAGCTAAATCATTCGATAATGGATCGTCTCCAAAAATCAAAATTTTGATTTTATCATTGAATTGCTTCTCACTGACCCTAACAGCGCATGCCTTAAATTCCGGCTGATGAGAATAGGGGTCTATAGCTTCATTCGTAAGTAGATTTGCTCTACCACTGCCTGCAAGCAACCTTCCCCAATGAAATGGTAAGAACACAGTTCCTTTCCTGATTTTCTCTGTAGTAGAGCATTTTAGAGTTGCTTTACCTCTTCTGGATTCAACAAGGGTTAGCTCCCCATCACTTAAACCATAAGATTCTGCGTCATCCGGGTGTATTTCCAGAACAGGTTCAGGCTCTGTCATCATCAGGCTCTCTACCTTTCCTGTCTTGGTCATGGTATGCCATTGGTCCCTTATACGGCCTGTAGTAAATAGAAGTGGATACTCAGAGTCTGTTGTTTCTTCAGGTGGGTTATAATTAACTGAAATTATCTGTGCTTTATTGCTATCTGTATGAAAAATTCCATCTGAATATAACCTTGGCGTACCCGGATGGTCTAAATCAGGACAAGGCCACTGAACTGGCCCGGTTTCTTTGAGTCTTTCGTAAGTTACTCCTGAAATATCGACATCTTGACCTGCATTAAGTTTTTTATACTCTTCAAAAACGTCTTCTGCCTTTTTGTAGTTAAAATTGTCTTTATATCCCATTTTATGAGCGAATTTCGTAAATATCTGCCAATCTGGGAGTGCTTCACCAGGAGGATCTATTGCTTTTGAAATATATGAGATTCTTCTCTCCTGATTTGTCATGGTTCCTTCTTTTTCACTGAACCCTGCAGCGGGTAGGAGAATATCCGCGTAAATTGATGTATCAGTTGGGTGAAAAATATCCTGTACTACAACGAGCTCAGCTTTTTTAAGGGCTTCTTCTACCTTCGAACCATTCGGGAGTGATACAACCGGATTGGTGCATATTATCCAAACGGCTTTGATCTCGCCTTTTTCTATTCCATGATATATCTCAACAGCCGTGAGCCCTTTTTCTGCTGAAAGCTCATCAGTTCCCCAAGCGTCTGCTATTTGCTTGCGATGGTTTTCATTAGCCATGTAGCGGTGTCCGGGGAGGATGTTAGCCAAACCCCCTGTCTCACGCCCGCCCATAGCATTAGATTGACCGGTAAGAGAAAAGGGACCTGCTCCAGGCTTTCCTATATTCCCAGTGATAATTGAAAGATTTAGTAGTGCATTGTTTTTATCGGTACCTGAACTGCTCTGATTTAGTCCCATCGCCCAGAATGTCATAGCAGCCTTTGATTTGCCAAACGTCAAAGCAGACTCAACAATCAGATCAGATGATATTCCGCAAATTTGGGAGACTTTGTCCGGCGCGTAGTCTTTAACTGTTTCTTTAAGAGCTTCAAAGCCCTCTGTGTATGCATTTATATATTCTTGATCGACCAGGTTGTTCTCAATCAACACATAGATCATAGAGTTTAGAAGCGCGACATCCGTCCCTGGTGCAACCGGTATGTAAATATCAGCTATACCCGCTGTAGGAGTTTTTCTAGGATCAGCTACTATGATTTTTAGATCATCACCTCTTTTTTCCTTTTCTTCTGAAAGCTGCATAAAGACTACGGGATGGCAGTAAGCCATATTTGAGCCTATAATGAATACGCAGTCGGTGTGCTTTAAATCATCATAAGAGCAAGGAGGTGCATCAACACCAAAAGCTCTTCTGTAGCCCATCACTGCTGATGACATACAAAGTCGTGAATTGGAGTCGAGATTGTTTATTTTAAGAAACCCTTTTGAGAGTTTATTGACCACATAGTAATCCTCGGTAAGAAGCTGCCCTGAAACGTAGAATGCTACGGATCCGGGGCCATATTCCTTGAGAATAGAACTAAATTTATCAGAGATTCTATCGAGTGCTTTGTCCCAGGTAGTTGAAGTAAAAGGAGACTTTTTAGAATCTCTTATTAAAGGGTGTGTAAGACGGTCTTTATGATGAATCGTATTATGAAGATTGAGCCCTTTTGAGCAAAGTTTCCCTTTATTTGAGGGATGATCAGGATCGCCCCTTAGACCAGTAACTTTAGAGCCCCTTGTTTTAAGAATTACTCCACAACCTACCCCACAGTAAGGACATACTGTCTTATATTCATTTGTATTTTCTAAATCCAAAAGTATAAACTCCGCTCGGGCGTGTTGATTATGTCTTATCTATCCTTACGTTTTCTAATTAGAACCAAATACTAAGTCTTGTCTATTTCCATTTATTAGAGCTTTTTCTTTAATAAGTTCATATATTTTCCGATAATCCTTAATATCACCCAGAAATATTGCTCCTTCTAACTTGTTATCCTTTAGTACAATTTTTTTATATATTCCGGCTTGTGCGTCTGTGTATACAATATCTTCATACTCTTTGCCGCCTTCGAAATGACCAACTGAGACTAAATTTACTTCGGCAACTTTTAAAACCGCGGAGAGCAAAGATTCTTCGTAGATTCTTACTCCACTCCCCGCTATTGAATCTGCTACAACCTGAGCCTGTTCTGCCAAAGGATCAAAAAGTCCATAAACCGTTCCTCTGTGTTCCACACATTCTCCAATTGCGTATATATCCTCACAACTCGTCTCTAAAAAATCATTAACCAGTATGCCTTTTTGAACTTGGAGTCCAGCTTTATCCGCAAGTTTCGTATTTGGCCTTATTCCTGTACAAATCAAAACAAGATCGGCATCAATTACTTCTCCAGACTGAAGTTTAATACCAGTAACGTAATCTTTTCCTAATATCTCTTCAGTTACCGCCTGCATCCTGAATTTAAGTCCCACCCGTTCCAATAACATTTGGAGAATCAATCCTGAATCGTAATCAAGTTGTTGTTCCATCAGGTGATCCATAAGGTGAACAACAGTTGCTTCCATTCCATTATCTTTTAGAGCTTTTGCAGCCTCGAGTCCTAGAAGACCTCCTCCAATAACAACAGCCTTTTTCTTATATCTGGAAACTTCTGACATTGACCAGACATCCTCAATTGTTCTATATACAAATACCCCTTTTTTATCCACTCCTTTTATTGGTGGAATAAAAGGAACGCTACCTGTGGCAATAAGAACCTTATCGTATGGTGAGGAAAATCCATTTTCTGAATAAACTCTTTTATTATCAACATCTATATTAGTTACATGTGATCCTGTATAGAGCTTGATTCCATTTTGTTCATACCAGTCTCTACTTTTTGTGTTAAGTTGAGAAAAACTTCTCTTTCCCGATAGTACGTCGGATAACATGATTCTGTTATAGCTGTGATAAGGTTCAGCGCCAAATACTATTATCTCTATGTTGTCATTTTGTATTTTAAGTATCTGCTCAATAGCGGCCTGTCCGGCCATTCCATTACCAATAACTACTAGTCTTTCGATCGATTCGGGCACTTTGCCATCTCCTACCATAATTTCAGGGCATTTATTTCTTGCACAGACCGATATAAATTTGTCCTTTCCTAACTTCTATTGGAATTGTGCGGGTACAACCTTGGTCAGGGCCTATTACCTCTCCACTTTCCAAGGAGATATTCCAATTATGCAAAGGACAACTCACGCTGTTTCCGTGAACCATTCCTTGAGAGAGTGGGCCACCTTTATGAGGACATTTATCAATAAGGGCAAAAATGCTGCCATTTGCTGTTTTAAACACAGCTATATCTTCATGGTCAGTTCTAACTACTCTCGAACCAAGGAATGGTACTTCATCAATATGTCCAACAGTTATCCAGTCTAAGCTCATATTTTTATCCAATTTTCGCTAGCACTTTAAACTCGTGAGCGTCAATATCCCCAGAAGCTCTTTCGGCCCAAGGGTCTTTTTGTACTAACTTTTGAGAATAAATGAATTTTTCAGCTAATTCTGATCTTTCTTCCGGGTTATCGACAATTTGATCAATAACATGCTGAAGCCCAACTCTTTCAATCCATGGAGCTGTGCGCTCCAAATAATGTGCTTCTTCTCTGTAAAGCTGTATGAATGCCTGGCAATATTCATAGACTTCTTCTTTGGTCTCAACTTTACAAAGCAGATCACATGCACGGACCTTCATCCCGCCATTTCCACCTACATATAATTCCCAGCCTGATTCAACAGCTACTAAACCAAAGTCTTTTATAGTGGCTTCAGCACAATTCCTTGGACATCCGGAAACTGCCATTTTAAACTTATGAGGCATCCAGGAACCCCAAGTAAGTTTCTCCAGATCAATGCCCATAGACATAGAAGCCTGGGTGCCAAACCGACACCATTCTTCTCCAACGCAAGTTTTGACTGTACGTAGCGCCTTACCATAAGCGTGGCCGGAGACCATGCCGGCATCATTCAGATCTTTCCAAACAGCGGGAAGGTCTTCTTTTTTAACACCTAACATGTCAATTCTTTGCCCCCCGGTCATCTTAACCGTAGGGATTTCGAACTTTTCAACTACATCAGCAATTGCGCGTAGTTGGTTAGCGTTGGTTAACCCTCCCCACATTCTGGGAACTACCGAGTAAGTACCATTTTTCTGGATGTTTGCGTGAGCTCGTTCATTCACAAAACGAGACTGATTGTCATCGATATAATCACCAGGGAGCGCACATAGCAAATAATAGTTCAGAGCTGGGCGGCATTTTGAGCACCCATTGGGAGTTTTCCATTGAAGTTCCTGCATTACATGTGGAATTTCCTTTAACTCTTTTAATAAAATTAGATGGCGAACATCCTCATGCGTATAGTCCGTGCAGTCGCACATTGGCGTTACCGTAGAGGTTTCAAACGCATCTCCCAGTGTGAGTTTTAATAACTGTTCTACTAATCCAGTGCATGATCCACAAGAGGATGAAGCTTTGGTATGTGAGCGCACGTCCTCTAGGGTAAATAAGCCATTTGAGTTAATACTTTTTATTATTTCGCTTTTACAAACACCATTACATCCACAAATCTCAGCTTCATCAGGAAGTGCACTAACTGCAACAAGGGGGTCTGCGGTTTCGGCACCCATTGCAAGTGACTGACCGAAAATCATATATTCTCTTAAATCAGCAATATTGTCTTTATCTTTAATTAGCTGAAAGTACCAAGGTCCTTCATCAACATCACCGAATAAAACTGCACCAATAAGTTTCCCATCCAATACAATGAGTCGTTTATAAACTCCTTGTCTTGCATCTCTAAAAACAACGTCTTCAACTTCTGGGCCGTCAGCGAAACTTCCTGCTGAAAATACATCAATGCCGCTCACCTTTAACTTTGTAAATGTAACTGAGCCCCTATATTTATTATTGGCTCCCAACATATTCATTGCTAGAACTCGACCCATTTCATAAAGGGGTGAAACCAAACCATATGTTTTACCTCGGTGCTCGACGCATTCTCCGACTGCATAGATTGAGGAGTCTGAAGTCTGGAGCTTGTCATCAACCTTGATACCTCTTCCACATTCAAGATCAGCTTGCAGTGCTAATGTTGTATTTGGATAGATACCTACTGCCATTACAACCAAATCAGCTTTTATTTCAGTTCCATCAGCCAATCTAATCGCTTCAACACGCTCTTTACCCAATAGCTCCTTTGTGTCAGCTCCTGTAAGAACGGTAATACCGCGCTCTTCTAATTTGGACTTTAAGAGAAAGCCTGCTGACTCATCCAGCTGTCGTTCCATCAACCAATCTGCTCTGTGAACGACCGTGACATTCATACCATTTAGTTCTAAGCCATGTGCCGCTTCAAGTCCTAGAAGTCCACCACCTATAACAACAGCATCATGATAGGTCTCTGATGCGGCTAGCATTTCCTCTACATCTCTCATATCACGAAAGGTGATTACACCGGGCAAATCTTTGCCGGGAAGAGGAAGAATGAAAGGATTGGAACCAGTTGCGAGCCATAGTATATCGTAAGGTAATTCACGCCCATTCTCGCTGACTACAATTTTCTCTAATCTGTCAATATCGGTAATCTTTTCTGAAGTGTATAAGGTTATATTGTTATCATCATACCAAGCCTGGTCGTTGATGATTATGTCTTCATAACTCTGCTCTCTCGCCAATACGGGCGATAGCATAATTCTGTTGTAATTCATATGCGGCTCAGCGCCAAAAACGGTAATATCATATTTATCCGGGTCTTGCTTCAGAAGTTCTTCTAAAGCTTTTATACCAGCCATACCATTTCCCACAATGACTAATTTTTCTTTCAAAATTGGTATTATCCTCTGAGTATTAAATATATTATTAGTATATTGATTGCAAAACCCGTGCCAGATGTTGGAAATGCTACTTTTGGTAAGAAAAACTTTGTACTTTGGAGGGTTTAATATTCAAAATATGCTTAGAATATTAGTATAGGTAGATAAATTGCCTGCTTATGTAACACATCCAGCTCTTAAACTAAGCATAAAGACACTATTAAGTTTTCTGAATACAAGCCTAGAAAATTTAGCCATATAGATAATAATAAAAATTTATTAGGATCTGGAATTTATTAAAAAGCATGAATTGAGAAAATCTCACAATAATCCAACAAAATTGTAGGTTAACTTACAATATTGTCCACTATATAACATTGCACTAAACGGTTCATATCTAATAAATGCTCCTGATAAAATACTGAACTGCCCCCTATAATGGGTCCATTTGTAAAGGTGCAGGTCATATCTTAGTTGAATATAGTTTATATCACTTATTTCGAGTTATTTCGATTCTCAAATTTAGTATCAATATTTTATAGAGAATATAAATAATCTATAAAATACCGTTGTCCTTAGCGTATTATTCTATATAATATTATCCATAGGCTATAAAATATAGAGCGCTAATATGAATACTACTTACAACATCGACAGAGAAAAGATTTTAGACTTTGATCAAAGATCAAAACTGTTAAAAACCTGTAGGGATAAAGCCGAACTAGATTTATTACATGGTCGAGAAACGTGGGTTAAACGTTACATGTTGGTTGATTTAGCACTTTTTAGCGGATTACGTGTAGCAGAGATTGCTAACTTAAAAATAGGTGATATAGAATTAACAACTAAAGATCCATATTTAATTGTAAGAAAAGGAAAGAGGGGTAAGAAAAGAGATGTATACTTGGACAAAGAATTGGTAAGACATTTAACAAAATTTATTTCATGGAAAAAGAAAACAATGTCTGAAAGTGTTGAAGCTGATAGTCCACTATTTACTGGTCGTAATAAAGGACATTGTGCAGCAATAACTCTTA
>Ga0209633_10004111_pt1 | contig 13162 bp, 17 predicted proteins | sample Cruoilmetagenom1_FD_187290 | JGI IMG/M metagenome (GOLD analysis project Ga0209633, IMG submission 187290) | Oil polluted marine microbial communities from Coal Oil Point, Santa Barbara, California, USA - Sample 1 (SPAdes) (version 2) | ecosystem: Environmental > Aquatic > Marine > Oil seeps ... | reverse complement strand
GACTGCGTTCCGCCTCTTGACAAGGGAATGGCCATTGCCTGCGAGACGCGCCTTGCCGTGGGCGTTGACAAGCTAACTGAACTCGCAATTATCACATGGATAGAGCACTAGTGCGGATTGATGTCGATGGCTGGATTCAGGGGGTGCATCAGGTTCCATCACCCAATGTCGATCAGCGGCCGCTGGAGGCCGTGATTGATTTGCTGGTGATTCACAATATCAGTCTACCACCGGGAGAGTTTGGCGGGCCGTATATTGAAGAGCTTTTTTGTAACCGGCTTAATCCACAGGCGCATCCCTATTTCAAGGGCATTGCCCATCTGAAGGTATCCTCACATCTGCTGATTCGCCGCGATGGCGAAATTATCCAGTTTGTGCCACTGACGCAGCGGGCCTGGCATGCCGGTGAGTCCAGCTTCTGCGGTCGGTCATGCTGTAATGATTTCTCGATTGGCATTGAGCTGGAGGGCAGCGATGACCTGCCGTTTACCGAGGCGCAGTACGCGGCATTGACTGAAGTCAGTCAGCTTATTCTGTTGGCCTACCCTTCCATTACCCTCGAGCGCATCGCCGGACACAGTGACATTTCCCCGGGGCGCAAGACTGACCCGGGAGAGGCCTTTGACTGGGCACGTTATCGACAAAATTTGCCGATTACCTAGTCTTGGGCTTGCAAGCGAGACCCATTAAATAGAAACTTGTCGCCTATGAGTCTGATTGCAATTCTTTTAAGTTTATTGGTGGAGAACTTCTGGCGTGGCATTGAGCAATGGCGGCGCTACGCCTTGTTTGAGCGTTATGTCGGGGTGATCCTGCCCTGGCTGGAGAAGCCGCAGATCCCACAGGGACCACTCACCGTTATTGCCATTATCCTGCCACTCGTCTTTGTTGTCTGGTTGCTTGAGGCCATGCTGGCGGGGGTCTGGAGTGGTTTTGCCTATTTATTTGGGGTTGCCGTCCTCATTTTTTGTCTTGGCCCGCAAGACCTGAACCGGCAGGTCCAGCAGTATATGGATGCAGTTGAACGAAAAGACGAGGCAGATGGCCAACGTCTGGCCTGCCAGATCCTGGGTTATGCCTGTGATGAAGACGATGCCCCCATGCAGATGGCAGAGAATTTGCGCGAGGTCATTCTGACCCAAATCGTGGACCGTGTACTGGGCGTGTTTTTCTGGTTTGTCGTGCTGGGTCCGTTGGGTGCGGTGATATTCCGGGTCTCACAGTTGTTGCAGCAATATTGCATTAATGGCAGTGGCAGTTTTGCCCGCGCGGCACAACGCCTGTATCAGATTGTCTATTGGCTGCCTGCGCGTTTGTGCGTCATTGGCTATGCCCTGGCGGGTAATTTCGTCGACACCATGAGTTACTGGAATTCGCCTGCCGATCTGTGGCAGCGCGAGAGTCGTGATTTTCTCATTGCCAGTGGTGTGGGTTCATTGCGGCAGGACATGCGCAACACCTCGGAAAAATGGCTGGAAGAACAGGACCTCTCGATTGGTGTGACACATGCACTGGCACTGGTCAAACGCACTATCATTGTTTGGTTAGTAGTACTGGCCCTGTTAACCCTGGCCGGTTGGCTGCTGTAAAATCTTTTTACGCGGATGCTTGAGTTGGTCTTAGGTGGCGCCCGTTCCGGCAAGAGCGTCTATGCCGAACAACAGGCCGGCGCCAGCGGTCTTGATGTGGTCTATATCGCCACGGCACAGGCCTCGGATGAAGAGATGGTCCAGCGCATTGCGCAACATCAGGTACGCCGCCCAGCCGCCTGGAAAACGATCGAAGCCCCCTTAGAGCTTGCCAATACCCTCCATGCGGAGGCAGCAACGGGTGTTTGTCTGTTGGTGGATTGCCTGACGCTGTGGCTTACAAATTGTTTATTACACGACGAACAAAACTACTGGACGCAACAACGACAACAGTTGTTAAACATATTACCTGATTTGCCGGGGACCATTATCTTGGTTAGCAATGAAGTGGGCCTCGGCATCATACCTCTGGGTGAAATCAATCGGCGTTTTGTTGATGAGGCTGGCTATTTACACCAGTCGATTGCCGGGATTGCCGAGAAAGTTGTTTTAGTAACGGCAGGTCTGCCGCAATATTTAAAAGGAAATGCTTAATGTTATCTGATTGGCTACACCATAGTATTAAATCACTTGATCAAACTGCGTTACAGTCGGCCACACTCCGGCAGACACAATTGACCAAGCCTGCGGGATCACTGGGTCGGCTGGAACAGATCGCTATTCAATTGGCCGCGATGCAAGGTCAACAGAATATTGTGGTCAAAAATATTCACATTAGTGTCTTTGCGGGTGATCACGGTATTGCCGAAGAGGGTGTCTCGGCCTACCCGCAGGTTGTGACTACGGAAATGATACGTAACTTTGCCCGTGGCGGCGCCGCGATTAGTGTTCTGGCGAAGACGCTGAATGCGCACCTCGAAGTCATTGATGTGGGCAGCGCACATCCTGCGGGTCCGCTAGAAGGTGTTATTGAGCAACGCATCGCGGCCGGAACAAGGAATTTCCTCCGCGATGAGGCGATGACAGCGGAGCAGATGAATGAGGCATTGGCTGTTGGCAAGGCGGCGGCGCAACGTGCAATCGATACTAGTGCTGATTTATTTATCGGCGGCGAAATGGGTATTGCCAATACCTCAGCGGCAACGGCGATTGCCTGTGCGATCATCGGTTGTTCACCAATCGACATCACCGGCCCGGGTACCGGACTGGATGTTGCCGGGGTGTTGCGCAAGGCCGATCTTATCCAACAGTCACTAGACGTGCATGGCATCAAAAGGGATGAACCCATGCGCGCCTTGCAATGCCTGGGAGGGTTTGAAATTGCGGCGCTTAGTGGCGCGTATCTTTTCTGTGCACAACAGGGACTGCCCGTGCTGGTGGACGGCTTTATTGCTACCGTAGCGGCGCTGGTGGCTATTCACTTTCAGCCACAAAGCCGTGAATGGATGTTCTTCGCACACCGTTCCGCGGAACCGGGGCATCGGCGTATTACCGAGGTGCTGGAAGTAAAGCCGTTACTGGATCTGGAAATGCGCCTGGGTGAAGGCAGCGGTGCCGCAGTGGCGGTGCCGCTATTACAGATGGCCGCGTCAACGCACACGCAAATGGCGACTTTTGCCGAGGCGGGTGTCTCAGAAAAACAAGACGACTAATCGTGGCCGCTATTGTTACCACAAAAATCGATCTGCTGCGCCATGGAGAACCTGTGGGGGGGAAACGTTTTCGTGGTTCAACCGATGATCCCCTGAGTGAGATGGGCTGGCAGCAAATGCGAATCTCACTGGAGGGTGATTCTCATTGGGATGTGATTGTCTCATCACCGCTACGCCGCTGTGCCGAATTTGCCGCTGAAGTTGCAGATAAACACGAGCTTAATACTGAGATTATGCAAGGACTTGCCGAGATTGAGTTTGGTGCCTGGGAGGGTATGACACCAGGTGAGGTCGAGCAGCACTATCCCGATGCCCTGCAAGAGTTTTATTACGACCCCTTTGCCTTTACGGCGCCCGCCGGCGAGTCGATGCAAGTCTTTTATGATCGTGTTAGTCAGGCATGGAAAAATGTGTTGCAAACGTATCGCGGTCAGAATGTTTTGCTGGTAGCACATGGCGGTGTTAATCGCGTTATCCTGCAACAGATACTCGGTTTTCCACCGCAGAATATGTTTCGCATCCAGATGGGTTTTGCCGCCATGGTCAATCTGACAGTTACGGATGATGGCGAGCGTCTGTGGCCAAGCATTAAAAAAATCACCGAGGGTTTCTAAATGTTGAAACCCTTATTGGTTGCTGTGCAGTTCATGACCCGTTTACCGGTACCACGGGCATGGTTGCCCGAGGCTTATGATGACAAATTGATGGGGCAATCAGCTCTGGCCTATCCCGTTGTCGGTTTGATTATTGGCCTTATCCTCTGGGGCGTAGCATCACTAATCAGTAGCTTGCCATCACTGCTTGTTGCTGCATTGCTGTTGATGGTCTGGGTTTTTATAACCGGTGCGCTGCATCTCGATGGTCTGGCTGATTGTGCCGATGCCTGGGTGGGTGGGCAGGGTGACCCTGAGCGTACGCTGGCAATCATGAAGGACAGTTTTATTGGCCCGGTAGGTGTCGCGGTGCTGGTGTCGGTGTTACTTGTCAAGTTTGCTGCCCTGGCCTCGTCAAGTCATTTGGCGCTTGCGATGATATTGACGCCAGTCATGTCACGGGCATTCGTCATTTTATTATTTTTGACGACGCCTTATGTGCGCGAGAATGGCCTTGGCCAACAACAATCACGGTATCTGCCAAGAACTCCGGCGTATGTAATGTTGTTAATTTTGACCTGTGGATATTTGATGCTGCTGGGTAGTAGTGGGGTAATGCCGCTAATTTTTGTGGGTGCAGTCTTTGCTTTATTGCGCTGGCAATTTATCAGGCGTGTCGGTGGTATGACCGGTGATATTGCGGGTGCCGTGCTGGAAATAATGGAGGCCGTATTCCTTGTGGTTTTTGTGTGGGTGCTTTAGTCATTGAAATGTCAGGTGATATTTACAATAAGCTGTATAAACCTGTCATTAAACCATCATAAATATACGCGTATAAAATAGGGTATAGAAATATCCTTATATTTCTTTATGATCGCAGCCTTATTATAAAAAGCCTAAGAATGGTGAACCATTATATGAGTACTACAATCCTGAGCTTTTGCGTCATTAAACATCTTGGCGATCAAATGTCCGAAGTGGTCGTTGATGAGGGTGTGGAAATAAATGACGCCATGGTCGATGAATATCATACGTATCTTGGTAAATGTTACAAAGGTCCTTTTGCGCTGCTGATCAACAAGAAAAACAGCTACACCTATACCTTTAGCGCACAGCAACGCCTGGCGACTCTGCCTAATATCAAGGCCATGGCGGCGGTGGTTTATCGTCGTTCTACAGAGATTGTTACCCATGCCCTGCTAGATATAAAACGCGAGCATGAATGGAATCTAAAAACATTTTACGATCGTGATGAGGCGCTCACCTGGCTGGCGGCGCAATTGGCCCTGGAAAGTGTAGATGTCGTTTAGCTGGTGATGCCCTGATGACTACAGTCCCATGGCTTGCATGATACGCTTGACATCCAGGTGCTGTTCCATCGCCATCGCCAGGCGATCAATTTGTTGTTCACGGAAGGCCTCATAGTTAAATTTCTCTGCGGGTTTTTCGTTAACCCAATTTAACAGCGTGTGGAGTGCTTGACTCGCTTCAAACAGGCCATGCCAGTAGGTGCCCAGAATTTGGCCGTCTGTTGAAATGGCGCCATCGTTGCCACCGACCGATCGAATGGCCGGTTGTTGCATCGCGGGGCCACGGCTTATCCCCAGATGAATTTCATAACCGCTAACGCTGGCATTACCAATACTGAGTGTGCCCTGTCGATTGTGTAATTGTTTTTTCGTTTCTAGTATCGTCTGCATATCAAATAAGCCAAGGCCCTGCATGTCGGCAATATCGCTCTCCAGCGCCAGAGGGTCGTGCAGGGACTTGCCCAACATTTGAAAGCCGCCGCAAATGCCAATGAGCTTACCGCCATAACGCAGGTGGCGCTGAATAGTCTTGTCCCAGCCCTGATCGATTAACCACTGCAGGTCGTGCATGACGCTTTTACTACCGGGTAACAGAATTAAGTCGGCTGCTGGATGAGGCTGGCCTTGCCGCACTATATGCAAATTGACTTGCGGGTGCAGGCGTAGCGGGTCCAGATCGGTATGGTTACTAATGCGCGGTAGTGCCGGGACGACCACGTTAATCGTTGACGTCTTTTCTTTTAGCGTGTTTTGTAGCGAGTTGAGGCTATCTTCGGCCTCAAGGTGAAAATCCTGTAAATAGGGCAGTACACCGAGTACGGGCTTACCGGTATTCTGCTCCAGCCATTCGATGCCGGGGTTTAATAAATCCACGTCACCGCGAAAGCGGTTAATAACAAAGCCCTTGATGCGTTGTTGTTCGCTGTCTGATAGCAAATTCAGGGTTCCCTGTAGCTGCGCAAAGACCCCGCCGCGGTCAATATCGCCGACGAGAATGACGGGGCAGTCGATGGCCTCGGCAAAGCCCATATTGGCGATATCGTGTTCACGTAGATTGATTTCCGCCGGGCTGCCAGCACCCTCCACCAGCACCGCGGCGTATTGTTTTTGCAGACGCTGATAACTGGCAATAACCGAGTCGAATGCCGTGGGCTTAAAGGCGTGATACTGACGTGCATCCATATTACCGATGGCCCTGCCGTTAATAATGACCTGGGCACCGACATCCGTGGTGGGCTTGAGCAGGACGGGGTTCATGTCCGTGTGCGGTGGCACACCCGCCGCCAGGGCTTGCACGGCCTGGGCGCGGCCGATCTCGCCGTTATCGATGGTGACGGCGCTATTGTTGGCCATGTTCTGTGGCTTGAAGGGAGCAACTGTGATGCCACGTTGTCTTAACAGGCGGCACAGGCCCGCAACAACCAGTGTTTTACCGGCATCGGAACAGGTGCCCTGGATCATTAATGTGTGCATGCAACTATTGTCTCATATCAAGTCACGAGCATTTAAAATTCGGGTACACTTTTGTCCATGAAAAGGATGCCTTCATGCTTACCGTGATTATGGTGCTATGCGCCATTTTTCTTGACTTTCTACTGGGCGAACCAGGACGCTACCACCCGCTGGCGGGTTTTGGCCGCCTGGTGGCGCGTCTGGAAAGGCGTTTCTATCCACCGCGGGGACGCAGCCCCCGCCATTACCTGATTGCCGGCTTGCTGGGCTGGTTGTTTCTCGTCCTGCCCCTTGTGGGCCTGTCGATAGGACTTATGCATCTGCCAATAGTCGGCGTCCTTCTATCCATTGCAGGTCTCTATCTGGCGCTTGGTGGACAGAGTTTGGCGGAACATGCGCAGACGGTGCAGTCGGCGCTGGAGTCTGACAACCTCCGCTATGCCCGAGAGCGGGTGGGGATGATGGTCAGTCGGGATACCCGTGAGCTGGATGAGGTGGGCGTTTGCCGTGCCGCTATCGAGTCGGTGCTGGAGAATGGCAATGATGCCATGTTTGCCGCCATTTTCTGGTTTGTACTGCTGGGTTTGCCCGGCGTCGTCTTGTATCGACTCGCCAACACCCTGGACGCTATGTGGGGCTATAAGAATGAGCGTTATTTGTATTTTGGCCGTGTTGCCGCCCGTATTGATGATGTTCTGAACTGGGTTCCCGCCCGTTTGACCGCACTTACCTATGTCCTCGTGGGCCGGGCCTGGCGTCACTTTATGACCTGGGCCGCACAGGCAAGGCAGTGGAAGGGTCGTAATGCCGGTTGGGTTATGGCCTGCGGCGCCGGTGGCATGGGGTTAAAGTTGGGGGGGGCTGCGGTATACCATGGCCATGAAGAGATTCGTCCCTGGCTGGGTAAAGGTTATGCCCCAGGGGTTGAGGATATTGGCAAGAGTATTCGTTTTCTTCAACAAGGGCTGTGGCTGTGGCTGGGCTTGTTATTTTTAGGGGGTTGGTTGAGTGCTTGAACATGGCGGGCGATTAGCCGAAGTCGCTGAAAAATACAACATCCCGTTGTCAGACTGGCTGGATTTGTCCACCGGAATTAATCCCGTGGCCTGGTCGGTGCCGGTGATTGCTGCTGAGTATTGGCAGCATCTGCCTTATAACGATGATGCACTCGAGGCAATTGCCGATCAGTATTATGGTGGTAGTGGCTGCCTGGCCGTGGCCGGTAGCCAGGCAGCCATTCAGGCCCTGCCTCAGCTACGCCCTCATTGTCGTGTGGGTATGTTATCGCTCACTTATAGCGAACATGCCCATGCCTGGCAGCGTCATGGACATGAGGTGATTTGCCTACAAGCCAGAGAGATCGATCAACAGCTTCCTGGCCTGGATGTCCTGCTGATAGTTAACCCCAACAATCCGACGGCGGAGTTTTATAGCCGCTCACAATTGCTTGACTGGCATGAGCATCTGACAAAAAGAGGTGGCTGGTTAATTATTGATGAGGCCTTCATGGATGCAACCCCCGAAAAAACCCTGGTGGCAGAGGCAACAAGACCAGGCCTAATAGTGCTGTGTTCCCTGGGAAAGTTTTTTGGCCTGGCGGGGGCGCGCTGCGGCTTTGTCTTTTGCGATGAATTGATGAGAAAAAGACTGGCCGAGTGGCTTGGCCCCTGGACGTTAGCAGGTCCCACTCGCTGGGTCGCCAGGCAGGCATTATTGGACCGTTGCTGGCAGGAGAAGATGCGACAGACCTTGCACCAACAGAGTCAGCGCTTACAGAAAATGTTGTCAAACTATGCTTTTGAATCACAGGCGGGTACGGCGCTGTTTCATTGGGTCCAGACGCCGGCTGCAAAATTCATCCAACAGCAACTGGCTCAACGGGGTATCTGGATACGCCGCTTTGAACAGCCGGATAGTCTGCGTTTTGGTCTGCCAGAAAAAGAGACGGACTGGTTACGCCTGGAGCACGGACTGACGGCGGTGATAGTAAAAAATGTAACTCAGGGCTCTGCCATTCGGCAAAAATAAACCGGGCATCGGGACGGTGGCCATAAACTTAAGAGCGGCGTTAAACCGGTAAATTGGTTTTGATGTCAGGCCTGGATATCGAAGGCCGTCATCAGGATAAATATAATAACCCCCGTGAGGGCGATGGAGAGGGCAACGTAAACGCGTTCATTGGACATATTGTATTCCTTTCCTGCCTTGTCATTAGACTGCTGGATCATATCCATTATCCCGACATTAATATGTAAGTGTGGGTCTATTGTCTTTGTAGGAAAATTCCTACAAGAAAATTTACACATTAATTTCATTGAGTTATGGGTTGAATCCAAGATGTGTTTTAAAACAAGCTATTCTGTTTTCTATTTCTGGCGTAGCCTCGGGCCTTGGTAATGACGTTTTCCCGCTTGTCGAAAGTTTATCTGCCTGGTTATGGCGAGCACGTCTCTGAGGACTTGGTTGTCCTGTTGAAAATGTACCGTATTGAAGTGGTGGTCGATATTGACAGGGATATGACTCCAGCAGGTATCAACAGGAAACGCTTCGTCGACCAATAGAAAATACACAAATAACATACCATTGGGCGGGGGCACAGTAGGGGGAAAAAGGCCCGCTCTTACCCAGGTCGCGACACATTGCCCTCAACCATCCTTCTCGCCTCGCTACGAACACCTAAGTCAGATAGGCTCCTAGGCGGGAGTCGGCTGTGCTTAATCTATGCTCGAATCCCGACAGATAAATGATTAATTCTTTAACAGGGGTAATCCATGAAGGGTCTTGAAATGCCAACACCTGAAGAGGCTCTGCCGGGTCGTGAAGAGGAAATGCCTGTGGCGTGTACTCACTATGCCAATGGCCATGAGTTAAAGCCACCTTTTCCACAGGATCTGCAGCAGGCGATGTTTGGTATGGGCTGCTTCTGGGGTGCGGAGCGCTGCTTTTGGCAATTGAGTGGTGTTTATAGTACAGCGGTTGGCTATGCAGCAGGTTATACCCCCAATCCCGGCTATGAAGAAGTCTGTTCCGGTTTGACCGGCCATAATGAGGTCGTCCTGGTGGTGTATGAGCCAAAGGTGATATCGTATGGCGAATTGCTGAAGTCCTTCTGGGAAGGCCACGATCCGACACAGGGAATGCGCCAGGGCAATGACCGGGGTACCCAATACCGCTCCGGTATCTATACCTTTGGCGCGATCCAGCAACAGCAGGCCGAGGGGTCTAAGCAGCTTTTTCAGCAGACCTTGCAGACGCGGGGCTATAGTGTCATCACGACCGAGATTCTGCCTGCGCCGACGTTCTATTACGCGGAGGATTATCACCAACAGTATTTGGCAAAAAATCCACGTGGATACTGTGGTCTGGGCGGTACAGGCGTTCACCTGAATAAAAAATAAGTATTTTAACAATAAATAATAAACTTAATTATTATATCGCTATTTTGTGAACAAATTCTCATCCTGTATAATCCGCGCTCGGTATCTTAGTCATCTTGTTTGATGATTTGCTTTTTTAAAAAGGGGTGGTCATGGCCGTCTTAATTCAATATGCCAATGGAGTGCCGGCGATTAAATTTCCACTGGATCAGGAAACGCTGTCGATTGGGCGTAGCGAAAAAAATGATATTTGTATTGCGGATCGGTATGCGAGTAAGTCACATGCGGTCATTGAGTTGCGGACAAGTGAAAAGGGTCAATGTTTTTTCATTCGTGATATGAAAAGCACAAATCATACCTATGTGAATAATGAAACAATTGCTGAAAGAGAACTCAGCGCGGGTGACTTCCTGCAAATCGGCAAGAGCCAATTCAAGTTTATGCAGAATCCCCATGAAGTTATACAGAATCAGGAGCATGAAGCGGATTCCATTTGCCAGGAACTAAGTCAGGGCCTGACCCTGCGCGAAGACCAGATTCAAAAGAACTTTAGCCGTCGTTTGAATCTACTTTAAAACGCCCTCAGTGTCAGAGATATATAACCGCTGTTCCCAATGGGAGCGGCGGTTTCTTTTATGGGAATGGGATTTGCCTAACTAACCGCTGACTTCAGTATATACGGTGCCATGAGGGGGAAAGGAGCCTTTAAATTTGAAGGGAACAGGGCTCCTCCTGAAGTGTCCACTTCAGCTTTTACGTAGGCCCCTTTGCGTTAGGCGGTGCCTATTTAAGAGGCAATCGCAGAGGTCGTTGAATCAGAGATTAAGCCCAGATTATCCAGGAAATCTTGCAACGCGGTCTTCGCCTCAAGCTTACTGTAATACGGTCCGTGATCCATGCCTTCACGACAGGCGAAGTACCATGTGGCGTCGACACAGAAAAAACGGCCGGTACGAAACGGGATACTACTGGATTCACCATGACGATATCTTTCCATAGCTGATTCCTCATTTATCCATTGATTATTATTTAGACAAAATTGTAGCGTTTTGCACTATGAAATGCCCTGTTTTAGGACCAGTGGTATAAAAAAATGGGATAAAGGGAGGGCCAAAATCAGGACCTGGGGGGCTCATGCCCGGAGCCCCGGCAGCCTGTTCGTGTTTTGGCCTGTTCGGCAGATGCCTACTCTGGTGTTACGCTGACACGCAGGCGCAGTTTTTTACCCGGGTGATAAGGTAGGCGGGTGCTGAAGGTCTCGCCGTGATAACGGTAGGTGACATCATAGCCCTCTGTCCGTTCCTCAGTCTGGTACTCCACCTTGGTTGTGCAGCGTGTCTCTTCACTGACGCGCTCATAAGTCGTGTAACGTTGTCGGGCGCGGGCAGCGTCGTTACCAAGGGAGGCCCCGAGCATGGTGCCAGCAGCCGTGGCTAGCCCTTTGCCGCTACCGCCACCAAACTGGTTACCAATGACGCCGCCAATAATGGCGCCGACCAGGGTGCTACTGGCACGGCTCGGTCCATGCCGTGTCGTTACCGGGTGGCGGACCTCTTCTTGCCAGCACTCGCGGCGGGGTGTCGAAACCTGTACCTGGCGGATGACCGGCTCAACGCGAACGACGCGGGCGCTATCCCAAAAGCCCTGTTGCTGTCGGCCATGTTGCCAGCGCGGGTCGGCCTGTGCGGCGGTAGTGGCTACCAGACTGGCGGTGATTGCAATGGCAGTAATGGTCTTGTTCATGGCTGCACTCCTTTTGGTTTTTTGCATCTTGAGATACAGATTAACGTGGTGATGCTGAATGTCAGCTGAATCGTGACGCCCTTTCTATTGCCCGCTTTGCAGGCGGCACATTTGCATTTTGCCTGCCATACTTTTGTGATCGAAGCTATGCAAAGTTAGGTTGATCCTGATGGCTGATACGTCTGATATAAAATGCAGTGCCCCGCTACTCCCTGCGGAGCCCTTGTATAGGCGGGTCCCGACCCAGGGACGGGATGGCCAGCGATTGAACGATTTGCTGATGATTATCCCGGGGCTAAAGGCTAAACCCATGCGACGGCAACAAGAAATATTACAAAAGATTGAACAGCTGCTAGCGACCTACAGCGAAGTCATTGTCTTTGCCGAGCTGAACATCAAACTGGGGACATTATGGCTTAGTATTCCACCCCAATGGGGTTTGGGGTCGGAGTTGGCCGCCTGGATACATCACCAAATTCCCGAGTCGCGTCTGGTGGCTCAGCATTCCACATCCGAGTCGGCATGAGGCCCCCACAATCGATGAATAGGGTATAATGCCTTTCCTCTCTACGGCATCATTCAATTGGGTTAAGAAGCACCATGGCCAGCAAGACACTTTTCAAAGTCAGTTTCGTCAATCAGGGCAAGATCTATGAAATTTTCGCCCGTCAGATTGCCCAGTCCAGCATGTATGGGTTTGTCGAGGTCGAAGAGCTGGTCTTCGGTGAAAAGACCTCGCTCGTACTCGACCCCTCTGAGGAAAGGCTCAAAGATGAGTTTGCCGGCGTCAGGCGCACTTATATCCCTATGCATTCCGTCATCCGAATTGATGAGGTTGAAAAACGCGGCACTGCCAAGATCCTGAGCATGGAAGGCGAGGCCGCATCGATGAGTTTACTTACCCCGTCATCCCTGGCAGGCGTCACCAAGCCAGACAACAAAGACTAAGCCATCCAAATACTCGCCCCGGTCCGTGGGCAATGAATGCCTCCAAGCCCACCTGCGGTGGTTGAAACACTCCTGCCAGTATTGATACTGGTTGGACAGCTCATGCTTGACACTCCAGACATTCACAACATGGCCGTCAATTTTCCATGGTTCCTCAGCGCGGATGTTTTCCGTCAAGGCGTAGATTGTTTGGGATGCCCGTCCCAGGCGTCCAGTAGTTCAAAGAAGAGCAATCTCTGTGGCTGAGGGAGACAAACGAGCATGATGTTCTTGGCGCACATTGGATGTGCGCAACATCGAGGGGGCGGTGACGCTAAATAAATCCGCCATATAAAAAAACGCTTTTGCAAAAATTAATTTCCGACCGCATCATAGTGCGTCATGTACTGAAATAAAACGTCGCGATAACTGGGGGTATTATGAAAGCCGTGCAAATGCATGCCGCGGGTGGTTCGGAAGTTTTACAACTGCTGGAAGTTGCTGAACCGGAAATTTCGGCGGCCGATCAGATCAAGGTACAGCTGAAGGCGGCAGGCATTAATCCTCTTGATGCCAAAA
>Ga0209633_10004110_pt1 | contig 13166 bp, 12 predicted proteins | sample Cruoilmetagenom1_FD_187290 | JGI IMG/M metagenome (GOLD analysis project Ga0209633, IMG submission 187290) | Oil polluted marine microbial communities from Coal Oil Point, Santa Barbara, California, USA - Sample 1 (SPAdes) (version 2) | ecosystem: Environmental > Aquatic > Marine > Oil seeps ... | reverse complement strand
GAATGCCGCCTTTCCCCGGACCAAATACACGATTATGCAGAACTCGATAGCAACAGATAGATTGCACCGTGCCATCATCCAGTTCGACCGGAAAGTTAAATATATTAATGCGTTTGGGGAGTTTTAAAAAATCAACTAATCCTGTTTTGAGATGTGAGATATAAGCAGACGCTTTATTAAATTGTTGCTCACTAATTACTATCGGATCCAGTATTTCTTTACTCATAAATAGCCTATGGTTTGATTATGGTTTTATATAAATTGCTGCCAGAAAAACCAAGCAATAAATGTAGTCAGTATTATGCTTAATACATTAAACACCAAGCCAAGTTTCATCATCTCTTTAATTTTGAGCACACCACTACTTATCGCAATAGCGTTAGGAGGTGTAGCAATGGGAAGCATGAAAGCATAGCTACCGCATATGGTTGCAACCATCAGAATTAATTTACTGTCAATATTTGCGATCTCCCCAAGTGAATAAATGATAGGCAATGCGAGTGATATTAGCGCGGTATTACTCGTCACTTCAGTTGAAAATGTAATAAGGACTGCTACGAGCAAGATGATAACAATTGCAGGTAAATTTGAAAATAACTGTAAATTTATGGCAATAACTTGCGCTAAGCCAGAGTCCATAACTGCATTCGCAATAGAAAACCCTGCGCCAAATAAGAAGATAATTTCGTAAGGAATTGATTTGGTGTCTTGCCATTTAAGAAAATTCATCCCGGGTAAAAATAGCAATAAGCCAAAGCCAAGCATAATCAGTTTTTCGTCAAGTCCCAACCCTGAATACCACGGTTCGATGGCGCTATTTAGAAGTAACAAAAGTGCCAATGAGCCCAGTAAAAAAGCTAATTTACGTTGTTCTTTGTTCAGGGGTTTCTTGTCTGATTCGATAGCAAAGCTATTATGTTTTTGTGGCAAACCAATTGCAAGAATCCATGGCATGATAAATAGCATGACGATAGCGAGCGGAGCGGTCAAAAACATCCAGTTAACGAATGTAATGCTGGGTAAACCCTGTGATTCTATGAAACCCATCAGAATAAGATTAGGTGGTGTACCGATGGGCGTAATAATACCGCCAATACTGGAACCATAAGCGATAGCCAACACAAAGCGTGCTTGAAACGTTCTTTCATCACTCAAAATGAGCGCAATGGGAAGTAGCAATAAAGCAGTCGTAGTATTAGAAAGTAAAGCACTGAGTAAAGCAGAAACTAAACCAAGAGAAAAAATAACCCCGCGGACAGTTTGAACACGCTTAGGTAGCATAGCCTGTGCGACGAACTGGTGTAGCCCCGTTTTCTGCACCGCTATTGCTAACATGAATCCACCCAAAAATAGAAAAATAACAGGATTGGAATAGTTACTACTGGTAGGTTTAAGATCAAGAATGCCAAAAGCTGGAAACAGAATCAAAGGAAGCAATGAAACAACGCCTAGTGGCAAGCCTTCATTCGTCCATAAAGTAATCAAGAACACAATAATTGCAACTAAAGCTGCATGGCTTGAGTCAGCCAATACTATGCTGGATAGAATGCCACTGATTAACGCCAAACAGATTGCTAAGCCAATTGCATAAATACTCTGTTTAATAGGAGTGATCTGATTAGATCTCAATGTTTTTTTAAACCCCGTTTTTAACATTTAGTCATTAGCGTACAAGGCTATTACAATATTAGAAAGAATATATTTCATTAATATTATTGCTCTAAGCTAATTCAAAATCAGTCATTTAAAGAAAGCAATCGCTAGATATTTTAGAAGTTTTGTAGCGCCATTTTTTTTACAGAATTAGCTTTTCAACTATCTCGGACAATAAGTGCTGTTGGTAAGTTGCGCTAGACTACATAATCTAAGAGATATAACTGTCATTCAGATGACAACGTTCTATCATCATTATATGAAATACTGTGGATATTGAGAATATTGAGAATAAGCTTTTATAGAATGAGTGGAGATTAACTATGTTAGATGGTATTGAAACAGATAAAAAAGCAATGGAAAAATTGCTGGAACTAGAAACTGATTTATCTAATCGTTTAAGTAAACTAACCACAGACAGGTCAAAAAGTCATAGTAGAGACTCAAGTGAACAAGCAGTTGAACGAGAGAATGATGAAGTAATAGATAGACTCGAAAGCGAAACAACTGAGGAATTACAACAAGTAAAACAAGCAATTCAACGAATCAAACAAGGGAAATATCATAGCTGTACAAATTGCGGAGGTGAAATTTCTGAGGCACGTTTAAAAGCAATACCCTACACCACGCTTTGTATAAATTGTGCAGATACATAATCACATCTAATCAATAAAGAGAAATAAGGAGAAATAAAATGACTAAGTTATGGATTGTTGTAGCAGATGAAGCAAAAGCGAGAATTCTATCAACCAACAACTCGACGGATGCTCTATCTGAATTGCAAACATTGTCCACATCAGAGACCAGTATGCGAGAGCAGGATTTAGTATCTGACAAATCAGGAAAAAGCTACGATAGCGCAGGCAAAGGTCGCCACTCAATGGGTGAAAAATCTGATCATAAAGAGCAATATGCGATTCGTTTTGCAAAAGAGATTGGCACATATTTAGAAAACCATCGTCAATCAAAAGACTATATGAAATTGATCATTGTAGCAGCGCCGCACTTTTTGGGTTTGCTACGTAAAGAGTTCAGCAAAGGCGTCTCGGAGCTTATCTCACTTGAAATCGATAAAGATCTAACAATGGTAGACACTCAGCACATTCGTGAGCATTTACCGCAGTATTTATAGATTAAAAGGAGCGATAGCAATGAAAATCAGTTTTCATGGTGCAACGGAAGGAGTGACGGGTTCTTGTCATTTAATACAGGTAGCAGGCAAGAAGATTTTAATTGATTGCGGCTTATTTCAAGGCTCTAGAGAAGTGGAGGAAGACAATGCAAATTCCTTTGGTTTTGACCCTGCTTCTATCGATTTTTTATTATTAACCCATGCACATTTAGATCATTGTGGTCGAATTCCTTTGTTAGTTAAACGAGGTTTTCAAGGTGAAATAATTACGACTTCGGCAACGCAAGAACTGGCGCGTGTAATTATGCTAGATTCCGCTTATTTGAACGAAGAAGACGCGCGCCGTAGAAATCGTAAATTACGACGACGCAGACGAAACAAGGATAATTCGATAGCACTTATCGAGCCACTCTATAAAACAGAAGATGCCTTGCATGCCTTGGATTATTATGGTCGTAGAGTAAGCTATGATAAGCCGATTGAAGTAGCTGAAAACATCCAGGCAAACTTTATTGATGCCGGTCATATCTTAGGATCAGCCAGTATATTTCTAACATTAGAAGAACAAGGACGAACGCGTACGGTACTCTTTTCTGGTGATCTTGGAAATAAAGACCGCGCGATTTTGCGCGACCCTGCTATTCCGCCTCATGCCGATGTAGTAGTAATGGAAACAACCTACGGTGATAGAGCCCATAAAGAATTAGAACCTTCCATTGAAGAACTATTTGAAGCATTACAAGAAACTGCTGCACGTGGGGGAAATGTCATAATTCCAACGTTTGCTTTAGAGCGTGCGCAAGAACTTTTGTACTATCTACATGAAGGCTGGAAAGATAAACGTTTACCGCGTGGTATGCAGGTTTTTCTTGATTCACCGATGGCTATTTCCGCAACCCAAATTTTTGGTCGCCATCCAGAATGTTATGACGATGAAACCAAAAAACTATTTGCTGATGGGCATGACCCCTTTAATTTCCCTGCTCTGCATTTCACTCATGAAAGCGCAGATTCTATAGCACTCAATACAATTCACAGTGGTGCGCTTATTATGGCGGGTTCTGGTATGTGTACAGGCGGTCGGGTACGACATCATCTTAAGAAGAACCTGTGGCGCAAAGAATGTAGTGTTATTTTTGTTGGTTATGCTGCACGAGGTACGCTCGCAAGGCGTATTGTAGATGGTGCGAAAACAGTGTCTGTTTTTGGTGATGAAATAGCAGTTAATGCTAAAATATATACTATTGGTGGTTTCTCGGCACATGCGGGGCAAAGCGAACTTTTAGAGTGGCATCAAGCAATTAATAAACCTCAAATCACGTATCTGGTACATGGAGAAATAGAAGCCATGCAGACGTTTGCAGGGCTTTTACAAGATACAGAAGTACGCATTGCCAAGCGTGATCAAACATATGAATTATAATCACGTGTTTACGGCTTATGTTGAATAAATGAATTATAACTTCTTTGATTTTCTAACCCTACTTGGCTCATTAGGGCTTTTTCTATATGGCATGAAAGTCATGAGCGATGCTCTTTCGGAGCTCGCGGGTGACAACATGAGAACCATTCTAGCATCGGCAACATCTAACCGGTTGTTTGCGGTACTTACTGGTTTTTTTATTACGGCTGTCATTCAATCCTCATCTGCTACTACATTAATGATTGTTAGTTTTAGTAATGCAGCATTGCTATCTTTAACTGAATCAATCGGCGTGATTATGGGCGCAAATATTGGCACTACAGTCACGGCTTGGTTGATTTCCCTATTAGGTTTTAAAGTCAATATGGCGGCGATTGCCATACCTTTGGTTGGGCTCGGTTTTTTATTGAGCCTATCAAAGAAAAAATCATTAAAACATTGGGGTTTTTTTGTAATTGGATTTGCGGTTTTATTTATTGGTTTGCAATATCTTAAGGATTCAGTTCCTGATTTAAAGTCAAACCCAGAAGCACTTGCGTTTCTGGCTGAATACACCAGTAAAGGTTTTCTTTCCATTCTGCTGTTCCTTTTCATAGGAACCTTGCTGACGATTATTATCCAGTCATCCAGCGCAACCATGGCGATTACAATTATCATGTGTTACGAAGGCTGGATACCATTTGATATGGCGGCAGCCATGATTTTAGGTGAGAATATTGGTACGACAATTACCGCAAATCTTGCCGCTTTCGTCGCTAACTACAAAGCAAAACGAACCGCTAGAGCGCATTTTATATTTAATATAATCGGTGTTGTATGGGTGTTGCTTTTATTTACACCTTTTTTACAAGTTATTGCTTTTTTTGTAGAGAAAATAGAAGGAGAATCCCCCTTTTTACAAGCAACCGCTATTCCAATTGCTCTGGCACTATTTCATACGATTTTTAATATCATTAACACCGCTTTACTGATTAGTTTTATCCCTTGGATTAGTCGTGTTGTTAAAATCATGGTTCCAAAAGTAGTAGAGAAACAAGTCATTATCGAAGAGCCCCGTTTTCTTGACAAATCCTCACTTAAATATCCTCAAACGGGGATCAAAGCATTACTTGATGAATCGTTACGCTTATTGGAGAAAACAGCCTACAAAGTGATTACACATGGGTTAAATGTGCATCGTAAAGAGATTGAATCAGATATAGAACTTAAAGAAGTTATAAAAAATATTCATTTTATTGAACTAGATGTAGACAGAATATACTACGAAAAATTTAAAAATATTTATAGCAAGATTGTAGAGTACGCAACAACCCTGCAAGGACAATTTGATCTTGATGAAGAAAAAATCAAGATGATAAGAAGTATTTTACGCGCAGATAGATTGATGGTGGGAATAGTAAAAAATATAAAACCTATACATCATAATATGAATACTTATTTGAATTCTGAAAATGAATATATACGCAAAGAATACAATAGCTTAAGAAGAATAATTCTAAAAATATTACGTCTCACACGTAAAGGAAAATCAGGACAACTTGAAGAAGATCATAAACAAAACTGTATGTTATTGAGAGATGAGGTAGAAAACCACGATGTTTTAATCAATGGAACAATCGATAAACTGGTTCGTAATCATCAAATAAGTAATACCATGGCAACCACATTGATGAATGATAGTTCTATCGCGATACAAATCGCACGAGATTTGATTGATGTATCATCGCTCCTGTATAGCCAGAAAAGTATTTATTTGGAAGTGAGTGAAGAAGAAAATACTGAAAAAGAGTCGTGATTTGTTTTTTTATAAGTACTGGAAAAACAAAACAAAAACAACCAAAATTTTAATTATAATAGAGAGTCTATGAAATACATGGTCTTGCACGCCTTTTGGAAGCCACTACAAACAATGTTATTAATCATGCAGAATGGATGTATTAGCAATTTATCAACGAGAAGATTAACGGGGCATTACTACTATGAAGAATAAAAATGGAAATGATCTTTTTGATGAGCCGGGTCACACTTTTGTTAATAGGTCGGATGATCCGTTTATAGATTTTCTTCACAAAATCATTCGAGTAGCCGTAAAAGTACTGGCGGTACTGATGGTTGTCGTTATTGTTTGGGGGATCGGTGATGTTATTTATGTTCTGTATCAGCGGATTGTAGAACCACCCTTTTTGTTGTTGAGTATAAGCGATATTCTGGCAACGTTTGGTGCTTTCCTAGCTGTTTTAATCGCCATAGAAATTTTTATAAATATTACGCTCTATCTTAAAACAGATGTTATTCCAGTAAAGTTGGTGGTTGCGACTGCGTTGATGGCAATCTCAAGAAAAGTCATTATCTTTGACTATGAAAAGATCACACCTCCGCTAGTGCTCGGAACAGCTGCAGTTGTAATGGCGTTAGGAATAACCTACTGGCTTATTAGCAAAAAGTCTTGATAAATAAATCATTCGATAATCTTAGTATGGCTTAAAGTCTTGAATTATACTGTTGTTCGCTCGCCTATTGGCCAAGTAAATAAAGAAGGAATTAGGAAAAATATGCAAGAACAAGAACCCAAATATTCAACAGAACAAGGTATTAATCACGCCCGATGGGAAAAATCCTTCGATAAAATCCTGACACCATTCGAGGAATTTATAAATCGCCAAACCACCAGTGGTTTGTTATTGATGGGAACTGCGATTATTGCATTGGTATTGGCTAATAGTAGTTATGCTGGTTGGTATCAGCATTTAGTCCATACACCAATTGGACTTAATATGGGTGGTTGGTCGATAGAAAAAACCTTACATCATTGGGTCAATGACGGCTTAATGGCACTGTTTTTCTTCGTTGTTGGCCTGGAACTGAAACGTGAGTTGCTGGTGGGTGAGCTGGCATCACCGCGTAATGCGGCGTTGCCGATCGTGGCTGCTGTAGGTGGCATGATCGTGCCTGCTTTAATCTACTTTGCTATTAATCGTGAGGGTGGTGCCGCATTGGGTTGGGGAATTCCCATGGCGACCGATATTGCCTTTGCGATAGGTGCGTTGGCACTGTTGGCAAGCCGTGTACCAAAAGCCTTGATTACCTTTTTGGTGGCGCTGGCAATCGTAGATGATTTAGGTGCTGTGGTGGTGATAGCTCTTTTCTATACAGACCAGATCGTGTGGGAGGCAATCTTCATTGCAACTGGAATATTAGGATTGTTAATTACTCTAAGCTTCTCCGGAGTTCGTCAGCCTCTACCTTATTTCTTGCTAGGGATATTCCTCTGGTTTGCCTTATTAAAATCGGGAGTTCACGCCACATTGGCAGGTGTTTTAACCGCCTTTACGATTCCCGCAAAACCAAAATATGACCCTTGCCGCTTTAGTGATCAAGTAAAGAACTTAATGGTTCGTTTTGATGCTAGTCACAAACCGGGGCAGGACATTATGACCAATACCGAATTACGTGCGGTGGTGCAAACGCTAGAAAACGGCGTACACAAAGTAGAAACACCGTTACAGCGTTTGGAGCATAGTATGCACATGCCGGTAGCATTTTTAGTGATTCCCATTTTTGCCTTTATCAATGCAGGTATCCCTATGAATTTTTCTGGCATAGGCGAAACACTTTCACATCCTGTGACGCTAGGCGTGATGCTGGGACTAGTACTAGGGAAATTCATTGGTATTGCTGGCGCGTGCTGGATTGCACTTAAACTAGGTATTGGTCAATTGCCTGCGCAAACAAGCTTTAGTCAAATTGCTGGGGTTTCCTTACTGGCAGGTATCGGTTTCACCATGTCTATCTTCATCGCTGATCTTGGTTTTGCTAGTCAGCCAGAGTATTTGCTAATGGCGAAAACAGGGATATTGGTTGCCTCTTTAATAGCAGGTATTGGTGGCTATATCTGGTTGTTACTAGTAAGTAAAAAATAAAAATATGCTACTAATTAAGTAAAATATTTTTACTTAATTAGTAAATTAGACAATAGAAACTATATACTTCTTCGATTAAAAATTTAAACGCACATCATTATTCTCGGAAACACTCTTATGACAGATAAAGCCCCTACCATTATTTACACTAAAACCGATGAAGCACCCGCTTTAGCAACGCGTTCTTTATTGCCTATCGTCCAGGCTTTCGCATCCAAAGCGGATATAAATATTGAAACACGTGATATATCCCTTGCTGGTAGAATCATTGCCCTTTTTCCGGAAAATTTAACGGAAGAACAGCGCATTGGCGATGCGTTACAGGAGCTTGGTGAATTAACCCAATCTCCAAGCGCAAATATCATTAAGTTACCCAATATCAGTGCATCCATTCCACAGCTTAAGGCCGCCATCGCTGAATTACAGGCAAGCGGTTATGCCGTCCCTGATTTTCCAGATGAGCCTGCAACGGATGAAGAGAAAACAATTCGTGAGAAATTCAGTAAAGTACTGGGAAGCGCTGTGAACCCTGTGCTTCGCGAAGGTAATTCAGACCGACGTGCACCTGCTTCCGTTAAGCAATATGCACGTAATAATCCACATTCGATGGGTGCGTGGAGTCAGGCTTCGCGTTCACATGTGGCACATATGCGTGGCGGTGATTTTTTCTCTAGTGAGAAATCTACATTGGTTGAAAAAGCCTGCAATGTTCGTATTGAATTTGTTGATAAACAAAGTGGTGATGTCACCGTTCTAAAAGCAAAAACGCCTTTGCTTGATTCAGAAATTATCGATGCCATGTTTATGAGTAAAAAGGCATTGCGTCAGTTTTTTGAAGAAGAAATGAATGATGCTAAGGAAACAGGTGTGCTGTTTTCATTGCATGTTAAAGCAACCATGATGAAGGTTTCCCATCCGATTGTATTTGGGCATGCGGTCACTGTTTTTTATAAGCAGTTATTTGAAAAATGGGCTGAGTGTTTTGATGAAATTGGCGTCAATCCCAATAATGGTTTGGGTAATGTGTATAACCGAATTCAAGAATTACCCCAATCAAAACGCGCCGAAATTGAAGCCGATATTCGCGCCTGTTATATCAATCGCCCAGAAATTGCGATGGTCGATTCGGACCGTGGAATCTCCAATCTACACGTTCCGAGTGATGTCATCGTCGATGCTTCCATGCCAGCAATGATTCGTAATTCGGGCAAAATGTGGGGAGCAGATGGCAAACTTAAAGACACCAAAGCTGTAATTCCTGAAAGTACCTATGCAACAATTTACCAAGAAACCATTAATTTCTGTAAAACAAACGGTGCATTTGATCCAACCACCATGGGAACGGTTCCTAACGTAGGTTTAATGGCTCAAAAAGCAGAAGAATATGGTTCGCACGATAAAACCTTTGAAATGGTTGCTGATGGCACGATGCGTGTTGTCGACGATGCTGGAAATACTTTATTAGAGCATGAGGTTGAAGAAGGCGATATCTGGAGAATGTGCCAGACAAAAGATGAGCCGATTAAAGACTGGGTTAAATTGGCCGTTAAACGTGCGCGTGTTTCAAGTATGCCTGCCATCTTCTGGCTGGATACCAAGCGTGCTCATGATCGCAAACTGATTACAAAAGTCGAGCGCTATTTACAAGATCACGATACAGAAGGTCTGGATATTCAAATCATGTCGCCTGTGGTTGCCATCCGTTACACAATGGAAAGATTGATTGAAGGAAAAGACACCATCTCTGTTACGGGTAATGTGTTACGTGATTATCTAACTGATTTATTCCCAATCCTAGAAGTGGGTACCAGTGCCAAAATGTTATCGGTCGTACCCTTAATGAAAGGTGGTGGAATGTTCGAAACTGGCGCGGGTGGTTCAGCACCTAAACACGTCCAGCAGTTTAACGAGGAGAACTATTTACGTTGGGATTCCCTCGGTGAATTTCTTGCACTCGCTGTATCACTGGAGCATCTGGCAGAAACAACCAACAATAAAAAAGCACAATTACTCGCTGATTGTTTAGATAAAGCAACAGGCGAGTTACTTGCGAATAACAAATCACCACAACGAAAATTAGGCATGCTGGATAACCGCGGCAGCCATTTCTACTTGGCAATGTACTGGGCAAAAGCACTGGCTGCTCAAGATGAAGATGCAGAATTGAAAGCACACTTTAGTGAGCTTGCTCAGAAGCTATCAGATAATGAAGAAAAAATAGTTAAAGAGCTTAATTCGGTGCAAGGGCACGAGACTGATATTGGCGGGTATTACTTGCCAGTTGACGATAAGGCGAATGCGGCGATGCGACCTAGTGAGACTTTTAATGATGCGTTGGCTTCGATAAACTAAGGAAAATAAGCGAACAAAAAGTGTATAACCTTTGTTCTTAGTTTCGAAGTATGAAACTGATTACCTACTCTTTCTGAAATAATTGGCTCAACGGGCTTTTTACACCATCTGCCCCCTGCTTCAAGATATGCGTGTATATCTCAGTTGTCTTTACATCGGAATGCCCTAATTGCGATTGTACCGTTCGAATATCCACTCCGTTTTGTAATAGATGGGTTGCGAAGGAGTGTCGTAGGGTGTGAGAGCTCACTTGTTTCGATATACCTGCTGTATTGCTGGCTTTCTTGAGCACTTTATTGATTACAGATTCATCCAGATGATGTCTCCGCAATAAACCTGTCCCTGGCTCACGGCTTAACCTGCCCGATGGGAATAAGTATTGCCACCCTAGGGATTTGTTTGCATTTTTATACTTTCTTGACAAGGCATCCGGCATCCACACACCACTGTACTCAGGATTATTAATATCTTCAAATAGTAAGCCCTGTACACGATGGACTTGCTGTTCAATAGATGGAACAAGCTCCATAGCCAAAGTAGTAATTCTATGTTTATAACCTTTTCCGTTCCAAACACGTATTTGTTTCAACGCTGTATCAACATCATTAACTCTAAGACGATGTAGTTCTATTCTTCGTAAACCTGATCCATACAGTAAGCCAGCCATCAATTTATATTTTGGTTCTACATGACTAAGTAATCGCTTAATTTCGCTTTGTGTTAAAACCGTCGGTAATTTAGCAGGACGTTTCACGCGCCGAAAGTCACTAATATCACTCAATGGGCTTTGTAAAAACTTTGAGTATAAAAACACAATTGCATTTAATGCGATTGACTGAGTACTAATAGATACCGTGCGATTTACCGCCAAATGTGTCAAAAAGCGCTCGACGTCCTCAGACCCCATAGAATCTGGATGCCTATTATCATTAAACTGGATATACCTTTTAATCCAAAAAATATAGGAATCAACCGTGCGCTTACTGTATTGACGAACCAGCATAAAATTAGCAATTTCATTTAAGAAGGGGGACTTATACATAGACGAACCGTAACACACAGTCAAAAAGAATACAAAAAACGAACAATTAAACAGGTTTAAAACCTGCTAATTGGAAATAAATGACTGATGAAAGGAAGTTATTATGATATAAATAAGCTACTTATGAGGTGTTCTTGAAAATACCTCATCTAAAAACAAAGGTTTTAGACCTGATAATATATTAAAAGGTCACAGACCTTCTTAATACACTGTTAGAAGCCCAAAACTACAAACATCATATTTCATGTTATACTTATCACCTGATGATATGGATATAGTGTAAAATATGAGTGAAGATAGAGATCACGGATTAGAGACTCTACTAGACCTAGATGATGTGGTTATAGATCAAGATAACGGCTTTTGGGTAAAGTTCGATGTCTCAAGAACTACAGCAACAAAAGAACGTCCTCATGGTTTAAGGTATAGTCTCACACTCCATGATAAATACGGTAAAAGACTAATGGGCTTTGATAATGCCCATGCAGTAAAACTACCCAAAAAATACAAATACTCTGGTCGAGTTATTGAGTTTGACCACCATCATCGTCATAGCCTAGATAGCGGTATTCCCTATGAATTTAAAGACGCTTATCAACTTATCCAAGGCTTCTTTGCAAAAGTTGATGAAGTCCTAAAGAAACAGGAATGATAGAGATGAATAAAGAATTTAAAGTAAGAATTGGCATCATGCCACAAGAAAAAATTAGAGAAAGAATGCTAGAAATAGCAAAAGGTAGCTATAAACCAACATCAAATGAACCCAAAATATGGTTTACATCTATGCGTTCACTAGCTGAAGTGCTAAGCGATGATAATCGTGCCTTGTTACATATCATTAGAGATACAAGCCCTAATTCAATAAAAGAGCTTTCAGAAGCAACAGGAAGAAAACAAAGTAATCTTTCCCGTACACTGAAAACTTTATCAAGCTACGGAATCGTTGAGTTAATAAAAGAAAGTAAACAGATTAAACCAATAGCTAAAGCGGTTGAATTTGAAATCTTGGCAGCCTAAAAAAGTCTTTAGAAATGAAGAGATTTAAAACCCCTATGGGGAGTCTTGCTTTCTCATCTCTGGTTGGACCATTAGCCGTGATACCAGCAATGGTCTTTGGAGTGTTTATTATTAAAGTGTCTGGGCTAACTCACTCTTCATTTAGCGCCGAAGAATTAAAATTTACTTTAATGGTCTCTGTTATTGGTCTGATATATGCTTATCCACTGACAATGTTAATTGGAATGCCGTTGTTTATCCTTCTTAGAAAGTTTAACAAAGACAATTTTATTACTATCTTATTTATTAGTCAGTTACCAGTTTTATTGATGCTCGCATTTACAAAAGGTGATTATTCAAGTCCAATAGCAATTAGCTATTTTTCAGCTTGTGTTTCACTATCATGCTATTTTTTATATAGAATTAGTGAACCATTGAATGCTAGGAAAGAAAGCTTCTAACAAGTAAATTCAAGAGGGACTTTTTGACTCAGCGGTTGATTTACATTCATTGCATTCTGTAAGTTTATCGTAGCTTTAACTTCCGTGCCTTCGATGTCAAAAAGCTCCTTAATTTGGCGTTATGGTGCAATTCACCAACACTCTATAATCAGGAATTAATAATGTCAGCATATGCAATATTTGATGT
>Ga0209633_10004108_pt1 | contig 13179 bp, 12 predicted proteins | sample Cruoilmetagenom1_FD_187290 | JGI IMG/M metagenome (GOLD analysis project Ga0209633, IMG submission 187290) | Oil polluted marine microbial communities from Coal Oil Point, Santa Barbara, California, USA - Sample 1 (SPAdes) (version 2) | ecosystem: Environmental > Aquatic > Marine > Oil seeps ... | reverse complement strand
GGGTCAGTGCTGCCAGCGCCGCCTTGGATGTGGCATAGGCCGCGCCTGCAAAGGGGTGCACCCGCGCCCCAGCAATCGACGTCACATTCACCACCGATCCCTTGGCGGCCGCCAATTCATCCTTCAACCCACGTGCCAAAACAACCGATGCGAAGAAATTGACATGGAACACATGGCCCCAAGACATCAGGTCTGTATCAATCGTATTCAGCCGCTCGCCATTCGGTCCCTTGGGGGAAATCCCCGCATTATTCACCAATGCATCCAGCTTGCCATCCAGTTTTTCGCGGATCACTTCGATGGCCTCGATGGTTTTGCGCGGGTCGGCCAGATCAATTTCAACATGGTTATCCTGCCCGCCACCCCACGGGCATTCCTCGGGAAACGGATTGCGCGAACAGGTGATCACACGCCATCCTTTAGCACTGAAATACTGCACCGTCGCGTGGCCGATTCCGCGGCTGGCACCGGTCAGCAACATGGTTTTGCGCCGTTTAACTTTTGCCATTTCTGCCCTCATTTATCAGATGTCCAGAACCTAGGCCGAGGGCTGATGAAACACAATCAGATTGCACGCCCCTTGGCAGGGGCTTGCCAAGCGACTAACAGGGATATGAACAAGGATAGTTAGATGAAGAAGCAAAATGCCATGAACCGTGACTGGATCGCCACCGCCCGCACCCTTTCCCACGCGCTACCGCTATTACAGCGCTATGACGGCGCGACAGTGGTGGTAAAGTTCGGCGGCCATGCGATGGGCAATGACGAGGCAATGGACAGCTTTGCCCGCGACATCGTGCTTATGCAACAAGTTGGGGTGAATCCAGTGATCGTGCATGGCGGCGGACCCATGATCAATGAGATGCTGGAAAAACTAGGTGTAAAATCCGAATTTGTCGATGGCAAGCGCGTCACAGATGCTGCGACAGTCGAAGTGGTCGAAATGGTGCTGTCCGGCCGTGTGAACAAGCGTATCGTACAAGCGATCAATGCGCAGGGTGGCAAAGCTGTGGGTCTATCAGGGAAAGATGCCAATTTGATGATCTGTGATCAGACCAACCCCGATCTGGGTTTCGTCGGCACCCCTGTTGAATTGGACGCATCCGTGCTCCACACGCTATTTGGCGCCGACACTATTCCCGTGATCGCCCCGCTTGGCGCTGGTCGCAACGGCGAAACCTATAATATCAATGGCGACACGGCGGCAGGCGCAATTGCAACCGCGTTAAAGGCGGACAGGTTACTGTTGTTGACCGATGTATCAGGTGTCAAAGACAAATCGGGCGAAATTCTGACAGAGCTGACCCCAAAACAAATCCGCGCCCTAACCAAGGAAGGCACCATCGCAGGCGGTATGATCCCGAAAACCGAAACCGCCTTGGCGGCCATCAAAGGCGGCGTGCGCGGGGTGGTTATACTGGATGGCCGCGCACCCAACGCTTGTTTGTTGGAACTTTATACGGACCACGGTGCTGGGTCGCTGATCCGCGCAAAGTAGTCGGCAACTAACACTGTCGTGAACCTGCGTATTCGGGGTTTGCGCCAATACTCGGCAAGCGGTATCTTTATCCTTATGGAAAATGAAACATATATCCGTCTGGGCATTTTTATCGGCCTGTTCCTGATCCTCGCAACTGTCGAGGCACTTGTACCGCGCCGCATACGCACACAAACGCGCCAAAGACGCTGGGTCACCAATTGGGCACTGATTGTCATTGATTCCGTTGCCCTGCGCGCGATGGCTTATATCGTACCGGTCGTTCTGCCTTTGCTAGCAGTTGGGGCGGCATATGATGCTGAAAGGTTGGGTTGGGGCTTATTTAACCACATAGGCTTGCCTGCATGGCTGGAAATACTGCTGACTATTCTATTTCTGGATTTCGCCATTTGGCTACAACATTTGATCACACACAAAATCCCGATTCTGTGGCGATTGCACCGCGTCCATCACGCCGACCGCGATATTGATGTCACCACTGCCATCCGATTTCATCCAGTTGAAATCGCCTTATCAATGTTGCTTAAAATCGGGCTGGTTTATCTGCTGGGGCCCGCGGGGTTCGCTGTGATCCTGTTTGAAATCATTCTGAACAGCACCGCGATGTTCAACCATGCAAATATCAAACTGCCTCTTTGGCTTGATAATATTGTTCGCCTTGTTCTGGTAACGCCGGACATGCATCGTGTGCACCACTCCGACATCCGTAGCGAACATGACAGTAACTACGGTTTTTCACTGTCGATCTGGGATCGGATGTTTGGAACCTACATCGCCCAACCCAATGCGGGTCATGATGATATGACCATAGGGCTACAATGGCAGGATGATCGGCCTTCAAATCTGGCATGGATTCTGGCGTTGCCGTTTTTTCGAAAATGACCTACGACGCGCTACTATCTTCGTTGCGCAAACTGCAACTGGATATATTCGGTGCATTCCACCCCGAGGCACAGGATGTAGCACCGTTTGGTTGCAAAACACTTTTGTTGCTTGGACCATATGAACCCGGATTCTGGGCACGTTTTTCCAACTCCCCTGAATTTCTGGACAACAGATCTGATCCACTGGATCGCTGGTCCAAACGCATACTTACTCCTTGGGTCGATGAAAAAAATGCACGTGTATTGTTCCCATCAGATGGCCCACCCTATCCACCTTTCATTGCCTGGGCCAAACGCAGTGGACGTTCATGGCCCTCGCCTGTTGGTCTGCTGGTTCATGACTGTGCGGGATTATTCGTATCATTTCGTGCGGCTATTGCGCTGCCAACATTCGTCGAATTGCCGGATGTAGGCGCAAACCCCTGCACAACCTGTTATACGCGCCCCTGCCTGTCGGCGTGCCCTGTTAACGCATTAGGACCAGAGGGATACGACGTGCCGACTTGCAACACATATCTGGGGACTGATGCCGGGCAGGGATGTATGGAAACAGGTTGTTTAGTGCGTAACGCTTGCCCTGTAGGCCGTGAATATGCGAGATTGCCAGAACAATCCGCGTTCCATATGGCAGCATTTTATTCTAAATGACCTTACGTTTGATTCTTACTCGCCACGCAAAGTCCAGTTGGGATGACCCAACCATCGAGGACCATGACCGTGCCCTGAATGCCCGCGGCACCCGCGCGGCGACTGCCATAGGTGAGTGGTTAGAGGATCATAATTATTGTCCTGACACAGTATATTCATCTACTGCACGCCGAACCGCAGAAACTTGGGCGCAAATCGCTCGGTTTTGTAACAAGGATTCAGAAGTACAGTTTACATCGGCGTTGTATCTTGCCTCGCCCGACCGAATGTTGACCATCTTACAAGGTTGCAGAAGCAACTCTGTCATGTTGCTGGGGCACAATCCTGGCATGGCAATGCTAGCTGCAGAATTGGTCCAGACCGCCCCGAACCACCCGAAATTCGCGCAATACCCTTCGGCTGCGACAACGGTACTTAGCTTTGAGGCTGATAGCTGGGCCGACATCACATTTCACACTGGCCGTGTTGAATCCTTTATCGTTCCACGTGATTTAACCGACTAGCATCATTTGTGTATTAACAGATTTTTAAACACGGGAATTCACATGACACTTGGAGGATTGTGAGTTCGGGCCAGTTCGAACCCACCTAATGCTGTTCAAAATCATACGGCCCAGGACAATCACTTACTTGAACCATGTGGGTGATCAGGTTCTTTTCCGATGTCCAAAGATGCAATAAATAAGCCGGATCGGACAGATAAAATTTTGAAAGATTTGTTTGTGTCAAATCTAATGCCAGTTGCATCCCCATGCTGGGCGCTGTGGTCACGGTTGTACCGCTCCAGCGGGCGTGTGCCAGCAGATGAATATGACCGCAAAGAATACGTTCAATGTTAGTATACTCTGCGACGATCTCGCCTAAGATATCAGCACCGACGAAAGGATCCTGATCCGTTTCTGGTACGCCAAACTGCAGGGGTGGGTGATGCATAAAAAGAATAGTAGGCTGGTGCTTTCCTTGCTCTAGGACCACCCGCAACCAATCTGTACGGGTCTTACAAACCATACCGCCAGACTCGCCCTGAATAACGCTGTCCAATGCGATTATCCGTAGATCAAATCCCTCGATCACATAGTTGATAAACCCGCCCACCCGTGATGGGCAGGCCGCCCCTCCGAACACCTCCCACATGACATCGCGATCATCATGATTTCCCGGGATCAAATAATAGGGGCACTCTAACTCACTCAGGATACTCGCAGCACGTATAGCCTCGGTTCGAGAAAGATTGTTGGTCAGGTCGCCAGACAGCAACACCAAATCCGGCTTCATCGTAAGCGTATTAATACTCTCGATACAGCGTTCCAAGTTTTCGGCCATCGGCGCAATGCCGTAGGTCTTCAAACCCGGTCCCGCTATATGCGTGTCACTGATCTGCGCGATAAGCATCCCAATCCCCTTGGCGGTTAGGGCCGCTTTGTCAGCGGCCCTAATGGCTAGTTACCGTCGCCATTGTCCAGATTGGTTGGCGCGAACACACCGCCAAAGGCCCCACTTCCACCCGAAGACTCCTCTTCTTCGGTTTCACTGGATAGGTTGTTCGGATCAAACACACCACCAAATGCACCGCTAGGTTTTGACGCTTCTTCCTCATCGGGCGAAGGCGTGCCAAAAATATCCGGCCCTTGGCGTGCTTCAGATTGGTCTTTTATCAAACGCTGCTTGCGCAACTCTTCAATCCTCAACTGGATCTCTGCTTGCTTGGCCTCGCGCACCTGAACCTTACATTCCTGCGGGCTATACCTTTGTGCGGTTCCAACCAATACGATCACCACAATAGACACCAATACCAACATAATCGCTGCAGGATTTCCCCGCATGAAGGAAGGTAGGAACCCACCAGATTTCTCGACTGCCTTACCTTGCGAAATCGCAAACTTACGATCTTGGTTCCTGCGATAGGCTTCGAATGTCAGGGCTGCCAAAATGGTCAACACAATGATAATGAAAGCCAGCGAAGAAATAGACGGGTTAATGCCCAAACGCACCTTTTGCGCCAAAACGGTTGTCAGCGTCTTATACTTCAGTATCGTAAATGTTGTCGTATTATAGTTTTCAAACGATGCCAAAAACGCCAACACAGATGCACTGGCAATCGCCGGGCGCATAAATGGTAGCAGGATTTTACGAAACGCTTGTGTGTGTGTTGCACCAAGATCCAGCGCTGCCTCGGTCAATCCGGTGTCAAACCGCTGTAGCCGAGCCACAAAAACCAGCATGGCATATGACGCAATAAACGATGATTGCCCAAGAATGGTAAGGAATATCCCGTTGTGGAACAGATCATTGAGAAAGGAGCCTTCTCCGGCGCCTAAAAAACTACCGACCCGATCCCAAAACACCAGCGTCGAAATCCCTAGCACAACACCGGGAACCAGAATTGGGGCAATGATCAATGTATAATAGGTCGACCGGAACTTGGCCCAGACTTGCGTCAAAACGATCGACGCAGCCAATCCCATCGAGACGGACAATAGAACCGTACCAAGCCCGATGATGACGCTATAGTAAATACCATCGCGAATATGCTTGTCATCAAACAGCACTCTGAACCACTCGAATGTGAAACAAGCCCAAGGCGATACAGATGGAAAGCCGGAGGAGTTGAACGCCGTCATACTCATAACCACCAGCGGACCCAGAAGGTAGCTGAAGAAGATGATCAGATAGGCGCCAAGGGCAATACGGATAATGGATTTCGAATTCATTTGCCGATATCCCCCATATTCACCTTGAAGATTCTCATCACCGTCAAAACAATGATAATGGTGGAAACCAGTAGGACAATTGCATAAGCTGCCCCTTGCTGCCAATTTAGTGAATCATTGAACCACTGATAAACCAGCTGGGTGAACCACAAGCTGCTTGGCCCGCCCAAAATCTGTGGCGCGGCCAGCGCACCGGCAGACAGCATAAACACCATCGTTGCGCCCGATACGATGCCCGGCTTGGCATGGGGGATAACGATCCGGCGGTGGATACGCGCCCATGACGCTCCCATATCCCGTGCAGCTTCGATCTGGTTGCGGTCCAAGCTCTCGATCACGTTGTACATTGGGAACAGCATCAACAGGATATACGCATATCCCAAACCAGCATAAAGCGCGATATCCTGACGTATGAAGTCGATTGGTTCCTTGGTTAGATGCAGGAACATCAAAACCTCGTTCAGCAACCCGCTATCGCCGAAGATAATTCGCAGCGCGAAGGCCCGTAAAATTTCGTTGATCCAGTAAGGGATGATCAGCAGCACCACCAACAGCCGGACAAAACCCGACCCTTTGGACTGGCCCAGAAAATAAGCCAGCGGATAGCACAGCAGAATATTGAACACCGTTACCAGAATTGCCGCGATAATCGTACGCACAAACACCATCAAATCGACCGTGTTATAGGTGCTGTGGGTTTTATCCGACCCATATATCAGATGTTGATAATTGCTTAGCGTATAGACATCCCTTGGTCCGCCCACTTCAGCAGGAGGCAGATTAAAGCGGAACGAATAATCCAGCATCGATAACTGCGGTAAAACCACCAGAAAAATCAGCCAGAACCCGACCAGCCCCATCAAAGCGCTGCCCATAATGACGCCGTTATTCCTAAAGAATTGGGAAAAGATCATTGGTTTTTTCATGATGCGCCCCTATTCCGACGCCAGTTCGCCCGCAGGCATAACCACCGCATTTGCAGCATCATAATGTAGTGCCAGATTTTCACCTTTGGCAGATATGTTATCTTGTCCAAGGTTCGGCACCGACATTTTAATCTGCTTACCGCCGTCCCCTTCCAGGAACACGCTAAAGGAATTTCCTTCGAATTCCTCGTTCACCACATTTGCCGATATGGTTGTTTCGGTCTCTTGGGCCTTGCCCAGCTCCAGCGCTTCGGGGCGGATGAACATCATCGCATCATCGCCGACACCCAGCTTACCCACTTGGGTTGGTGTAATCCGCGCCAGCAAATCGCCAGAGCGGTTGGTGTTGATGATGGCCTCATTCCCGCTGACCGATTTGATGGTGCCGCGGAATACATTGTTCTCGCCCACAAAGGACGCCACAAACGGAGTCGACGGGTGGTCATATATATTATGCCCCGTGTCGATCTGGTCGATCACACCGGCCTTCATCACCGCCACATTATCCGACATGGTCAGCGCTTCGCCTTGATCATGGGTGATGTAAATAAACGTAATGCCGACCCGTTGCTGAATCTCCCGCAGCTCGGTGCGCATGTGCTGGCGCAACTTCAAATCAAGCGCCGAAAGTGGTTCGTCCAACAGCAAAACATCAGGGTTCGCGCATAATGCACGGGCAATCGCCACGCGTTGCTTTTGACCACCAGACAGTTCTGAGGGCAGTTTGTCACCCTGCCCGTCCAGTGCGATCATATCCAGTAGTTCGTCCGCTCGCTTGCGCCGCTCACCAGCACTTGCGCCGGTAACTTCCATTGAAAAGGAAATGTTTTCCCAGACTTTCATCAGTGGAAACAGGGCAAGGTTTTGGAATATCAGTGCTGTCGGGCGCTTGTTCGGACCAATGCCAGCCATATCGTTGCCGCCGATCAGAACCCGCCCGTCGCTGGGTTCCAAAAACCCGGAAACCGCACGCAAAATCGTGGTTTTCCCACACCCTGATGGGCCAAGGAAGGAGAAAAAATCACCCCCGTTGATGTTTACATTTGCCTCTCTTACAGCGACAAAATCTCCGAACTTGATCCAGACATTCTCCAGATCAACCGCAACACCAGAACTCATGTGATTTTCCCCGTTTTAATTTGATTATGAGAGCCTCTCTGGGCCCTTCGCTGGACGCTATGCCCAAAAGGTCCGGCCACAATTAATGCAGCCGGACAGTATTTTTATGTCGCTTAAGAGCTTTGGAATTTGTTCACAAATTCTGTGCGAATATCGGCATACCAAGGTGCCTCGGCCGGCCATGCGTTCAGGTTGGCCAATGCGTCGCCAGGATAAGCTTCGGCAAAGTTCTTCGCGTAGTTCGCAGATGCGTGTGTATCCGCACCCAGAATTGGCGAGTTGTAGCCGTGCTTGTCGATTGCCACGCCCGCGTTGTTCTGGTCGTAAGCAAACTTGATCAATTCATAAACCTGATCAACGTTCTTGGCGCCTTTCGGCATCGCCAAACCATCAACCCACGCCATCGAACCCTCTGCGGGTGCTTGGTAGGTTACTGGCTCTCCGGCAGTTTTCAGTGCCAGTGGAGGACCATCCCAAGTCTGACCAACGATAACGCCATCATTCAACAGGCCGTTTTTCTGGCTGTCGGCATCATTCCAGATCAGTTTCAGGTTGGATTTGCGTGCAATACACCAGTCGGTGATCATAGCCCAAGTTTTACGCATATTCTCTTCTGATTCATATGCAGCCCAAACCGAGCCAGGATCCATTTGACCGGATGCTTCCATGTAAAGACCTGCACACAGCATTCCCGAGTGCGCACGAATCATGGTTTTGCCCGCATTTTCGTCAGCCCAGATTTCACCATAGGAAGGTACACCAGATGGGTCAGCAGGTGTGAACAGGTCTACACGCCATGCCATGCCTTCTGTACCCCAGATGTGAGGAATCCATGTATTGCCTTTACCGCCAAAGTCCCATGCATCCGGGCCAATTTTAGCCATTGCTGGGTTGGCAGCGTCAATATTAATGCGGCTCATGTCAAACGGCTGAAGCAGTTCCAGTGGGCCCCACTGCAGAGAACGGTTGTTGGTTGGGCCAATCAAATCAGCGCCTGCCCCATTCGATGCTTTCATCTTGTTAATCAGTTCTTCGTTGGAACCGATACCGATGTAGTTAACTTTAATACCGGTCTCATCGGTAAATTTTGCAAGCATCTCCTCAGGCCAGTAATCTGACCAGTCCATCAGCGTCATTTCACCAGACGCTGCCAACGCCTTGGAAACGAGCGCAGGTGTTGCCAATGCGGCGGCACCGACAGCCGTACCTGACTTCAGGAATGAACGGCGATTAAAAGTTGAATTGGATTTCGTCATGTATTTTCTCCCTCCCGGAGAATTATGGGTGCGCATTGGTTACGCACCTTCGGTTAAAATCTAACACGCTCTTTGCTGTTATGGACATTTCGTCTCATTTTTATGACGGCGCGGCGGCAAGAACGAAAACACCACGCAAAACAGAATTAGTTTAACAAGAATAGGGGGTTGGTATATGTCCAGTTTTCATCAGATATATATCCAGTTGTGTATCTCCTCGATTAAATGTTCTGCTGAAAGACGTACTCACTACTGGTTGGATCATACCATATACGGTATTATTTCCCTAATAGTCCTTTATCGCTTGATGAATCCGACGCACACCTTCGGGAATCCGCTCCGAAGATATCGATGAATATGCAAGCCTAAAATAGTTTCGGGGGCCGTTATCCCCATCGAAAAATGGTGCTCCGGCTTCAATCAAAACACCGTTATCAGCCAATCGTGCCCTTAAAATCTCGGTATCCACATGCTGCGGAGCTTCCACCCAGAATCCAGACCCGCCAAATGATGCACTTCCCGCTACTTTCATGTTCGTTTCACTTAAAGCATCCAAGGTGATCTGGCGGCGCTTATGGTACGCACTACGCATCCGCTTAATCATCGCATCATAATGCCCAAGCCTTAGGAAATAGGCGGTGGTTCTTTGCATATAACCAGGTGGGTGACGCAGGGAAACCACACGCAAGGCGCGAGCCTGCCGAATGAACGGCTCGGATCCAACCAAATACCCCAATCGCAACCCTGGAAACAATGATTTAGAGAAACTACCGACATAAATCACCCGGCCATCCTTATCCAGTGACTTAAGTGCAGGTGAAGGTGACTTGATAAAACTCATCTCGAATTCATAGTCATCCTCAACAATCAGAAAATCCTTCTCGCGCGCCAACCGCAGCAACTCGTGTCTTCGCTCCATTGGCATTGTCGACGTTGTGGGGCATTGGTGACTGGGGGTAATGAAAAGGGCATCAAATTTGTCAGGTAGCAGGTCGGGTGGCAAACCGTCTTCGTCAATCTCTATCGGATAGCGGTGACACCCGGAGTGGTGCAAGATTTCCCGAATACCGTGATACCCGGGATTTTCGTATGCCGCTGATCTTTTTTCGTTCAGCAAAATCTGCGCCGCCATCCACAGTGCATTTTGCGCGCCGACCGTCACCAGAACCTGCTCCGGTCGCGCCAAAATCCCACGCCGAGGCAAAGTATGTCGTACAATAAATCCAATCAGCTCTGGATCGTCGGTAGACGCATAATCCGACGTCAGGCTGTCAAACTCTCTTTTGCCCAACGCCTGCATGGCGCACAATCGCCAACTGGCCTGATTGAACAAATCAGGGTCAGGTTGCCCGTACATAAATGGATACGGGTAGCTGCGCCAATCGTAATTTTTCTTAACAGTTTTGCCAGATGCAAAATCTCGCTGAATTGCTTTGTCCCAATCCACATTGTCGCTGACCATCTCGCCACTGATCGCGGGTAACGGCGCCATCGGCGCTGTTTCGGAAACATAGTAGCCCGAGCGCCCAACCGATTTGATGTAATCATCCGCAACCAGTTCGTGATAGGCTAGCGTTACCGTAATCCGTGAAATTCCCAAATGCTCCGCCAGTTTTCGCGATGACGGAAGCTTCTCGCCCGCCCGCAAACGACCGGCCAGAATGGCCGAGGCCACGATCTGCTGAATCTGGCTTTGCAGACTGCCCTGAAAATTCGGGTCCAAAAAAAACGTATCTTCAACGAGAGCCATGGCTTCCTAATCTGGATATATATTGTGCGTATAACTGGCCCTATGGAATTCACAGGCGGCTCCTAATGTCAAATTAGAATTCGGCGTGATCGAACGCTACCCCTTCTTACATATTGGCCAAAGGACACCATCATGGCTTTTGACGTACAAACAAATTCGCTTGCGGAATACTGGCTTCCGTTCACTGACAACAAAGGTTTTAAAGAAAACCCGCGCATGATTACCAAGGCCAGCGGCGTTTATATGACCGACATCCACGGCGGCACCGTAATCGACGGATCATCGGGCCTGTTTTGCAGCCCCGCCGGCCACAGCCATCCCAAAATCATCGAAGCGGTGCATCAGGCAATGCAAACCATGACCTATGTGTCACCTTTCGGATCCGCCCACCCCCTTAGCTTTGCATTGGCGGAAAAGGTCGCGCGCCTGTTGCCTGAAACGTTCAACCACGTATTTTTCGTCAATTCCGGCTCCGAAGCGATCGATACCGCCTTGAAAATGGTCATGGCTTATCATTCTGCGATGGGGTCGGACCGTAGCCGTTTCGTTTCGCGCGAACGGGCCTATCACGGCGTGAACATTGGTGGGGTGTCCTTGTCCGGTCTGGTGAACAACCGCAAATCCTTCCAGTCGGTAATGCCAAACGTGGTGATGATGCGCCACACTTGGAACGCGGATGAACTAATGGTGCGTGGCCAACCCACGCGTGGTGTGGAACTTGCTGATGATCTTCAGCGCATGGTCGACACCTATGGCGGCAGCACAATTGCGGCCTGTTTCGTGGAACCTGTTGCTGGCTCCACCGGCATCCTTGCCCCGCCCGTTGGCTATCTGGAACGGTTGCGCGAAATCTGTGATGAACACGGCATCCTGCTGGTGTTTGACGAAGTAATTACCGGGTTTGGTCGTATCGGTGAAAAATTCGCTACTGATACATTCGGCGTCACGCCCGACATCATCACTATGGCCAAAGCGTTGACCAACGGATCAATCCCGATGGGCGCTGTTGCCACCACCGACCATGTGCATGACGTGATTTCCGATAAATCCGCCCCCGGCGCAATCGAGTTTTTCCACGGTTATACATACTCGGGCCACCCCGCTGCCTGCGCGGCGGGTTTGGCGGCGCTGGCGATTTATGAGGAAGACGGTCTGTATGACCGCGCGGTGGACATGTCGCCCTATTTCCTTGATTCCGTCTATCAGCTAAAGGACCACCCGATGGTCAAAGATATCCGAGGCATCGGCATGGCAGCGGGCGTCGAGCTGATCGACAAAGGTGGGCAAGCCCAAATTGATCTGTTCTGGAACGGGATGCATGTAAAATTTACTGGCAATACCGGCGTCCTTGCACCGATGTTTATTTCCGAAAAATCCCACATTGATGAAATGATGGAGAAGTTGAAGAAGACGCTGGACGGGTTAGCAGCTTAACTGAGAAATTCAAAAGCCGAAAACACGAAAAAGCCCCGCGCTTTCGCTCGGGGCTTTTCAATTCTGTCGGGCGGTTTAGTGGCCCAGAATTTGGCTCAGGAACAATTGCGTCCGTTCCGATTTCGGATTGTTAAAGAACTCTTCCGGCTCGTTTTGCTCCACGATCTGGCCTTGGTCCATAAAGATAACGCGGTTCGCCACCTGGCGGGCAAAGCCCATCTCGTGGGTCACACAAATCATCGTCATGCCTTCTTCAGCAAGCTCGATCATTGTGTCCAGAACTTCTTTGATCATCTCGGGGTCCAACGCGGATGTCGGCTCATCAAACAGCATGATCCGTGGTTGCATACACAGCGATCTGGCAATCGCCACACGCTGTTGCTGACCACCTGACAACTGACCGGGGTATTTGTCGGCCTGCTCAGGAATCTTCACCTTTTCCAGAAAGTGCATTGCAGTTTCTTCGGCTTCCTTGCGCGGTGTTTTACGAACCCAGATCGGTGCCAACGTGCAGTTTTCCAGAATGGTCAGATGCGGGAACAGGTTGAAGTGTTGGAAACACATGCCAACCTCGCTCCGAATCTTGTCGATGTTTTTCAGGTCTGAAGATAGTTCAGTCCCGTCTACAACGATGGTGCCTTCCTGATGCTCTTCCAATCGGTTGATGCAACGGATTAGCGTTGATTTGCCCGACCCAGACGGGCCACAAACCACAATCCGTTCGCCACGGTTCACCGTCATGTTGATATCTTTCAACACATGGAATGCGCCGTACCATTTGTTCATACCTGTTATTTCAATCGCCACTTCGTCCGATACGGACATTTGTTTGCGAGATGTTGCGGAATCAGACATTTACGTCACTCCTTTAAGTTAATGACCAGTCTGAAGCTTACGCTCCAGATACATGGAATAGCGGGACATGGAGAAGCAGAACAGGAAGAAGACGAAGG
>Ga0209633_10004107_pt1 | contig 13181 bp, 9 predicted proteins | sample Cruoilmetagenom1_FD_187290 | JGI IMG/M metagenome (GOLD analysis project Ga0209633, IMG submission 187290) | Oil polluted marine microbial communities from Coal Oil Point, Santa Barbara, California, USA - Sample 1 (SPAdes) (version 2) | ecosystem: Environmental > Aquatic > Marine > Oil seeps ... | reverse complement strand
GGTTCTTTCTATATCTATAGCAGGAAACACTCTTTTATTAGACAGTCTTCTTGAAAGCACCACTTCCTGATTACCCGTCCCCTGAAACTCTCTGAATATTAATTCATCCATTTTAGAGCCTGTGTCAACCAAAGCAGTTCCTATGATGGTTAAACTACCACCATATTCAATATTTCTGGCAGCTCCAAAAAAAGACCTGGGGAAAATCATGGCCCTGGAATCCAGCCCCCCACTTAAACTTCTGCCAGAATCTCCTTCAGTATTATTAAACGCTCTAGACATGCGGGTTATAGAATCAAGTAAGATTAATACATCTTCTCCCATTTCCACTTTCCTTTTAGCAATTTCTAAAGTCAGACGACAAAGGCGAGTATGATTAATAAGATCTTGATCCATGCTAGATGCTAAGACTTGTCCTTTAATAGAACGCACCATATCTGTAACTTCCTCAGGACGTTCATCTATAAGCAAAACATAGATAGAAATATCTGGATTACTGATGGAACAACCATTAGCAATATCTTTCAAAATAGTTGTTTTCCCTACTTTAGGAGGAGCTATAATTAAAGATCTCGACCCTTTACCTATAGGAGATAAAAGATCTATAACTCTAGTGCTAAGGGGGCCATCTTCTGTTTCAAGTTTTATTCTTTGATTAGGTGAAATAGTAGTAAGTTTATGATATGGTTTAGGAACTCTATAAATTTCAGTTTGCTTATTATTCAAAGAAATGATTTTTTTTAAAATAAGATTTCCCTCTTTACCATAAACCCCTTCCCCTTCAATATAAATCCCTGATCGGAGCCACTTTCTCCTGATAAATTCTGCCGGAACAAACGTATCATCTTGAGATTCCCGATAAAAAACCCCTTTTTTCCTGATAAACCCAAATCCTTTCTGATTAACGTCTAATATTCCTGAAATTTTAATTAAAGATGAATCCATATATTAACCTTGTTTGTTACCTGAATCTTGATTAACTTTTAACTTTAAAGATCTGCTTAATTAGCCTTGTCATTATACTTTAGAAAAGTTAAAAGGAACCTAATTATTCTGTTCTTTAGAGTCAAGTAAAAAGGAAAATATGAATACAGGCATAAAAAAAAGATATCAAGGTGTTTTTCTGCTTATTTTTATAAATTTCTTGATATTTGTTATTAAAGATATTCTTCATATCCCGTTAACGTTCCTCTTTCTAAACAATAATGATCCTTCCTGGTATCAGCTAATAACCGCTCTTTTCTGCCATGCTAATTATACTCATTTATCAGGCAATATGTTTTTTCTATATATATTTGGACGTCTAATTGAAGAAGAGGAAGGAATGTTCGGGATATTTGCCTCTTATTTCATATGTGGGATAGGAGCTAACATCGTCTCTATCTTCTTCTTACATGATACTGGATACTCTTTAGGGGCATCTGGAGCAATTTTTGGTTTATTTACAATAGCTATGCTAATCAAATTCAAACTTAATTTATATAATATTTTAGAAATCCTTATTTTAGCTCCTTTTGTGATAGGGCATATAATTAACGAAACAAAACTGGTTGGAAATTCTGATAATATAGGGCACGGAGTGCATATAAGTGGAGCATTTGTGGGAGTTCTATTAATTCTCTGGTTAAAACATCTAAGTAAGAAATATAGAAATTAGACATGCAAAAAATCGAGTATTTCAAATATCTCAAAGAGATTATAGCTTATGAGAGAGAAGCTGAAGCTGTTTTAGGATTAGAAGAACTTAAAAAACTATCTGTTCAAGCAAGAGTAGTAAAGCACTTAGCTTACAAAGGGGCTTTATTACTAGAGAAAGGGGAGAATGATACTTCAGTAAATATTATTTTCCAAAAATCAAGATCTTTCAAATCTGAAAACGAAGACTTCCCATTCCAAAGAGGAGATAGAATTATTCTAGAAGGTAACCACCATTTATCTTTTAGTGATGTGCTCAAAGGGGAAGTAATAAGGATAAAAGATGACTTAATATGGATAAAATTCTCAAAAAAATTCCCAAAAGATGTTAGATCAGGGAAATGGCATCTTAACCTGCTCGCGAATGAATCAACATGGAAAAGAATAGAACAAGCTATTGAAATTCTCTCAAATAATCCTGATGAAAATCAAGAAAATTTAACTGCAATTCTACTTGGACAAAAGCAACCAGCTCAAATAAAATGGAAAGTAGAAAGTTTTTTTAATCAAAAGCTTAACCTGACTCAGCAACATACTATTCAAAATTCATTAAATCAGAAAGAACTAGCCCTTATCTGGGGACCCCCTGGAACAGGAAAAACAACTGTATTAGTTGAAATAATCCAGCAAGCTGTTCTCAAGGGACAGAAAGTAATGGTTTCAGCCCCTTCTAATCTGGCAATGGATAATATTTTAGAAAAACTTTTAAAATCAAACATATCCTGTGTACGTCTTGGAGTAGATCATAAAGCTGCAGAATCATTAAGAGATATAACAATGACTTCTTTAAAAAGAAATCATAAATCCATGAAAGAAGCTAAAGAGTTATTTAAAGAAGTTACACGCCTTGTAAACTGGCTAAATAAAAAACGGAGTCGTAGTTATATTCCACAAGCAGAATATCAAAGGACTACTAAAGAAATTAATAATCTTTTTAAAGAAGCATATAAAGTAGAGAAAGGGGTGGCAAAAAAGATTATAAAAGAAGTTAGTGTTGTAGGAGCTACTCATGCTGGTTTTGCTTTCTCCTTATTAAAAGACTCCTCTTTTGACCTATTAATTATGGATGAAGCATCTCAAGCTATTCTTCCAATCTCCTGGGTCCCGATTTCTAAAACAAAAAAAATAGTATTTGCTGGAGATATCTGTCAATTACCTCCAACATACTTAAGTAAGCAAAACAGTTCCAGAAAAGAAGAACTAACCCTGTTTGAATCATTATTAGGGCTTTATCCTGATAATTCTTTCTTAGATATTCAATACCGAATGCATGAACAGATTCAATCCTGGCCTTCAAGACGATTTTATAATAATAAACTAATTGCAGCAGAGAATAATAAAACACATACTATTCAAGACTTTAAACTTTTAAACACTCCCATAGCAGGTGAAGATCCGGTAGTATTTATAGATACAGCAGGAACGGATTATAATGAGATATTGAATGAAGAGCTTAACAGTTTCTATAATTCTGGAGAAAGCAAACTTGTTAAGTTGATAGTGAATAGTTTAAAAGACGCAGGAATAAAACAGGAAGATATAGGAATAATCACTCCCTATAATGCTCAAGTAAAAGACTTAAAAACCCGCATTCCTGATTTATTACATATTAATAGTGTAGACAGTTTTCAAGGCAGAGAAAAAGAAATAATAATTATCTCTTTAGTCAGATCTAATAGATTAAGAGAAACGGGTTTTCTAAAAGATTTCAGACGGATGAATGTAGCCTTTACTCGTGCAAAAAGGCAGTTAATTGTAATAGGTGATTCTGTCACCATAACGTCTATTAATTTCTTTGAAGACTGGACAAACTGGATAGAACAAAAAGAATATTGGCACTCCGCCTGGGAATTCATTGAGCTTTGAATAAATAAAAAATCTGCTGCTAAAAACCTATAATCCATCCTGATTTATAATATCAAGAATTCTATCTCCCAACTCCTTAGGGATAAAAGGCTTGAAGATTACGCCCTTTGCTCCTTTAGCCATCATATCTTTAAGTATCTTATCATCATTTATAGCGGTTAAAAAGATAACAGGCATATACCTTAAACTATTCGTCCCCTTTAACCTTGCCAGCAATATATTGCCATCACCATTATCCATCATATAATCAGACAGAATAACATCAAATTTGTTAGTCCTCAACTTTTCAAAAGCTGCCTCAATATTTTCTACAGTTTCTACATGAAAGCCGTAAAATTGCTCAAGACTTTTGGAAATTATCATTAACATAGCTATGTCATCATCAACAACTAGGACTTTCATTCTTTAAAACCAATCATGTTTCTTATTTCTCATTCTTAAAATTTGACTGTGGGACCAAGTCATTATTATTACTTCTCAACACAGCTCTAATTCTGTCTACAAGCCGTTTTGGATTAAAAGGTTTCACAACATAATCATTAGCTCCATGCTGAATACCATAAATAATATCTCTTTTTCTATCCTTTGCTGTAAGCATTATAACAGGTGTTTTTGTATAAGAACTTAACTTTCTTACTTTTTTTAAGACTTCAAACCCATCCATTAAGGGCATACTTACATCAAGCAAAATAAGATTGTAATAATTTTGCAGCTTCTCTTTCTGTTTAACTGCCTTTAAAGCAGCCAGTCCATCTTCAAAATGATCCACATCGAAACCCTCATCTTCTAGCTGTTTCATGACTATTCTTGAGATAAATTTATCATCCTCAGCTAAAAGCACTTTCATTTTTAAAAAATAATTCTTATCTTGAGAAGATAAAATTCTATTTCTTCCTGTCATTTTAGCGATGTAAAGTAACTTATCTGCCTTATCAATATTATCAGAAAAAGATCCTTCTAAATCAATGCTTGAAACTCCTGCAGAAAAGGTAAGATTAATATTCACATTCTTCGGAGTCATTAAAAATGAATGTTCTCTTATGGTATCTAATACTTTTATTAAAGCATTTTTAGCCCCTTCCTCGCTAGTATTTGGAAACAAAACAATAAATTCCTCCCCTCCCCAGCGCCCTAAGATATCTGATTTTCTAAAACCATCAACAATCATTCTTGAAAACTCTCTTAAAACTTTATCCCCCATAGCGTGACCATAAGTATCATTAACTGTCTTAAAAAAATCTAAGTCAATAATGGCAAGAGAGAAATCTTCTTTTGATCTGTTAGCATAAGCTGATTTTCGGTCAAAAGCCTCTGTCAAGGCAACTCTATTTAAAAGATCTGTTAAAGGATCGTTATGCAAACGATGAGAAATCTGCTTATCTTTATGTAATCTGGCAGAAACAAACGTCACAAATGAATCACAATCCAGAGGTTTTTCAAAGAAATCATCGGCTCCTAAAGCATAGCACTCTGTTTTTAATTGAGTTCCAGCAATACTTGCAAGCATAAAGATAGTAACAGATGCTGTTCTAAGATCTTCCCGTAATTTCACAAGTAGATTACGACCATCATCATCAGGCAGAACAATATCTATAATGATCAGAGATATCGGATAGGATTCAATTAATTGATACGCTTCAGATGCAGTATGTGCTATATGAATTATCCTCTTTGGAGAGGACAATTTATTCTCTAAAATATGACAAATAGCAGAGTCATCATCAACTATTAAGATGCCTGTTTTCCCTTTTCCATCAAATACTCGAAAAGATTCATCATCTACTGCAACAATATCTTTCAAAATTTTTATTAAACACTTGAATTTAAGAAGTATATCCTTATCAGAAGCAGATTCTAATTCTTCTGCAGCATCAGTTATATCTTTAAAACCATAAGTAGCTCCAGAACCTTTCAGTGCATGAGCAATTCTTTTTATGAACTGAATCCCCTTGTCTTTATTCTGATCAAACAGGCTTCTTGCAACCTCTAAAGCATCTATTCTCGCTGGAAGATTCTCTTTATACCACTGCTTTAATTCATCCATTATAAAACACCCCCCCTAATACACTCCCCATTAATTTTTTTTAACATACAAACTGTAGTGGTTGAATCAAAAATGCTTAGCTACAAGGAACGCACGATTTTTTCTATCCGGAGTGTACTACTGTACATGAGGAATAAAAAAATCTTGCAGTGACGCAGTAGATAAGTATTTTTCATTCAACCACTGAGTTCTTTTAACAGGCATACTAAGACATCCGGTTTCGAAACAAACACCGAGTTAGGACATGCTTGTTTCACTTTTTCTTTTAAACTTATATCTTTTGTAACAAACACCGCACAAGTTTGATTATTATACTCCATAGAAGACACCACCATAGGAAGATCAGAAAAAGTATCTCCACATATCAAATTAGAAGAACTTCCAAGCTTTAGGTCTAGCTCCTGATTTAAGAAAGTAACTCCATCACCCTTATCAAAGTCCTTTGAAGATTCTGAATCAGAACCTTCAATGGTAAGTATCACCTCAATATCTTTTCCTGTATCTTCAATTCTAAAAAAATGATCTTCAGGATCTATCTCCTTAATCATCTCTTGTATAGAATCTAAAAAGGCTTTTGATTTTTGAGATGAAATGGAACCGTTAATATCTTGCCTGGCAATTGTAGTTTGCCCAAACTTAAATTGTAATCCTGATCCAATAAGAGTAAAAATATGATTATCACTACTTTTCAGAAAATCTTTCAAAAGCATATTAAATTCATTAAGTTTGTTTTGTTTTTCCTGTTTAATTGGAAAGCTTTTTTTTATGCCATCCTTATCTAAATATTCTCTACCTTTAGAACCAGCATAAATAAAAACACCAGGTCTATCCACTGAAATATCTATCAATCCAATATCATCTAAGGGAGCTGAGGTTAGAATAACAGCATTTTTCATAAGATTGGAAAAATTTGATATATATATGGAATTATAAACAGACTGAATAGATGAACGATACCTGCCGCAATAATTATTAATCGTTCCATCTCTATCTGAGATAAAATTATCAAATTTAATCCCTTTTAGAAACTCTACACCATCTTGAACCTCTTTTTTCATATTGCTATCATCTGCATAAAGATGGTTTAAGAAATGATTTTTATCCATCTCTAGAAATAAAATATCTTTTTTTAGTTCATCTATCTCATACGAAAGATCAATGGTCATATTCATCTCTTCAGATACTTTAAGAATACACTCTTTCTGATCTGATGAAATTCTTTCTAAAGTAAAAAGAACTTCTTTCAATTGTGAAACGGATTGCTCAGCAAATAGTTTTCCTTGATAATAGGCATTAACCAGATCTCTTCTGATTTTAATCGTTGAATCCATAATATCATAGAATTGGCTTAAAGTTTCAATATTCATTATTCAAACTCCTTATCAAATGATCACATATGCAAAAGATAATTAACTGCTATCTCTATATGCTTTATATCTATCTCCGCATATTTTATTCACTATTTTTGGTTATCGTTATAAATAATTAACACTCAAATATACTGAGTAAATTAAACCACCGATACATCTTAAGTCTCTGATATAAACTCCTCTATTTTCTGAATTAACTTTGTAGAATCTGGGCTTTTTATAATATATTCATTGCCTCCTGATTGAATAGCTTTGATAATAGAAGATTTAAGAGCATTTGAAGATAGGAATATCACAGGGAGTGAAAGCCCCAATTCTTGTCTTATACGAGAACATGTTTCATACCCATCTAACCTGGGCATCATTACATCTAAGATAATCAAATCTAAATGACCTTTCAAGTTTGTATCAGCATCATTTAATTTTATCAATTCCGTAAGCTTGTTCAGGCAATCTAATCCATCTACACTATAAGATACTTCATATCCTAAAGATAAAAGCTCTTTGCCTACTATTGTCCGGATAAATGCTTCATCATCTACAATCATTATTTTTTTCATTATATATCTTCTTATTTATTATAAATATATCATAATTTAAACTGAATTGACTAATATTTTTTACCACAATCTTTTACCCGAATGTTGCACACTTGCAATCATTCAGCCCAGAAAATGGCTAAGTCCGTTAGGAATGATTGTTTTAACGCTCTCGCAAGCTGAAGCTTGCATACGAGCTGCAGATTCGGAGCGCAATAGAAAAGCTTATAAGATTGTCTCTTGATTTATAAAATAATACAACTATTTTTTAAAAAATATAAATAAACGATAAACAAACATAAATAAAACACCAAATTCTAAAAACACATCGCTAATCCCTTTATGTAGTCAATTTTAAATGTAACGATCTTGAATAAGATCCAAAATAACAATTCTAAAATAAAACACCTTGATTTTCATAACAAGATCCGTTATTTTTTATTAATTCTTGAATATAAAATTATAAGTTTTTTAAAAAATCCATTCATAAAATAAATAAAATGGGGGGAGCAATGCAGATCAAGACAAAATTATATATATCTATTGCTATGATGTTTGCTGTGATTGTAATTATTATTGCAGGAACAAACTTCATTTCAAAAAAACAGAAATCTGATGTTTTAGTTATTAATCTCGCAGGCAGGCAAAGAATGCTTTCTCAGAAAATGACTAAGGAAGCATACATAATTAACAGCTTAATTACCAAAGATAAAGATACTTCAGATGCTGCTAAAACCTTACAGAATTCTATTACTATTTTTGACAAAACTTTAAATGCCTTAAAAAATGGGGGGGAAGCACCCATTACTCTGAATCCTGATTCCAGTAAACTACAGAAATGTCCCAACCCTTCTAAAGTAATTAAAGGTCAACTTTCAACTGTTGCATCTATATGGGAAGAACAAAAAGAAATCCTTATAACTTTGGCAAAACAACAAAAAACTCTTAACTTAGATGAAGCTGCAAAAAGAAGCCTTAACTTACTTAAAGAATCCAATGCAGTTGTGGGGATGTTACAAACGGAATCAGAAGCTAGAGTAAAAACTTTAACATCTATTCAGATATTAGGCATTATTCTTGGGCTTATAGCTGTTGCAATTATGATAAAAATTGTACAAGATATTATGGTCAAATTAAATATCGTTAATAATCTTGTTGATAAATATTCAAAAGGAGATCTTACTGAAAGAGTTGAAGTAAAAGTAAAGGGAGAAGGAGACGAGCTTGATGATACTATGCGCAGAATCAACAGACTGGCTGAAGGAATTGCTGCTCTTATAAGTGAAATCTATGCAGCCAACAACACACTTGCTCTGACCATTAAAGGGCTTTATACTTCTTTCCAGATGATAGGTGAAAAAGCAGAATCCATGAACTCAGGATCTTCGAATGTTGCGGCTGCTGGAGAAGAAGCTTCTGCAGGAATTGTTCAAATATCAAATGCAGCAGAAAAAATGTCTACATCTATGTCCACCATCTCTTCTGCTATGGAAGAGATGAGTGCTTCTATCTCAGAAGTATCTAATAATTGTCAAAATGAGTCAAAAATTGTGACCAATGCATCTACTCAGGTCAAAGTAACTCAAGATGATATGAATAAACTTGCTAATTCAGCTAAGGAAATTGGTAGGGTAATATCTGTTATTAGTGATGTTGCTGATAGAACAAATCTTTTAGCATTAAATGCTACCATTGAAGCTGCATCAGCTGGAGAAGCCGGAAAGGGATTTGCTGTAGTAGCTAATGAAATAAAAGAGCTTGCCAAGCAGACATCTAATGCTACTTCTGAAATAAGAACCCTTGTTGAAACTATCCAGAATGATACCGGCACCTCAGTTACAGCAATGAATAGTGTTACTAGTATAATAGGTGAGATAAATAATATATCACATTCTATCGTGACGTCAGTTGCAGAACAATCAATAGCAATAAATGAAATTTCAGAAAATCTTTTAAGTGCAAACACCCAGGCAATAGAGATGTCCTCAAATACTACAGAGTCATCTGTTGGGCTTACTGAAGTGTCTAATAACATTCTGAATGTCAGCAATGAAACAAATGATGTTGTAAATGAATTAACTGAGATGAAGGGTGATGTCTCTAGTTTAAAGGATCTAACTACCAACCTTGAAAATGTTGTTCATACTTTTAAAATAAAAACAGAGTTCATCCAATGGAGTGATACATTAAGTGTTGGCAATAAAAAAATTGACCAGCAACATAGGACCTTAATAAAACTGATCAATGAACTAAATGAAGCATTTGCTGAAGGCAAAACTAAATCTGCACTTACATCTATCTTAGATGAATTGGCTAATTATACTGTAACCCACTTTAAAGATGAAGAAGGGATTATGGAAAAAGGTAATTATCCTAATCTTGAAGATCATAAAAAGATTCATATAACTTTTGTAAATAAAGTTGTAGAAACTGTAAATAATGTTAAATCTGGAAAAACAATGGCCTCCAAAGATTTAATGATATTTTTAAAAGAATGGTTAATTGATCACATTATGGGAACAGATCAACAATATGTTCCCTATGTAAAGAATCTATAATAGCATATATAAATATCAATCGTAAAACATATAAAAGAACACTATCGAATATTTCATGATTTTCTATTTATAAGTTAATTAAATTGCTATTTATTGCTAAATGATTGATCTACTTATCGTTATTATCTAAATCTTCAATATTTTGTTACTAATTCTACATATTTCATATATTATTCTAAATAATAGTATCCTTTTATAAAAAAATAATTTGAAGTTTAGTGTCATTTTGTTACAAGATTATAACTTGAATTTATTAAACTTGATATTATTAATCGAAAGAGGAAAAACACATGGTTATTGAAGGATTAAAGTTAACAATATTAGGAATGGGAATGGTATTTATATTTCTTGTTCTTTTAGTTACCTTCATTCAGATTTCCAGCTCTATTTTAGCTTCCACAACAAAACAAGAGCTTAAAACTTTAGAAGGGGAATTAAGCAATTCTTCATCTGCTAAGCAGAATGAAAATAATCAATCAACACTGATCGCAGTTATCACTGCAGCAATCAATACATATAGAAAACATAATCAAATCTAATATTAATAATGGAAATAATTTATAATTTAAGGAAATAAAATGAAAAAAATAAAATTTATGGACACTTCTTTTAGAGATGGATTCCAATCATACTTTGGAGCTAGAGTTTTAACTAAAGACTTTATTCCTGCTGTTGAAGCTGCTGCTGCTGCTGGTATTGACCACTTTGAAGCTGGCGGTGGAGCTCGTTTCCAAAGTCTTTTTCTTTATTGTGGCAGCTCTGCTTTTGATATGATGGATAAATTCAGAGAAGCTGCTGGCCCTGATGCCAAACTTCAAACTTTAGCACGTGGCATTAACGTAGTAGCTCTTTCTGCTCAACCTAAAGATATGATTAATCTACATGCAAAAACTTTTTCGAATCACGGAATTTCTCATATTAGAAACTTTGACTGCTTAAATGATGTAAGAAATCTGGATTACTCTGGAAGATGCATCACAGATGCAGGTCTTCATCATCAAGTTTGTGTAACAATGATGGAACTCCCTCCACATTGTTCAGGAGCTCATGATGCAGAATTCTATGCTAAATCTTTAAAAGATATTTTAGATTCAGGTCTTCCTTTTGATTCAGTATGCTTCAAGGATGCTTCTGGGACTTCTAATCCTCAGAAAGTATTTGAGACTATCAAAAAAGCCAGAAGCTTACTTGGGAAAGATATTGAAATATGGTTGCATTCACATGCTACAGCCGGAATTGGACTTTTACAATATAAAGCAGGAATTGAAGCTGGATGTGATGGTGTTTGTCTTGCCAGAAAGCCAGTTTCCGGAGGAACAGCCCAGCCAGACCTTCTTTCTATGTGGCATGCATTAAAAGGGACTGATTATTCTTTAGATATAGATTACAAGAAAATTTTAGAAGCTAATGAAGTATTTAAAGATTGTATGAAAGATTATTTTTTCCCGCCAGAAGCATTGGCAGTTTCTCCTGAAGTTATTCTATCTCCCATGCCTGGAGGAGCTCTCACTGCTAATACTATGATGATGAGAGACACAGGCACTTTACATCTTTACTCTAAAGTTATTGAAGAGATGAGTGAAGTAGTAGCCAAGGGTGGATTTGGGACTTCAGTAACTCCCATGTCTCAATTCTATTTTCAGCAGGCTTATGCTAACGTTACCCTGGGTAGATGGAAAAAGATTACAGAAGGTTATGGAAAAACAGTACTTGGTCATTTAGGTCATACTCCTTCAAAACCAGATCCTAAAATTGTTAAACTTGCAAAAGAACAATTAGGGCTTGAAACTTATTCTGGAGACCCTGTTGACAAAATAGAACCAGGAGTCCCAAAAGCAAAAGCTCTTTTAGAAAAAGAAGGATTACCTGTAACAGATGAAAATATTTTCATAGTAGGTGCTTTAGCGACGAAAGGTGGAAACAAAGGGTTAGATTTTCTACAGGGAAAAGCTACTATTTCAGTACGAAAAGTATCAAAAGATACTACTGAAAAAACACCTGAAATCAGTAAAGCAAATACTCCAACTTCTTCTGATTCTGGAAACTATACGGTAACTGTTGATGGTAAAAGTTATAATGTTTCCGTAGCAACAGGAACAGGCGTGGTACAAGCTATAATCCCTGCAACACCTGCTCCAGCTACTGAGCATGGAGGTGGCGCTATAGAAGTTAAAGCCAAACTTCCTGGAAATGTCTTAAAAATATCTGTTAAAATGGCAGATGCGATTAAAAAAGGCGATACATTACTCGTTTTAGAAGCAATGAAAATGGAAACACCTGTTATTGCTACAGATAATGGAACCATTGCCTCTATTCATGTAGAACAAGGTGATGTTGTAAAAGCTGGACAGCTTCTTGTAACAATTGGCTAATTCTAAAAATATGCAACTATAATTTTTTAATAAGTAGGAAATGATTAATGAAAAAGCTTACCTTTTTATTGTTTACCCTTAGTCTTTTTGCAATGAGTTCTTTATCTGCAAAACCCGCATGTTGTAATACAGTTAATGATAAAAGAAGTGAAAAGGAAGAAGCTGTTTGTAATAAAGAAATAAATCAGGAAAAACTTCCATCCATACAAAACATGATTACAAACATGTGGAGATCTACTGGAATTTCTGCATTTATCTCCGAAAATCAAAAAAGCTGGAATCTGGGACTAGGACGTTTTTTAATGATTGGCATAGGCCTACTTCTATTATTTCTAGCTATCTCTAAAGGATTTGAGCCATTACTTCTCGTACCTATTGGATTTGGTTGTATCTTATCTAATATTCCTTTAGCAGGAATCAATGAAGATGGTGGAATCTTGAGTTATATTTATCATGGTGGCATAGAAACCGGAATTTTTCCATTAATTATATTTATGGGGGTGGGAGCCATGACAGATTTTGGCCCCATGATTGCAAATCCTAAAACGGCCCTGCTAGGAGCAGCAGCCCAATTTGGTATATTTGTAACTTTGATTGGAGCCCTTTTTCTATCAGAAGTTATTCCAGGTATAAACTTTTCAATGGCTGATGCTGCTTCAATTGGAATTATAGGAGGTGCTGATGGCCCTACAGCTATTTTTTTATCATCTAAACTTTCTCCCAGGCTTTTAGGTTCA
>Ga0209633_10004105_pt1 | contig 13187 bp, 9 predicted proteins | sample Cruoilmetagenom1_FD_187290 | JGI IMG/M metagenome (GOLD analysis project Ga0209633, IMG submission 187290) | Oil polluted marine microbial communities from Coal Oil Point, Santa Barbara, California, USA - Sample 1 (SPAdes) (version 2) | ecosystem: Environmental > Aquatic > Marine > Oil seeps ... | reverse complement strand
GACGATGGTATCGAATTTTGCCGTACGAATACCATCTTTCAAAGAACGCCCATATCCTACATTATGAGGATGATTCACAACGGTGATACCTTGCGCCTTGGCGATATCACCAGTCTTGTCAGAAGAGCCATCATTGACAACAACAACTTCAAACTCCTTAATTTTGTTGTTTTTAAAAACAAGTTTGATTTCGTCGATGGTTTCTTTAATAGCATTTTCTTCATTGTAGGCTGGGATAACAACACTAATCATTTTTTATAATTCCAACAATTGATTGGCCAAAAAAGGATTTTGTAACACAGTTCATCATCCGTGAGATGGGAAGAACGTACTTATCAAAAAACTTAATTTGTCCGTTGATTGACTCATTTTCTAAGGAGTCATATTTTTTAAATTTATTCACGTACCATCCCAAACCTCCGATGGGGTTAAAATACTCAAGACGTACGATATCCCTTCGTTTTTCTTCAGGAACAGCTTGCAAGAAAGTCTTTTTTGTATAGCGACGGTAATGCCCAGCAAGAGTATCCATATCGGAGTAAAGAGCAGGAAAAGCTGGTGCAAAAAGGAGCAGATGCCCTCCTGGTTTTAAAACACGCAACATATTTTTAATGGCTTTATCGTCTTCTGGAATGTGTTCAATAACATTAAAGCAGATAACACTATCAAATTTCTTTCCCAAGCGATCTGGCAACGTATCTTCACACACATCAGCCGTAAAATAAGTATGGTTAGGATGATTTTTTTGCGCGTGATCTACAAGGCTTTGATCAATATCAACGCCAGCATAATCCTTTACTCCATGGGTGTTGAGGATATCACTAAAACCGCCATGGCCGATACCAACCTCTAAAACACTTTCACCTAAATAAGGCGCGAATAGATCAACGACCCAGTTATTATAATTAACAGCCTCGGAAATCGCTGATGAAAAGGTTTCGTTTTCCACAAGAACTTCTGTCATTTCTTTTACTTCCATTGTTCTAGCCAAAGGCCAAGACAGGTTAATCCAAAGAGTTTTAATCCATGGTCTACCTGTTGAGTTTCATGCTCTTGCCAAAGCTTATCCAAAATGGAGCTATTGGTCAAATGTTGCATTTTTTCTCCATACATAGCCTCTTTTGCTAAAGCCTTTGTTTCCTTATTAAGCCAGAGAGAAATGGGTGCATTAAAGCCCTTTTTTTGCCGGTAAAGAGTTTGGTGGGGTAAATATTTTTCTTGGCTTTTTTTAAGAAGGTATTTTTTCTCTTGCCCCTTTAGTTTTAAAGACACAGGGAGGCGGGCTGCAAACTCTACTAAGCGATGATCCAAAAAAGGAGCCCGCGTTTCAAGGGAATGAGCCATGCTTGCCCGATCAACCTTGACCAAAATATCATCTACAAGCCATGTTTTTATGTCTACATAGCTCGCCTGATCAAGGGGGTGGCAGTCTTTCACATCTTCAAAATAAGAATTAAAGTCAGCAAACGCGCTTTGTGTAGGGTCAATTGGCGTTTTCAACAACTTCTCTAACTCTCTTGGCTTGAAGATTTCCCGCCAAGAGTAATGCGCTCGTCTATAATCATGGCTTGAACCATATAAAAATTGTTTTGCTTTATAATCAAAGCTAACCTTATCAAATTGTGTTGGGAGAATTTTTTGAGCAAGGGCATGGCCTCCCTTAAACAAAAAGCGTGGCAAAGCTGAGAAAGTTTGATAAAGCTTGTCCGCTCCATAGGTTTCATAGCCTAAAAAAAGCTCATCTCCACCATCACCAGACAAAGCAACAGTCACAGATTTTCGAGCAAATTCCGCTAGGTAGTAAGTTGGAATAATAGAGGTATCTGCAAAGGGCTCATCGGTTTTTGCAACAATATCAATAAGGTTTTGCACTAAATTTGGTGTTACCGTTTTCACATGGTGATCCACCTTCAGATAATCTGCAACCTGTTTACTTTCTTCGATCTCACTATAGCTTTTTTCCTGAAAGCCAATGCTAAAAGTTTGTGTTTGAGAAGGTACTTTTAATTGACGGGTCATCCCCGCAACGAGGGTTGAAGAATCAATACCCCCACTTAAAAAGGCGCCCAAAGGCACATCACTAATCAATTGTCCGCCCAAGCTCTGAGACAATAAAACATTAAGCTCCTCGGATGCTTCTTCTTCTGTTATGTTTTCATCTTTTGAATGATAAGAAGCGGCCAAATCCCAATAGCGTTTAAGCTGAGGTTCCTGCCCCGCTTTAATATGCAAATAGTGGGCAGCCGGTAGCTTTTGCACCCCCTTGAAAAAACACTGAGAGGTTAACGTATAGTTAAGTGATAAAAAGTGCTGCAGAGCCGCTGGATTGAGCTGTTTTTCAAAAGCTGGGCACGCCATCAGCGAAGCAAGGCCCGATGAAAATCCCAAGCCTGATTGAGGAGAATTCGCATCAAAATAGGCGTAAAACAAAGGTTTTTCCCCTAAACGATCTCTTACCAAAAAAAGGTCTTGGGTGTGCTTATCAAACAGAGCAAAAGCAAACATACCAACAAATTTTTGGAGGCTCTCAACCCCCCATTTTGCCCATGCCTCAAGAATGACTTCCGTATCGCTAGCTGTTTTGAAACGCACACCTTGTTGCTCCAATTGAGAGCGAATATCCTTGAAGTTATAAATTTCACCATTATAGGTTAAAAGATAACGCTTTGAGGCATCATACATTGGCTGATTAGCCGCTTCTTGGATGTCAATAATTGAGAGGCGTCGATGGCCAAAAGTAACAGCCTGATCTTGTTGAATGCCTTGCGCATCTGGCCCTCGATGAACCAATAGATCACACATCTTTTGAAGGATATCTTCAGTATTTTTGAATCGATGATTTGGGTCATAAAGCCCTGCGATACCGCACATACCTTAAAGTGCCTTTTCTAATTTATTTGTCACAAAAAGAGAACATAACAAAATAAGAACAAAACTCCAAAGGGGAGTAGCTGTATAAAGGGTATATCGGCTAATCAAAGGCTCAAAAAAAGCCACTAACATTAAGTTTCCAACATGAAACATAAAAAGCATTAAAAATGTTTCTTTTGCCAAAGAAAGCTGTGAGATATTCCTCATAAACACAAAGAAAGAAAACACCATAAGTACAAAGAAGCTCCAGTACCCCCCAAGGCTGTTAATGATAGTTTTTACATAATGCGTAAGATAAGAAGAAAAGTTGTTCTTTATTAAAGTTAGGCTTATGGAAATGAGTTGCCCATCGCGCACATAGGGGTTAGAAGTCAAATGTTTTAAGGCTGCTCTTCCACTAATTTGATGGCAAATAGTATTATACAGCCCGTCATAATGAAACAGAGGGTTCATATCATTTATATAATTAATATGTGCTCTTTTTTCTTGTAAATTTTCATAAGCATCCTTAAAAAAAGCTTTTTCTTGTGGGCTTTCAAATAAATCTGCATCTTTTTCCTTTGAAAGATAAAGAGGCAAAACAACTGCCTGATAACCTACAAAGGGAACTACTTTAAAAGAACCAGTTAAAATATAACTATAAGTTCTCTCCATCATTTGACCCGATAAAATAACACTCACTAAAATCAATGTTCTCCCCAAAAAAGAAACAAGTGATCCGTTTTTATAAAATAGATAGGTTACTAAAATAAAAAATCCTGGCCAAAGGAATATAAACTGAGATCTAGTCAGAGTTAATAAGAGAGCAAAACCAATGGCTATTAAAAGAGATTGAATTTCATTACTTCTTAAAAACTTAATCAAAAAAGAAAGCGTCATAAAAAACAAAGGATAACATAACGCCTCTGTTAATATTTGATTTCCAATTCCATGAATAAGGAAATAGGGGGAGAATAAAAACAAAAATATCATCATGTATAAAAAAGAAGAAAAGAAGAAGTGCCTGTTTAAGGTGCGCAAAAAATGATCAATAGCCAGTACACCAAGCCCCACTTGAACAGCTACAAGAACACCATATGCGTCTTGAAAAAAGAATTGATAGGCTTTTAAAAAAAGAGGATATCCCAAAGAACGATAGGAGGACATTGCCAAGTACCCATGAGAATCAGGCGCAATAACAGCGCCCTTTGTCAAAAGATAAAGGGATATTAAAGCAATGAACCCATAGAAGAAAATTTTTGTATTTCTTTGAGATGTGAAGCTATTCTCAAACATTCGATAATCCAACATTTATATCATTTTCCATTTATACACATAACACGATCTATCATCAAGACTTTGCAATGCTTATTTTCTTGTACTTTTGGCTATTTTTGCCTTATTGTGGGCATGAAGCTCCCTAAGTTAGAAAAGTTTTATTATGCGCGAAATTGTCTTAGACACAGAAACAACAGGTCTTGACCCCAATCTTGGTCATCGAATTGTTGAAATTGGGTGTTTAGAGCTTAAAAATCATATTGTTACTGGCGAAAAATTTCACGTTTATGTGAATCCTCGCCGTGATATGCCAGAAGTTGCTTTTGGTATCCACGGCTTGAGCACAGACTTTCTAAAAGACCACCCTCCCTTTGAAGATCATGCTGAAAAGTTTTTGCGCTTTATCGGAAAAGACCGCCTGATCATTCATAATGCTCGCTTTGATATGAAGTTTTTAAACGCAGAGCTTGAATGGTGTAAGCGCGATCCTATTCCTGTTAAACAAGCCTTCGATACCTTAAAGCTTGCTCGAGAGAAATTCCCAGGATCTCCTGCTAGCCTAGATGCTCTTTGTAAACGCTATAAAATTGATAACTCAAACCGTACATTGCATGGCGCCCTTCTGGATTCGGAGCTTTTAGCTGAAGTGTACCTCGAACTTATTGGAGGCGCACAGCCAGACTTTATAGGGGAAGGTACTTCCGAACAAGAAGAAAAAAAAGCTCAGCTCATTAACGTCATTGAACGACAAATTAGGAAAGCAAGGGAATTTGATTTATCACCCCATGAGCTTGAAGAGCATAAAGCGTTGCTAGAAAAACTTAAGAGTCCCATTTGGACTAAAAAGGCCTCATAATTTTTTTCAGGAGTACCCTATGAATACATCAACCACAATTGCTTTAGAAACGCCTTTAGCAACGCCTTCTTTTTGGAAAAGTGACCGCCTTAAGCAAAATACGCAAGGTGTCATTTGGAAGCTCTTAGCTTGCGCTGGTTTTGCAGGCGTTAATGCTTTTGTGCGCTATTTAACAGGAGGAGCAGGTGGCATTGAAAACCCCCTAACACCTGGAGTTGTTGCTCTTTTTCAAAATATTTTTGGATGCCTCATTATGCTCCCTTTTGTTTTAAAGGATGGCATTAGGAGTTTTTCAACAAAATACCCCTTCACCCATCTTATTCGTGTTATTGCAGCCGTTTTTGGTATTGTTAGCTTATACACAGCTTTTTCAAAAATGCCCATGGCTCAGGCCGTTGCCCTTCAATTTACAGGTCCCATTTTTTCAATCATTGGGGCAAAGCTCTACTTAAGTGAAAAAATTGGGGGCTTGCGTTCTTTAGGTATCATACTGGGTCTTATTGGTGCTTTTATCATAACAAGGCCCGATAAGGCTTTTTTAGGCACAAATATCAACTATCAAAATCTTGCCATGCTTCTTCCTATTGCCTCAGCCATTCTTTTTGCCATTGCAAAACTCTGCTCTCGAAAACTAGGCGCTGCTGGAGAAAAACCCCAATTGCTGGCTCTCTACCTCCTCTTTTTTATGATTCCCGTTTCAGGATTTTATGCTCTTTATGATTGGAGAACCCCCAACACTCAACAACTTCTTATGCTTATTGCTCTGGGAGGGTGTGGCTGCTTAGCGCACTACGCAACGGCAAAGGCTTATTCTCTGGCAGAAGTTGTTTTCTTAACGCCTTTTGGATTTGCAAGATTTGTCTTAACAGGTGCCATCGGTTATGTTCTTTTCTCTGAGTTCCCAAGCAATGAACTTGTCTGGTACGGAATAAGCTTTATTGTCTTAAGTGTTTTTGCCATGACATATGGAGAGATTCATTTAAAAAAACAAAAAACACCTGCCCCTTGTTAAAAAGTCATATCTCTATAAAATTAAGATATGTCTGACATCTTAGAACTTTATAACTTTAGCATTCATCGAAATGATATTACTCTTTTCGAACCTGTTTCTTTGACAATTGAGCGGGGACAAGCTTATGAACTAAGAGGGAAAAATGGCATTGGAAAAACATCTCTACTTGAAACGCTTTCTGGATTAAACACGTCCTTTAAAGGAGACTTTACTCTTAATCAACCTTATCTTTATATCTCTCAGCACCCCCCTTTTAATCAAGAGGAAACCCTTTTAGAAAATCTGTCCTTCTGGGCTGCGTTTTGGAACTACCCTGAATCTCTTCATCAGGCTCTTACAACATGGGGTCTTAAAACTCTATCTCACCTGCCTCACAAACATCTTTCTCAAGGGCAGCAACAGCGTGCTAACCTTGCTCGGCTTTCTTTAAAACCTGCTCCTCTTTGGTTATTAGATGAACCAACAGCAGCACTCGATCAAGACAGCATAACTGTTTTCCAAAGCGCACTCGAAAGTCATCTCCAACAAGGAGGTGGAGCCCTAATTGCTACCCATCATCCCCTTGACCTAACACAACAAATCATCCTCAAAGCTCCAAAAATAGACTCTTCTGCGTCTCCCTTAAAGGCTGTGGCATGAAGCATTTCCAACTATTTTTTAAAAGAGATATAAAGCAAGTTTTTTTAAACCCAAGGCTCCTTATTTTGCCTTTAGGCTTTTTTGCTGTGAGCTTTTTTTTGCTTTACTTCACAACTGCCTTAAATACCACCACCGAACAATCAATAGCTCTTTATTGGGTTGTTTTTACCCTCAGCACGACGGGCGTTTTAGGGCAAAATATTGCCCAAGATTATGATGGAGGCTTTTTACAAAGTCTCCAAAGCGAGAAAAAATCACTGCATTCTTATATTGCCTCAAAAGCCCTAAGCTTGATGTTTAGTTGGTCTCTTTCTTTCTGGGCGTTTTTGATGGGCCTTCAACTCTTGCACAATAAAATGACTCCTCATTTTGCCTTACAGAGTTTTATGATCATTGCGTCCCTGTCAGGTGCCCTTAGCTTTTTATACTGCTTGTTTGATGCCCTTTTTCTAAAAGCAAAAAGATCTCCGCTCCTTAGCCTAATTTTACTCGTGCCATTCATCTTGCCTCTTTTGATTCTCAGTCTCTTGAGTCTTGAGCAAAGAGAGCTCATGGCTCTACTACCTGTCTTGGGGTATGCTTTGTTTTTAGCCTTAGGAAGCTTCTTTCTCACTCAAAAAGCCTTGAACTCTCACTAAATATATAGTGATTTAGGTTTTGCCCCTGCAAATGACCGGAGGCGCAAGCGACGACGGCTATATTCCATAGCTTCGGAGCGCAGGAACAAACGGTCAGTGCAAAGATAATTTACTATAGTCTTTTCCAGCTATTTTTCGTTAAACTCTTGGTCAAACACATCCCCCTCTGTGTCTTCTTCATCGATCCAATTGTCATCTCTGGTCAAACTTGTTTCCTGGGATGGAAAGAGTTGGCGAGTTATTCCAGGTGTAATAATAGAAAAAGGATTGGCTGAAATTTCAGGTTTATCCTTTCGACCGGCAATGTAAAATGCAACGGAAAAAAGCCCTTCATTCTTCCCTCCTGAAATCACTTCACCAATCAACGGGATTTTTGAAACTAATGTGTTAACAACGTACAAGGGAATCATTGTGCCCTGAAGGTTAAGGCGCCCCTTATCTCCCTTCTCAATTTCACCACTCAAATTAAACCCTATGGAAATCCCATGTGCTCGACTTGCGTGAATTCTAAAGGCCTTAGAAGAGGCACCAAATCTCATCTTCAGCAATTTAAACTTCATCCCCTCACCACTTGTCAATTCCGCACCTCCCGTTGGAAATAGTGAGAAAATTCGTGTTAAGAGTGGTGCTTTTAACAAGGTGAAGTCTCGTACTTTCATCTTGCCCACCCACTCTTTTTTTCGGAATGCCGGATCGTGATAAGCAATGAGCTTCAACCTTCCACCCCGTATATTATCAAAAATATCCAAAGCTCTTAAGAAAGCTCCTCCTTGCTCTGTTTGAACACGCAATTTCCGAAGAGCCCCTTTTTTTGTTTGATAAATTTGAGCAAACACATCGCGTTTTCCTTTAACAGCCTCCTCCGTTAGGCCCGTGTAGGATAAATTTTGAACCAATCCCTTTTCAAGAAAGAGAGTGAGCTTATTATTGAGTAGCCCTAACTCTTTTCCAAAAACAACTTTTTGAGCCTCAAATTCTACCCGCATAGGCTCAGCATCAATAGGATGTTCTTTCAAATGTTGAGGATTAGAAAGCTCAGTTAAATCCGTATCCATAAAATTTTTAAGATCAATCTGCCCTGCTGTTAAATCAAGAAAACGCGCACCATTTTTATGGAGTAAATAAGTTGCCTTTAGAATATTCTTTTCCTTATGGGACCACACTAAATTGAGTGTAGATAAAGCTCCGTCCTCTGAAGAAAAATCAGCGCTACCACCTACAACCCATTGATTTTCATCTTTAAAAGATACTTTTTCTATACGTCGTAAACGCCCTTGTTCATAGACACCATCCACTACAAGAGTGCTCGGAATGCCAAAGTCTTTTTTATAAACAAGAGTGTTTACCTCAGCACCTTTCAAATTAATAGTCAAAGCGAGTGTTCCTCGTTTTTTTGCATCACTTTGATAGTGCAAACTCAACGGAGCCGTCCCTTTAAAGAAGACATCCGCTTCATGCCATAATTTAGATAAAGATGTAGGAGTTAACTGTGTTTGAACCTTTAAATCAAGAGCATTATTTTTTTCTTGGTGGGTTAAAAGAAGTTGTGATTCCTCACCATTTAAAAAGGCGTGACCTTTAACACTCACTTGCTTAGAGCCAACATTGATCTCTAGGTCTCCTTTTGATAAGACAACATTAAGATTAGCCAAGTCCCTTAAAGTGGCATTAGTTACCTTGGCACTCACGATTGTTTCGATCTTGCTTGTCTCAAAAGGAGAAAGAAGAGGAAACGTCATTTTTAACTTAGCTTGTGTTTGTCCTGTTGATGTTTCTGGATCAAGACCATAATCTTTGGCATATTCAAGAGGTTTGTGATCAATGAGGGATAAAACATCTCCAAGGCCCCCAACAATATTAACATCAAGAGCAAGGTGAGGGACTTTATCAGAAAACTTCCCAATAAAAAGCTCTCCAGATGAAATCTTCAACCCATGTGTTTCTCCACCTTTAATTTCTATATCAAAATGCTCCGCATCAAAATGCGCTGTTGCCATCAATTTATTTATTTTAGGCATTGTTTCAACATAGCTTAACAGAGCATTTTGCACTTCAATTGTCCCTGATAGACTATCTAGGGTGAAAAAAGTTTTTTGTGCTGAAAAATCAAAATGACTCTTCATAATGAGAGATGCTTTTGGAGAAGTTCCTTCCGTAATATTCTCTGTAATCCATTCACGGGCAGAGTTAGCGGCCCCTTTTGGCCACACTTTTGCTAGGTCTTTAAAGGGAATTTTTCGGACAGTTACATGGGTTTCAAGATGCAGCTGATCCATCTTCTCATCAATGGTACCTCGCGTAGAAATAGACATTGGAATATCTTGGACCGAGGTTTCCAATTCTTTTATGGTAAATTGCTTCCCTTTTAATTCTCCCTCAAAGGCAAGCTTTGGAAAGAGGAGAGGAGCATTCCAATAAGCAGATTGAGTCACGTCGGCATTACACAACGTCCCTTTCAAATAAGCCGCATGTTCGCCTGTCTTTAAAGAGTAGCTATAAGAAAGAGTTGAAGATAAATCTGTAAACGTAAGGTTTTGTAAAAAAACTTCCGGCACAATATCATCAAACGTGTCTGAGTCGAAACCAGAAACAGTAATACTTACACCAATATCGCCTACGTTCTCTTGATAAGCAATATCAGTTATAATTTCCCCTGCTCCTCCTTGATTTTTCGCGGATATTTTACCTTGAATCGTCACAGGAGAGACAGACCTTTGGGCAATACGAGCTGATAAATCAAAAATAATAGGCGTTTTTTGAGATTTAATCTCAAGGGTACTATCGGTCACTAATACGCTTTTTAAATCTAGGGTTTTCTTTAAAAGGTTATTAATGATCTTAAAACTAAGATTAGCCTTATAACGGTCTTCGCTTACTTCTCCCTTAAAGGAATGAATGGTAATTCGAGCGCCTTCAATCACTACTTCTTCAGGCACAGCCTTTAATTGTAAAAGTTTTTTTAAACCAAAATTGCACTGCACCTTTTCTAAGAAGGCTTCTCGGGTTTTCTGATGACCTTGAGCATAGCGAATATTCAAGCCTTCCAAGCGCAGTGGAGAGTCAACAGACTCCCAAGACAATTGGAGGGTTTCAAAATCAAGGGTATCAGATTTTGTCAGAACTTTTTCAATAATGCTGGATTTTAAGAAGTCTAAGTTAAGGGGCCCCCGAGACAGCTGAAACAACAAAATGCCAACGGCAAGCACAATGAGAAAAAAAAGACCTCCAAAAATAAGAGAGAGAATAGTAAAAAAGCGTTTCAAAAGAGGGCTCAATTTGTCCAGTTGTTTTTCAGCATATCATGTTTTTCAGTTTTATTCCCCCTTTAAGCTCAAAAGTATTATGGTCCAAAAGAGTCTTTTTCAAAGCTTCTTATAGGAGACTTTCCCGCAAGAGTTCAATCTCTAACCATTCTGTCTCATACGCCTCTTTTTGAGATTTTGCGCTCTCTAACTGGAGGGCTAAGTCCTGGGCTTTTAAAGAGTCGCGCTGATAAAGACTCGCATCTCCTAACTGCAGCTCAATATCTGCAATAACTTTATCAAGGGCCTCTATTTTTTTTGGTAACTCTTTTAAGGCGTGTTGGTGCTTGAAAGTAATCTTGGTTGGGCGCTTCTTTTCTTTCACCACGGGCTTTTTCTCTTTTGGACAAACCTGTTCTTTTTTAGGCGGCTTTGCTACGGAAGTATTCTTTTTACTTTGGCGTAGATAATCTTGATAGCCCCCTGCATATTCCTGCACGACGCCGTTTCCTTCCATAACAATGGTAGAGGTTACAACATTATCCAAAAAACTACGGTCATGGCTGACCAATAAGAGAGTTCCCTCAAATTGACACAACATATCTTGGAGGCGATCAAGGGTATCCATATCAAGGTCGTTTGTTGGCTCATCTAGGATCATGAAATTCGAGGATGTTGCTAAGGCTAAGGCCAATAGCAATCGGTTTTTTTCTCCCCCCGACAGCGTATAAATAGGGCTGCGCGCTTGCTCAGGTTTAAACATAAATTCCTTTAAATAAGCAATGACGTGACGCTGTTTTCCTTGGACATCAATATGATCTCCCCCCGTTGGACAAAAGGTTTCCCACAGGGTTTTCTTAAGATCTAAGGTCGCGCGGTTTTGATCCAAATAAATGGGATCCAAACGCTTGCCGATTTTAATTTTACCGCTATCGGGACGCAACTCCCCTATCAACATTTTAAGAAGAGTCGTCTTACCCGACCCGTTAGGACCAATAATACCAATGCGATCTCCCCGCACAATCTGTGTCGTAAAATCTTTTACAAGACATCGGTCTCCATAGGATTTTGAGATATTTTTTGCATCAATCAGAGCCCTACTTGATTCTTCCTTAAGGGAGGAATCCAAGCGCGCCATTTTAAGGTAACTTAACTGCTGAGCTCGTTTATCTCGCAACTCATAAAGACGCTTAAGACGTCCTTGGTTACGCTTGCGCCGCGCACTAATACCGCCTCTTGACCACTGCGTTTCTCGCTCAATGAGCTTTTCTCTCTTGGCTTGGCTCTTCATTTCCTCTTCAACGATTTGTGCAGCCCAGTCTTCAAAATGGGCATACCCTTTGTTCAAAGTTCTAACAAGCCCTTGATCCAACCAAAAAGTTTGCGTTGTGACATTGGCTAAAAAAGTTCGATCATGGCTGATAAGAATCAAAGCCCCTGAAAAAGAGGACAGCTCTTTTTCCAGCCATTGAATGGTTTCCACATCCAAATGGTTTGTGGGTTCATCTAGCATTAAAATATCAGGCTCTTGAGCCATGGCGTGGGCAAGTGAAACACGACGCGCTTCTCCCCCTGATAGGCTCTCCAGAGATTTATCGTAAGAGATGCCAAGGCCATCCAATGCCTGTTCTGCTCTGTAGTGGGTGACGTCCTCTTGATCTTCCACATACTCTAGCGCTGTCTTACTCTTTGGAAAATCTGGCTCTTGGGGCATATAGGCAATGCGCGTGCCCGATTGAATAAAGATGTCTCCATGGTCTGCTTCCACAAGGCCTGCAATCAACTTCATCAACGTTGATTTTCCCGATCCATTTTGCCCCACAATACAAAGGCGTGTATAAGACTCCACAGACAAATTAACCCCCTTAAAAAGCTGAGTCGTGCCTATGGCAAGTTCAATATCTTGGAGTTGAAGAATAGGGGCTGACATGGATTCTCACGCAAAGTTAATGTTTGTTTTATACCATAAACAAAGATGCAACTTCATCCTTTATTTTCCAACGGTCTTTTGCCTCTCAAGCACTCTTAGGGGTTCCCTTGTCAAGGTTGTAAGAGTGGTGCTATAAATAGTTAGAAAATAATCATAATTTCTGCAGGGAAAAGATCATGGTCGCCATTGTTAAAACCGTTGTGTTTCAAGGAATCGAAGCCTTGCCCATCGAGGTCCAAGTGCAAATTGCCTCTGGTCTTCCGTCTTTTGCCATCGTTGGCCTTCCCGATAAAGCCGTTGGTGAATCACGGGAACGTGTTAGAGCCGCTTTGTCGTCCATTGGCTTAGCCCTCCCTCCCAAAAAAATCACCATTAATCTCTCTCCGGCAGATCTTCAAAAAGAAGGAAGTCATTTTGACCTCCCCATTGCCCTTGGGTTGTTGGTTGCCCTTGAGGCCTTAAAAGCTGAAGACATTCAAAACTATATTGCCTTGGGCGAGCTTTCCCTTGATGCTCGTCTCACTTCTGTTTCTGGCGCTCTTCCCTCTGCTTTGATGGCTGCAAGCCTAGATAAAGGAATTATTTGCCCCGCTCAAAATGGTGCCGAAGCCGCATGGGCTCAGGATATTCAAGTTATTGCAGCCCCTGATTTAGTCAGTCTCATTAATCACCTCAAGGGCAAGCAAGTCCTTACACCGCCAGCCCCTTGCGTTGCAGCAAGCAATCATAATATCCCTGATAT
>Ga0209633_10004104_pt1 | contig 13190 bp, 13 predicted proteins | sample Cruoilmetagenom1_FD_187290 | JGI IMG/M metagenome (GOLD analysis project Ga0209633, IMG submission 187290) | Oil polluted marine microbial communities from Coal Oil Point, Santa Barbara, California, USA - Sample 1 (SPAdes) (version 2) | ecosystem: Environmental > Aquatic > Marine > Oil seeps ... | reverse complement strand
CGATGCGGTCACCATCCTCATCAGCGGCACCACCGCTCGCCTTCTAGGCAACGATTTCACCCTAGCGCGAGCCGGTACCTTCCAAGTAAAGGGCAAGGCGGAAGAGGTGGAGGCGTTTCGGTTGGTGGTGTGAGTTTTGTGACGCCGGAATGCCGCTGTTGAAACGGGGCGGGTCGAGCCCTTACCATATGCCGATCAACCCAACCTATTCAGGACCGAACCCTTGCTGGCGGACTCCACTGCGAAAACCTTGCGCAATCACTTTTTCGGCTGGCAATGCCGGTTGCGGCAGTTGTCCGTGCGCAATGCAGGTGGGCGGCCGACGTCGGGTATGCGGCCGGATGTGGTGTTTGCCGGGGAGGAGCAGGCGGCGGCGCGGATTACGGTGCTCATCGTCAAGGCGGAGCCGGAGGAGGCGACCGATCGCTTTCGCCATCTCTATCGGCGCACCAACGATCCGGCGGACCGGTACGATGCGGCCATGGCGTTCCTGGCCGCCGTCTACTATCAGCGCCCGGCCGCGTTCGCCGATGAGATGAGCGCGCTTTTCGGGCCCGGCGCCGATATGGCCGCGCGGCTATGCGCCGACGGCCGGTGCGTGCTGCGCTTTGCTCAGTACGAGCAGAGCTATGCCTTGCCCTGCCGGGTGCGCGCGTTGGACGAGGCGGATCCGGCGTTCCAGGCCACCTATTGGCATAACGCTTTGTTCAACCCGGAACTGCCGCCGGGTATCCAAATTCTCGGTTTCCAGCCCGAGTGGGAGGACGCCACGGCGAACCCGGCGCCGGCGGTCAGGGCGGCGACCTAGGTTCCGGTCAGGCAAGGCGGTTTCCACCCTACCTACCGTCATTACCGGGCTTGACCCGGTAATCCGTGGTGCGGCTTTGAGATGGATGCCCGTGTCAAGCACGGGCATGGCAATTAATTGGTGCCCTTAGAACTTGCGATAGGCCTTGTTCAACTCGACCAGCGGGTGGCGCTCGGACATTTGGAAGCGGATCAGCAACTCGCGCGCGATCATGTCGCGGTCCTGTTGGTTGTCCGGTAGCTTGATATCCGCCGGCACGGTGACCCAGCCGTTGATGTTGCGGTCGAACACCGCCGGCCGGCCTTCTTCGTAACCCATGTGGACGTCTTCCAGCCAGTTGAGGTCGTCCCAACCCATGACCTCCATGTATTCCCGCAGGAAGGGCGTCAGGCGATTGTAGTCGGGAACCAGATTCACATCGTAGCGATAGCCGATGTGCTGGCCGATCTCCTTCTCGCGCGCCGTATCGACCCCGTCGCCCGTGAGGTATTGGTCGATGTCCTTGTCTTGCGCCACGCTTCGCCTCCTAATACCGGGTCATGTCGGGCTGGCCGACGGTGTATTGCGAACCTGCCAGGGGCACCATGGCCAGGGCGGACGCTTCCATGGTCAACGCCGCAAGGTCCTCCGGCTCCAGGGAATGGACGTTGGTCTTGCCGCAGGCGCGGGCCAGCATCTGGCATTCGATGGTCAGCGTGTGCAGGAAGTTGTAGACCCGCTCGGCGGCGGCATCCGGGTCCAGGCGGGCGCGCAGCGCCGGATCCTGGGTGGCGACACCCACCGGGCAGCGGCCGGTGTGACAGTGATAGCAATACCCTGCCTCGACCCCTATCTCGCGCTCGTAGTCGGCCTCGGGAATGTCTTTGTTGCAGTTGAGCGCCATCAACGATGAGTGGCCAATGGCGATCGCATCGGCGCCCAGGGCCAGGGCCTTGGCCACATCGCCGCCGTTGCGGATGCCGCCCGCGTAGATGAGCGAGATCTCGCCCGACTTGCCCACGTCCTCCAGGGCCTTGCGCGCTTGGCGGATGGCGGCGATTCCGGGCACCCCGGTTTCCTCGGTGGCCAGGTGCGGGCCGGCGCCGGTGCTGCCTTCCATGCCGTCGATGTAGATGCAATCCGGATCGGTCTTGGCCGCCATGCGCACGTCGTCATAGACGCGCGCCGCGCCCAGCTTCAGTTGGATGGGAATCTCGCCGTTGGTCGCCTCGCGAATCTCCTGGATCTTCAAGGCCAGATCGTCCGGCCCCAGCCAATCCGGATGGCGCGCCGGCGAGCGCTGATCGATGCCGGCGGGCAGCGAGCGCATCTCGGCCACCTGATCGGTGACTTTCTGGCCCATCAAATGGCCGCCCAAACCGACCTTGCAGCCCTGGCCGATGAAGAATTCGCAGGCATCGGCGAGACGTAGATGATGCGGATTGAAGCCATAACGCGACTGGATGCATTGATAAAACCACTTCACCGAATAACGGCGCTCGTCGGGGATCATGCCGCCCTCGCCGGAACACGTGGCGGTACCCGCCATGGTCGCACCACGGGCCAGAGCCATCTTCGCCTCGTAGGAGAGCGCGCCGAAGCTCATGCCGGTGATATAGACCGGGATGTCGAGCTTCAGAGGCCGCTTGGCGCGCGGGCCCAGGACGGTGGCCGTCTCGCACTTCTCCCGGTAGCCCTCGATGACAAAGCGGGTCAGGGTGCCGGGCAGGAAGGTCAAGTCGTCCCACGTGGGGATTTTCTTGAACAGCGAGAAGCCGCGCATGCGATAGCGGCCCAGTTCGGCCTTGATGTGGATGTCGTCGATGACCTCCGGCGGGAACAGGCGGCTTTGGCCAAGAAGGCTGGTATTGCGCTTCGGCCGGCGCGCGGCGGCTTGCGCGTCGGAGCGGGGTGGGATCGGCTTATCGATTGTCATGGGACCGGTTGTCTCCTCTCCCGCGCTACCGGGCTAAAGAACGAGCTTCTTTTCCGTCGGCTCGAGGTTGTCGTAGTTCCACAGCTGCTTGCCGGCGACGACCTTGGTCATGTTCTCGACGCCGTTCGGCGCCTCCAAGCCATAGATCGCCAGCTTGCGTTTAAGCCACTGCACGTCGAGGTCGGTCATCTCGCCGGTTACCGCATCGACCCCCAGGCTGGCGATCTTGCCGCCCACGTAGATGGTGCCGTCGTACATGGAATCGCCCAAATTATCGCCGGCGTCGCCGAGGACGACCAGGCGCCCGCGCTGCATCATGAAGCCGGAGAGCACCCCGGTGCGGCCGCCGACGATGATGGTGCCGCCCTTCATGTCGATACCCGTGCGCGAGCCCACGTCGCCCTTGCACACCAAATCGCCGCCGCGAATGGCGGCGCCAAAGGTGGAGCCGGCGTTTTTCTCGACCACCACCGTGCCGGCCATCATGTTCTCGGCGAAGGACCAGCCGACGCGACCGCTGACGCGCACGTTCGGCCCGTCGATCAAGCCGCAGCCGAAATAGCCCAGGCTGCCCTCGAAATAAAGTTGCAGCCGATTGAGGATGCCCACGCCCAGCGAGTGCTTGGCGCCCGGATTCCTGACGACGATGGTCCCATAGCCCTCGCTCATCAGGCGGCGCAGTTCCAGATTGACCGCGGTGGCCTCCATATCGCCCACATCAAGCTCGGTGCGCTTGTTGAAGTCGACATCGAAGCCGGTGCGGTAGGTGAAGTTGCGCTCCTCGCTGGGCGAGAAGAAAACCTGCTGGGTGCGCCCGGTCAGTTGCTCGGTGTGCATTCCCATGCGGTGGGATTCGTGTTCGCGGCTCAGTTCTTCCATACCCGGACCTCCCCTTCATAAGGGTCGAAGGTGTCAATCTCGTGCGGGAAGATGCTGCGGATGGCCACCTCTTCCGATGCCAGCGCGATCAAGTCGTCGCTTTCGTAGAGGACCATGGGCTTGGCCGCCATCACGTCCTTGGCCATGCCCAGGCTGTCGGACGTGGCGACGAGATAGGTGAACACCCCGTCCAACTCGTCGATGGACCGCCGCATGGCGCCCTCCAGATCGTTACCATGGTCTATCTGATCGGCGATATAGACGGCGATCAGTTCCGAATCGCAGTTCGACATGAAGCGATTGCCGCGCCGTTCCAGGGCCCGCCGGAACGTCCAATAGTTGGTCAGCTGTCCGTTGTGCACCACCGAAACATCGGCGAATGGATAGGCCCAGTACGGATGCGCCGAGCGGATATCCACATCCGATTCGGTGGCCATGCGGGTATGGCCGATGGCGTGCGTTCCCTGGAACTTGCCGAGACCGTATTGCTTGGAGACACCGCCCGCATCGCCCAGATCCTTGATCAACTCCAGCGCGTGCCCGAGGGATAGGATCTCGACATTCTCAATATCCTCGAGGTAGTCGGCGAGGCGCCGAACGTCGCCGGTGTAGGTGAAAATGTAGCGATAGGCGTATTCGGTCGCCGTATCTTCCTCGATGATCTTGGCTTCCAGCTCGGCCATGCGCTCGTCGACCGCGGCCTTGCGTTCCCGAATCTGGCGGTGGATGTCGAAACCCTTCTTGACGTCCTCTTGCTCCGCCACTTTGAAGCGCATGACATACCGGTCCGCCGTCGGCGGCCCATAGAGCGCGAAGCCGGTTGAATCGGGTCCGCGGTGCTTCAGCGCCTGCAGCATCGATGTCATCTCTTGGCCGATGTCCGCGGCATTACCGCGGTGAATCAAACCGGCTATTCCACACATATCTCGCGTTATCCTTCCAGCCTACGGCAGACAGTCCCAATAGGTCTCAAGATCCCAACTGGTAACCGTGCTATTGAACCTTTCCCACTCGTCCCGCTTGTAGTGCATATAGACTCTGAACATCTCGTCCGGCAGGGCCTCTTTGATGACCTCGTCTTTTTCCAGGGCATTTAGCGCGTCGCCAAGCGACATGGGCAGTCTCTTGACTTCCTTGCCCGCCTCCATCGCCTTGTAGATGTTCCGCTCCTCCGGTTCGCCCGGATCGATGTCTCGATCCATGCCGTCGCCAAAGGCTTTTAGAAGAGCCGCACCCAGCAGGTAGGGATTCACCATGGAATCCACTGACCGGTATTCGAATCGGCCGGGCGCCGAGATGCGCAGCGCACAGGTGCGGTTCTGATAGCCCCAGTCCGCGAAAACCGGCGCCCAAAATCCCGTATCCCACAGGCGCCTGTAGGAGTTCACGGTCGATGAGCCCAGCGCGGTCAAGGCGCCCAGATGCTCCATCACGCCGCCGACGCACTGCAGACCGACCGGGCCCGGCTTCCGCTTGTCGATTTTCGGATCAGGCACGAAATGGTTCGTGCCGCCCTTGCGGTAGGAGAAGGCCCCCGCTAGGCCCGGCAGCACATCATTGCCCAGCGAATTGACGCTGTCCTCGCCGCCGCTCCACAGCGAAAGGTTGTGGTGACAGCCCGAGGCCGAGACGCCCATGAACGGCTTGGACATGAAACAGGCGATCAGCCCATGCTCGCGGGCCACCTGGGCGCAGATCTGGCGATAGGTCGTCAGCCGGTCGCTGTTGCGCAACACGTCGTCGAACATCCAATTGAGCTCAAGTTGGCCCGGCGCGTCCTCGTGGTCGCCCTGGATCATGTCGAGACCCATGGCACGGGAATATTCGATCACCTTCATGAAAACGGGCCGCAACGACTCGAACTGATCGATGTGATAGCAGTTCGGCTTGGAAAAGCCGCCATCGGGAAGCCCGTCCTCGCCTTTCTTCAGCCACATCATCTCGGGCTCGGTTCCGGCCCGCAAATGCAGCCCATTGTATTTTTTCTGGAATTCGTCGTGGAGGATCCGCAGGTTGCCGCGACAATCCGACGTTAAATGGCCGCCCGGGTTCTCCTGTTCCTCGCGGTTCCGGAAGCAGGTGCAGAACACCCGCGCCACGCGCTTGTCCCAGGGAAGCTGGCAGAACGTCTCCGGATCGGGAATGCCGACCAACTCGGACGCCTCAGGGCCGTAACCGATGTATTGGCTGTGTCGGTCGAGGAAGAGATTGGCGGTTGAGCCATAGACTAGCTGGAAGCCGCGCTCGGCGATCTGCTCCCAATGGTCCGCCGGAATACCCTTTCCGACAATGCGGCCGGTCACCGAAACGAACTGGTAATAGATGTAGGTGATCCCGAGTTCGCGAATCTTCTCTCGAACTTCCTGAACCTTTTTATCGCGACCGGACGCGCCGACGTGCCTTTCGAGATCAGTCATCTCTGCGCTCTCTCCCTGCCATGAACACGCTCATTGGGCGCATTTCTGATTCTTGCCGTCGACACCGCTTGCTTGACGCCGACCGTCGTAGTCCAGCATATTTCTAACCAGTTTTGAACCGATTTTTTGCAAAGGTCCGTAATGGTTCCGTTTGGAAGCGATCCTGTGGCAGGAGCAGAGGCGCGGTCCGCCGAGTTGCCGGCGAGTGTCGGCGAGGGCGCGGCCGCCATTGCCGCCCGTTTGCGCCAGGCCATTCTCGACGGCACTTACGCCTATGGCGCCCGCCTGCCGGCGGAGCGCGACATGGCGCGGCACTTCGGCACCTCACGCAGCACCATCCGCGAGGCGTTACGCCAGCTCGAGGAGCAGCGCCTGCTCACCCGGCGAATCGGCAGCGGCACATTCGTGAGTCACCGCATCTCGCCGGACGGCGATTACATCGCCGAGGTCACCAGCCCGCTGGAATTAATCGATGTCCGGTTGGCAGTGGAGCCGAACATCGCCCGCCTGGCCGCGGTGAACGCCACGGCACGCGATTTGGATCGGGTAGGCCAAGCAATGCGCGCGGTCGAAGCCGCGGGCGACGACCGGGAAGCCTTCTCCGCCGCCGACGAACAGTTCCACTTGCTCCTCGCCGAATGCACGCACAATCCGTTGATGGTGTGGCTCTACCGGCAGATCAATGATGTGCGCGGGCATCGGCAATGGCACAGCATGAAGGACAAGATCCTCACCCCTGGGCGCATCCGCGACTACAACGCGCAGCACCGCGCCCTTTACGAGGCTCTCCGCAGTCGCGATGTGGACGGCGCGGTGGCGACGATCGTGCGACACCTGGAGAAGGCGCGCCGCGACCTCGTTGGCGCCAGCAAGGAGTAGACGCATCGCCGCGCGTGGTGGCAAGGCGAAACCGAGGGGAAAGTTTGTTGCCTGACAGGAAACTCGCGTGTACCATCCTTAACCATTGTGCCGACCAATCGGCCCAAAGGTGCACATATTGGTCCGCCTACGGGAAGATGCGGTTGTCGGCTTTGGCGCCGCTACATGGAATCGAAACGGCGCGTCAATAACCGGCGGGAAAAGGCCGGGGGCATGCAAGGCGCCGTGAGAGCGCCCAGACCGAAAACAAGCAATCACACTTTTGGGGGGTGACTAGAGATGGACACGGATATTGGAGCCCTAACGGTCATATTCACCGAGTTCTATTACTGGTTGACCGTAGCGCTCATGTTTCTCATCCACATCGGGTTCTGCATGTACGAGGTGGGTGCATCGCGACAGAAAAACATGATGCACACCTTGATGAAGAACACGATGCTGATCCCGTTGGTGACCATTACGTTCTTCTTCTTCGGTTGGTGGATCTATTTCGCCTTTCCGAACGGTCCATTCATATACAAAGGCATGGGCCTGATCGCGGCACCCCACGCCGTGCCCTGGAGTGAACTGATGGGGCCGCATCTGGGCGGGCCGCCGGTGAGCGACGCGGTGACCGCCGACGATACGGCGTTCTGGGCGCGCATCAATGGCGTCTTCTGGGCAGCCTTCCTGCTCTTCTCCTGGACCGCGGCCTCGATTGTCTCCGGTGCGGTGATCGAGCGGGTTCGTTCGGGTGCGTTCTGGATAGTTGCGGTCATGGTCGGGTCGGTGACCTGGATCATCGACGCCGCCTGGGGCTGGCACTGGGATGGTTGGATGGTCAAGCTGCTTGGCTACCACGATGCCTATGCATCCGGCGTCATCCATGCGATCGCTGGTGGCGCCGCGCTCGGCGTGCTGGTGCATCTCGGCCCGCGGATCGGCAAGTTCCGCAAGGACGGCACGGCGCGCGACATCGTGCCCCATAACCCCTGGCTGGTGACCATCGGGCTGTTCCTGATCTACACCGGCTTCTGGGGTTTCTATGTGGCCTGCAACGTGCCGATCATCGGTGCCGCGGATATCGGCTCCAGTGGCGCGACCTTCACGGCCACGAACATCTATCTGACGCCGACGACGCTTTCGGCCATTACGGTGAACTTCCTGATGTCGCTGGCCGGTGGTTTGATGGCGGGTTACATGATCTCCAAGGGCGATGCCTTCTGGACCTATTCTCTGGGCCTGGCCGGGATCATCACCGCCTCGGCGGGGAACGACCTCTACCATCCGATCCAGGCGATGTTCGTTGCCGCGATCGGCGCGGTGCTTGTCTACAAGCTGCACTACTGGGTCGAGCGGCGCTTCAAGGTGGACGATGCGGTTGGCGCCGTTGCGGTGCACGGATATGGCGGCTTCATCGGATTGGTGCTGGCCGGCATCCTGCTATGGGGTCATCCCTCTTCAGGGTTCGAGGGCTATGCGGCCATCACGCCTTGGGGCCAGTTCATCGGCGCCGTGATCATGTTCTGGGTACTTGGTTTCCTGCCAGCCTGGATCCTCTGCGGGGTCTTCAAGGGCATGGGTATTCTTAGAATTCCCAAGCAGCTCGAACTCGCTGGTTTGGATCTGGCGGACTATCACGGCCGCTACCTGACCGAGAACGAGGTCACCGAGGCCGAGCTTCAGGAGGCCCGCGAGGCGGGTCTCATCCGATAACCTGAGGGGATGACCATCATGTCTATGACAAATGTTGATAGTTGGGCGGTGGATCTGACCACGATCGGTCCGATCTATCCGATGGTAGGAACCGAGGGGCTTTTGGTGATCCTCGGTCTGGTGTTCTGGATCGGCTGGCACATCTGGCAGTTCCGATTCGAGAAACGCGCCTACGACGAAGACATCAAGCTACTGAGCGAACCGGGAAAGCTGGAACAGGCACTGCGTAACCACAAGCTCTGACCAGCATGACCGAATACGGGTGAGGGAGACAGGGGCGCCGTGCCAAGCACGGCGCCCCCGGCTATTTAGGCCCGCACTTTCCAACAACGACGCTTTGCCTTGAGGCGTAGGCTGTTGCTCGCCTAGTCTCCGCCTTGGACGGGCAGAGAGAGGGAACGCCGTGCAGCGCGCCGCGGCCATCATGGTGCAGGGAACCGGTTCCGACGTCGGCAAGTCGTTGCTGGTGGCGGGCTTGGGCCGCGCCTTTTCCCGTCGCGGCTTGGCGGTGCGGCCCTTCAAACCCCAGAACATGTCGAACAACGCCGCCGTGACCGCTGACGGTGGCGAGATCGGCCGCGCCCAAGCCCTACAGGCGCGGGCCTGTGGACTGGCGCCGAGCATCCATATGAACCCTGTCCTGCTAAAGCCGCAGACCGATATCGGCGCCCAGGTGGTGGTGCAAGGCCGGGTGTGGGGAAACGTCGCCGCCGCCGACTATCTGAACCTCAAGGCGCAACTTCTGCCCAAGGTGCTGGACAGCTTCGGGCGCTTGAGCGATGGGGCGGATTTGGTGTTGGTCGAGGGCGCCGGCAGCCCGGCCGAGGTCAATCTGCGGGCCGGTGATATCGCCAACATGGGCTTTGCCGAGGCCGCCGATCTGCCGGTGGTTCTGGTGGGCGACATCGACCGAGGTGGCGTGATCGCCAGCCTGGTTGGGACCTGGACCTTGCTGGGCGAGACCGAGCGGGGCCGCCTGGCCGGCGTCATCATCAACAAGTTTCGCGGCGATGTACGGCTGTTCGACGGTGGCCTGGCCGCCGTCAAAGAACGCACCGGGCTCGCGTGCTTCGGCGTCGTGCCGTATTTTCCGGCGGCTCGGCGCCTGCCGGCGGAGGATTCGGTCGCGCTCGACAGGCCGGCCGGCGACCCGCGCACCCGGACTAGGGTATCGGGGGCGGCGATCCGGGTGGCCGTGCCGGTTCTTGCCCGCATCGCCAACTTCGACGACCTTGATCCGCTCATCGCCGAGCCGGATGTGGACCTGGTCTTCGTCCAGGCCGGAACGCCGTTGCCCGGCGATGCGGATCTGGTGTTGCTACCGGGCTCCAAGGCGACCCTGAGCGATCTCGCTTATGTACGGTCCCAAGGTTGGGACATCGACATTGCCGCCCATGTCCGCCGTGGCGGCTGGCTGCTCGGTCTGTGCGGCGGCTATCAGATGTTGGGCCGGCGTCTTCGCGATCCAAACGGCATCGAGGGACCCGCCGGCGAGGTGCCCGGCCTGGGCCACTTGGCTGTGGAAACCGAGATTGGCGCGACGAAAAGGCTAGCTGAGGTCAGCGGCCTCGACCCCGCGAGCGGCGCGCCCGTGTCCGGCTATGAAATGCACATGGGCACGACCGACGGGCCGGATCGCGCGCGGCCCATGCTCCGCCTGGGCGAGCGGCCGGAGGGCGCGGTTTCGCCGGACGGCCGTGTCATGGGCTGCTATGTGCACGGACTTTTCGCCGCCGACGAATTCCGCCGCGCCTTCCTCTCGCGCCTGGCCGGGCGTGCGGTCGGCGGGATCGCGTTCGAGTCCGAGGTGGAACGCGTTCTCGATGCCTTGGCCGATCATCTGGAAACCTACCTCGATCTCGACGCCCTGCTCGCGGTGGCACGCCGCCGAGAATTATCTTAGCATCCATGCGCCATGGTCGATTTCCAACCTATTCTCGACACAGCCCAGAGTCGCGCCGGCGGCGAGGACGCGCTTGGCCAGCGGTTGCCCACGGCCATGTCGGCCGCCGCCCTGCGCAGCCTTAGCGATGATCGCTATCTATCGCAGATGTCGCTGCGCATCTTTCGGGCCGGCCTGAAGCACAGCATGGTGGATGGCAAATGGCCGGCCTTCGAGGAGGTCTTCCACGGCTTTGATCCCCGTCAGGTTCGGGCCATGAACGACGAAGATCTGGAGGCTTTGCTCGCCGATGCGCGGATCATTCGCCATTGGGGCAAGATCTGTTCGGTACGTCACAACGCTGCCGCCCTTTGCGATCTGGCCGAGACCCATGGCGGGATGGGCGCCTATTTGGCGGATTGGCCGGCGGCCGACACCGTCGGCTTATGGGATGACCTGGCCAAGCGTTTCACGCATTTGGGCGGCAATTCCGGCCCCTATTTTCTGCGCATGGTGGGCAAGGATACGTTTCTTCTGACAACGTACGTGGTGCGCGCTTTGGCGCACTGGGGCGCCTATGAGGGTAAAGCCAAGGGCAAGCGCGAGCTTGCCAAGGTTCAGGAGGTGTTCAACGGGTGGGCTGCGGCAACCGGGCTGTCGCTCGGCCACCTCAGCATGATCCTGGCCATGTCCGTCGAGTAGAGAGAAAGACCGGCGGCGGCCTACATCTCCGCCAGTGCCACCAGGACCTCGCTGCAACCATCGTAGATCATCGACAGCGCTACGATCATGACAATGCCCAGGCCCAAGTAACTAAGCCAGGGATAGCGAGTCATGGCGCGGGCCACAAAAGTGGCGGCTGCCCCCATCAGAACGACCGACAGAACGAGCCCGAACGTTAGCACCCACATGTGGTCGCGCGCCGTTCCAGCCACGGCGAGAACGTTGTCGAGCGACATGGACACATCGGCGATGGCCACCTGCACAATGGCCATGCCGGTGGTTTTTCTCGACGCGGTCCCTGGCATCGCGCTGGTCCCGGCGCAATCGCCGGCCAAGGCCGTCGCCAAGCGGGCCAAGTGCAATTCACGCCACATCTTCCAGGCAACCCATAGCAGAAGCAGCCCACCTGCCAGCAACAGGCCGATAATCGCTAGAAGCTGCACAGCGACCAGGGCAAAGGCGATGCGGCAAACCAGGGCGATGGCGATGCCCCAGACGATAACCCGCCGACGGTCCTGGGCCGGCAAGCCGCACGCCGCCATGCCGACAACGATCGCGTTGTCGCCGGCTAGCACCAAGTCGATGACCACCACCGAGGCGAGGGTCACCAGATCGACGGCGAGCATATCGAAGGTCATAGGGCGGCCATGGTACGTCGCATTATTTTGGGTTAGGGGCGGCCCACAGCCGACCCGGTCCGGCGCGGAAATGGCGCGAAGACACAGGTACATATAGGTGCATCTACCCCCCGCGCCCAGGTGCGTCGGTGGAAAAAGTCGATATCCGTGTCCCAGATGCCGCGCTAATTCCATTGAATAGAACGTCGGAAATGGCGTGAATTCACGTATATAAGCGTGACTATTTTGTGCTGAGTTAATGTGTTGAGTTAATTTATATAGTAAATAAACGATGACTATATTGTTGTAACGCAGGTATATCTTGTGATATAGTCTCTTCGATTTCGCCGGTCATTAACATTCATTAAAAAAGACGGCGAAGTAAAATCTGAAAACTTGGCGAAAATTGAATGGAGAGGCAGATCATGTCGCGATCCCGCGCCGTCCCGTTCCTTAGGTTCAATATCGTTGCCGCCAGCATGGCTCTTGTAACCGCGCTGGCCATCAGCCTGACTCTGTTGCGCGCCGCCGGGGCCGCGCCGGCAACCGATCCGGCGGACTTCGTGCGCGACTTCGGCAACCGCCTGATCGTCGCGGCGGCGGATGACAGCGTGTCTCCAGGACAGCGGCAAGCGGTGCTGCAGCGCCTTTTGAGCGAGGGCGTCGATGCCCGCCGGATTGGCCGTTTCGTTCTGGGGAAATACGCGCGCAAAGCAAGCGAGGCCGAGCGGGCGGAGTTCGATCGGCTGTTCGCAGCTACCATCGTGGCAACCTACTCGCGGCATCTGGGGAGTTATGCCGGCGAGACCTTGGAGGTGCGTGGCGCGCAGCTGCGGGGCGAGCAGGGCGCTCTCGTCAGCAGCCGGGTCTTTCGTCCCAAAGGCCCGGCGGTTGCGGTCGAATGGCGCTTGCGCGACGATGCGGGCACCTGGCGGATTGTCGACGTGGTGATCGAGGGGCTCAGCATGGCGTTAACACAGCGCGCCGAATATGCTGCGTTTATCCGCGCCAGCAACGGGCGCATGGACGGTTTGCTTGCACGCCTGCGCGAGCAGGTCCCGACACAAAATGCCGAAGTTGCGGGCCTCGCTGTCGAAACTGAATAGCGGAGATCGAAATGGGGATGGGGACGAGGTTGGGGACGAAGATTCCGGCGGGCCTTGCCGCGTTGGCCATGCTGATGACGGTTTTAATGGCCCTTGGCCGGCCCGTCATGGCGAACGAGGTTGCTCAAGACACCGCGGCGCCGTCCCAGGTGTTTCGCCAATGGTTGCCCGCCGCCTTGGCCGGTGATCCGGCGGCGCAGTTCGAGCTTGGCCGTGCTTATGCCGATGGTGCCGGCACCCTCGAGGATATGGCCGAGGCCGCGCACTGG
>Ga0209633_10004103_pt1 | contig 13190 bp, 11 predicted proteins | sample Cruoilmetagenom1_FD_187290 | JGI IMG/M metagenome (GOLD analysis project Ga0209633, IMG submission 187290) | Oil polluted marine microbial communities from Coal Oil Point, Santa Barbara, California, USA - Sample 1 (SPAdes) (version 2) | ecosystem: Environmental > Aquatic > Marine > Oil seeps ... | reverse complement strand
GATCTAGATCGGTCCCGGGGTCGACAGGTTCACCATCGGTGATCGTATTTATGCCTGCCTTTCCGGCCGCTCCGGTGGAGCCTGTGCCGAATATGCGGTGGTCGATGCGGGCGTTGCAGCACTGAGTCCGCAGCAGCTCGATTTCTTTCAGGCGGCTGCGATACCGCTTGCGGCATTGACCGCGCTGCAGTCACTGCGTGATCTGGGCGGACTTCACGCCGATCAGCGGCTGTTGATCGTCGGCGGTTCCGGGGGTGTCGGCCATTTCGCGATTCAGATCGGCAAGGCCTTCGGCGCGCATGTCACGGCTGTCTGCAGTACCCGGAATGCCGATCGAGTGGCCGCATTGGGCTCCGACCAGGTGATCGACTACAAAAAGCAGTCGGATTTTTCGAGCGGCGAACCGTACGATGTCATGCTGGATTGCGTCGTCGAAAAACCTTACCGCGCGTTTCAGCAGGCGATGAGCAGAGAGGCGGTGTATGTTGCAGTATTGTTTCCTCTTCGATTGCTCGTCCAGTCGGTTTTGTTGCGCCTCTATTCGAAGCAGCGGATCCGATTCGTCATCTGCAAGGCCAATGGCGACGATCTGGCGCTGATTTCGAAGCTGGTGAGCGAAGGCAAGCTGCGGCCGCTCATCGATCGCGTCTATCCGCTGCATGAATTGGCGACGGCGCATCGCTACAGTCAGTCCGGGCGGGCGCGAGGCAAAATCGTGATCGACGTGGCAGGCGATGCTTGATGCGCCGAATGCGCATCTCTTTGACCTGAATTGGTGATGAAACGACCAGAGCTGACACGTTCACAGGCTTGGGCGGATATCATCGTCCTGTTGGCGGTCACCGCGGTAAGTGCGGTTGCCGTCGCCGGCTTCGCTTCGTATGTTTTGAAAACCGATCAGCTGCCGCTGGTGATCGTCATTCAGGGTCTGGTCATCCTGGCGGCTTTGCGCACGATGCTCGCCTATCGCCGCCAAACATGGCGGGACATCGGTCTGAAGACGCTGCAGAGCGTTGATCTCGGCCGCGGCCTTTTGACCTTGCTGGCCTGCGTGGGGGCCAACATGTTGCTGACCTCATCGGTGATGTTGGTAAACCCCGACATGCTCAAGCAGCACGCTCACAACCTCATGGAAGTGGGTGAGCGTCTGGACGGCGGCCTGCCTTTCGCTGTTCTTGCCGCAGTCATTCTGTTCGTAGGGATTTATGAAGAGTTGACCGCACGCGGACTTTTCCTGTCACGCTGCCGAACCGTACTGCCGGGCACTTGGGCGCCGATCATGGCCTCCTCCGTGATGTTTGGGCTCGGCCATGCCTATCAGGGATGGTTGGGCGTGGCTCAAACGACGCTGATCGGCGTCGTGCTGGCCTATTACACCATGCGCTGGGGTACTTTGTGGCCGGCCATTCTGGCCCATGCAGCGCTGGATCTCACGTCGCTCGCCGTCATCCGATACGCTACCGAGCACAATCTGCTGCTGTATGGCTGCCTCTGTCCGATGTAAAGCGTTTCATCGGTGGCGGTCGCTGCGGCCAAGAGGTCTTGGTTTGCGGTACGCCGGGCAAGGGTGATCGTTAACCGACGTCGCGCTGCGTTATCCATCAATCGCCAACCGGTCGGCGCTAGTACCTTATGCCCCGGCCTATTGAGAAATGACGCCCTGATCACTGTAACGCTTCAATAAAGAGGGATCTCTCCGTTGACAAGCCGGCGCCATAGCTGGTCGATTCCGCCGAGATGGTGGCTGATAATTTCCTCGAGCCGGCCGCTGAACGCCGAAGCGCGGTGTTTGCCTTCGACGGTCAATCGGATATCTACGATATGCGGGTCGGTAATCGGCCTGCCGATCTGGCTGACGAGATAGCACTGGGCTTCCAGCGCTTCGGGAATCTCTTCGGCGATGGTTTCGGCGATGCGGTTGGCTGCGACATTGTAGAGCTTGCCGACATGAGTGATGGGGTTTTTGCCGGCCACGGCTTCCATGGTCATGGGACGGTAGGGTGTGATCAACCCATTGGCTCGATTGCCGCGCCCGACCTGTCCATCATCACCCGCTTCGGCCGAGGTGCCGGTGACGGTCAAATAGACGTTGCCGCTCGATTCATCATCGCCAGTATTGACGTCAACGGCCACCGCCATGTCGGTGATTTCCCGTGCAGCCTTGCAGGCCAACTCTTTCAGCCTCTGCTTTTTGTGGATGTAGTCGTCGAGATTGTCGACGAAACGGTCGATGAAGGCACAGGCGAGCGTCAAAGAGATCTGGTTATTCCTGCGCACGCCCATGATTTTGATGTCTTCACCGATCTCGGGATAACGGCTTTTCACCTCGGCGGTGTTCAAATCGTTCTCGACTTTGTAAACCACACGTTCGAGATCGGTCAGCGGCGCAAAACCAACGCCGCAGGAAGTATCGTTCGCCAGCCAGATGCCGGTTCTTTGCTGGCGTGAATAGAGGTCGACCAGGTCGGCGGATCCTCCCCGCAGAAGAGAGTGAATTCGAACATGGCGATCGGCATCGAGGGCATGGAAGTTGTTTCGAAGCCATTGCAACGAGCCGTCAATCGCCAGCTCTTCGACCGGAACGGCAATTCCACTGAATTCCCGGGTCGCCCGTCCGGCGAGAAAGAGCTCGAACGGCGCCTTGACTTCGCCGCCGCCAAAGCGTGGTTCGGCCGCGCCTCCCCATAACAGCATTTTGTCGACGTTGTGGTGCAGGATTATTCCGAACCGTTCGTGACAGAACCGGCATAGGGCGATGCTGAGCTGTTCGGCCAATGCATCACAGATGGTATCGGGGTGTCCTTTGCCCTTGCGTTCGACGACTTCCACGTTCTGATATCGAAGCGGCGGCGTCTGTGCCAAGCTGACGTTGACGTTCATCGGTTTGGTTTCCTCACCCTTTCGGCATCGATCCGGTCCAATCCTATTCCGATTCGGACTCGTTGTCGCCCCCGATCAGCGGCACAAAAGCCACAGAGAGGATGTCCCGAGTGTCGATTTTCCCGTTTTCCTTTTTTTTCACCACCATCAGTTCCTGATGAAGATAGGGCTGACCGACCGGGATCACCAGGCGGCCGCCGGTTTTGAGCTGATCGATCAGAGCCTGTGGAATAAACGGCGCCGCTGCTGTCACGATGATCCCATCGAAGGGCGCGTGCTCCGGCCAGCCGAAATTGCCGTCGGCGGCACGCACCTCGACATTGGTATAGCCGAGCCGCTGCAGATGTTCCCGAGCCTGCTTCGCCAGCTCTTCCACAATTTCGATGGTATAAACCTGTTTGACCAGATGCGAAAGAATCGCCGACTGGTAGCATGAACCTGTTCCGACTTCCAATACGACGTGGTCGGGCTGCGTGTTCAACAGGTCGGTCATCAGGGCGACGATGTACGGCTGCGAAATGGTCTGTCCGTGGCCGATCGGAACTGGGCCGTTTTCGTACGCCACGATCCGTGATTCCTCAGGGACGAACAGGTGCCGAGGGACCTTTTTCATCGCCTCCATGACGCGATCATCGAGGGCGTCCTTTCCGGTCAGGCGCCGGGTGAAGTCGACCTCCCTTTGAATGTCACGCAACATGCGGTCAATATCGCTCATTGGCTGGTGGCTCCGGATTGTTAGTGTCGGTGACTAGGAGGCTGTCCGAGAACAGACTGATCTACTGTGGCCGAGCCTGATTGGCCAGATTTCCCGATCATTCTTGTTAAATAGGCCCACTATTCGCCTCAAATGATCGAAAAATCTGACTCAATCAGGCTCGCCCTCGTTACGATCGCTGTTCTCGGACAGCCTCCTAGGGGACAGAATTGCTGGCTCTTACTCATCCGTCCTCAGTCCTCAGATAAGGTAAACACCTATTATCATATCGCAGCAACCCTAAATGTGAAATGGTTTCCGAATTTTTGCAGCGCTTTCGACAAACGGGGAGTTTATGTCATCATACTGCTTTTGCGACGGCGACAGGAAGGTTTATGCATGCGTTCAATCTGTGTGTTTTGCGGCGCCAGACCCGGAAGCCGGGAAGAATACGCCCAGGCTACCCGTGAACTGGCCGTTTTGTTGGTCCGGCATGATATCCGCATCGTTTATGGTGCGGGCAGCGTCGGGCTGATGGGGATTCTGGCCGACGAAGCGCTCGCCCACGGTGGTCAGGTTGTCGGGGTGATCCCGGAACATCTGTGCAGCAAGGAGGTGCTGCACGATAACCTGAGCGAGTTGCATGTCACCGAAAGTCTGCTGGAGCGCAAATGGCTGATGATGGAGCTCTCCGACGGCTTCATCGCTTTGCCCGGCGGTCTCGGCACGCTCGATGAGATCCTCGAAGTTTACACCTGGGCGCAGCTGGGCCGCCACACCAAGCCCTTGGGCCTGGTCGATACCTGCGCCTATTTCGACCCTTTCCTGCATGCGTTCGAACGAGCCATCGACGAAGGCTTTCTGGCGCCGGAGTTTCGCACGATGATCACCACGGCTCCGGACCCGGCCTCGCTGCTCGATAGGATGCTGGCATCGGACGCGATTCACTCATGAAGTCGGCGGCGCGCGCCATCGCGGAACGGTTCGCGCTCGATGGGCGGCTGCAGGAGATCGCCGCCTACGGCGATGGGCTGATCAATGACACCTATCTGGCAACGACCGATTCGGTGCAGGAGCCTCGGGTGATCGTTCAGCACATCAACCGGCGGGTATTTCCAAAACCGGAGTGGGTGATGGCGAATATCGAGATTTTGATCGACCATGTCGAGCAGCAGAACATGGCGATGGCGGCCGGTCGGCGAACGCTGTGCCTTCCGAAGCTCTACAAGGCTGTCGACGGCAGTCCCTATGTTGTCGATGCCGAAGGTGACGTCTGGCGCGCACTCGCCTTTATCGAAAACACGCGCACGCTGGAGGCCATCGAAGATCTGAGTGATGCGGAAGAGGTGGGCTTTGCGCTGGGCCGGTTTCATCGCCAGGTCAATGCGCTGGGTGCGGAGCGCCTGCATGACACGCTGCCCGGTTTTCACGTTGCGCCTCGCTATTATCAGCGTTATATTCAGGTATCGGCAACAGCGAACCGAACCGCGACTTCGGCATTGCGGGCCAGTTTCAATTTTGTGGATGCGCGCAAACACCGGATCGATGTGCTCGAGGAGGCCAAACGGAACGGAACCTTGCTGCTTCGCCCGATCCACGGCGATCCGAAGCTGAACAATATCCTGTTCGATGAGCGGAGCCGGCGGGCGGTCAGCATCATCGATCTCGACACGGTGAAACCTGGGTTGATTCATTACGATATCGGCGATTGCCTTCGTTCCTGCTGCAACACGGCCGGCGAAGCACCCGGCTCAGGCGAGAGGGTCGAGTTCAACCTCGAACTGTGCCGGGCCATCCTTTGCGGGTATGTGGCGGAAATGCAGTCCGTTTTGACCGCGCAGGACTACGGCTGCCTTTATGATGCGATTCATCTTATTCCTTTCGAACTCGGTCTGCGCTTTTTGACCGACTATCTGGAAGGCAACCGCTATTTCAAAGTCGATGATCCGGAGCAGAACCTGCACCGGGCCAAGACTCAATTTCAGCTCGTGGCCTCGATCGAACGGCAGCAGGAGCGAATCAAAAAGATCGTTGCCGAACTTGCCGGGGCATAATCAGCGACGCACAGGAGATAAGCATGGGACGCTGGAGGCCGCCTTCGCCCAAGTCCTCGCCCTATATCACCGCCGAGGGCTTCAACGCCTTGCAGAAAGAACTCGAAGCGCTGTGGGCGCGCCGCAGGGAGGTGACCAAGGTGCTGGCAGCGGCTGCGGCCGAAGGAGACCGTTCGGAGAACGCCGAATATATCTATCGGAAGAAGGAGCTGCGGGAGATCGACCGCCGTATCCGCTATCTGCAAAAGCGCTTGCCGTCGCTCAAAGTCATTTCTCAGCCGCCCACCGACCGGCAGCGCATCTTTTTCGGTGCCTGGGTGACGTTGGAGGGCCGGGAGGAGGATGAAATCACCTATCGCATCGTCGGTCCGGATGAGATCGACGCTGCGCGAGGGTGGATCAGTCTCGATTCCCCGATGGCGCGAGCACTGCTCAAGAAAACGGTGGACGATGAAATCATCGTCCGAACGGAGCATGGCGAGCGCCGTCACTTCGTTCTCGAAATTCGTTACGAGGCGCCCTGATGTTCTTTTCGAGTCTGAGAATGTCGCCCACATTCGGAGCGATGGACAAGGCGCATCGAACCGCTCCCAAGCGGTGGGCGGCCGAGAGAAATTAAGACGCATTCGAATGCAACTCGTGTTACAGTGATCGGGCGGCGCAATGCCCTGTGCGATGTTCGTTTCGGTAACAATAAAAGGAGTCTCGCGACATGAAAACGCTCTCTGTCATCACGATTCTGACTTCGGTCTGTCTACTGGCCAGCGCGGCTGTCCGGTCGGCGGACCTCGACCGCGAGCAGGTGCTGGCGCTGTTGGCCGACGCCACCAAAGAGAAGCCTGCCGACCTGCGCAGAAAAGATCTGAGTGGGCTGGATCTGTCCGGCATCGATTTCAGAAATGCCGATCTGTGGGGCGCCACTCTGAAAAAGGCCAATTTCAGCGGCAGCAATCTCTCGGGGCTGAATCTGGATCTGACCGTCATGACCGGGATCGATCTGAGTGAGGCGGATCTGACCAACGTGAGCATTTTCGGCGTATTCATGGGCGGTGCCGATCTCTCCGGTGCCAATTTGAGCGGCAGCCGGGTCATTGCGACGCTGGATGGCGCCAATCTTACCGGCGCCGATATTTCCAATGTCAACTGGGGCGTGGACATCAAGAATCAGCCGATGGGTCAGATGCGGGTCAGCCTGAAGAACGCCAATCTGTCCGGGGCCAACCTGTCGGGCAGTGATCTGAATCGGGCGATGATGCGGTTCGCCGATCTCTCCGGCGCCAATCTGACCGGCACCAACCTGTTTCGTGCGGACCTGTCGGGCGCCAATTTGAAGGGGGCCGATCTGACCGACGCGGATCTCTCCGAGGCCAAGCTGGAAGGAGCGAATATGACCGGTGCCACGCTTTCCGGTACACGCCTGCCGAAGGAGTGACGCTGAGCTGCGCCAGACAACCGTGGGCCAACGAATCGAGAGGAAAAAGATAACGCTATGTTCTGGTTCATTGCATGTGTGATCGTACCGTGGATACTGGCCTATGCCGGCGTGGCGCTGTGGCTGGCGACGCTGATCGTCGTCGCCGGCTTGTCGCTTTACACGGCGCAGTATGGTTTGACGTTCCTGAACGGCATCGTATGGGCCTTTGTGCTGCTTTTGCTGGTCCCGTCGAACGTGCCCCCCCTGCGCCGACATCTGATCAGCCGGTTCATACTGAAATTTCTGCGCAGCGCTCTGCCCTCCATTTCGCAAACCGAACGTGAAGCGCTGGAAGCGGGTAACGTATGGTGGGATGCGGAGCTGTTCTCGGGACGCCCGGACTGGAAGCGTCTGCTCGATCTTCCCATAGCCTCGCTGACCGCGGAGGAACGTGCATTCATCGACGGGCCGGTGGAGGAATTGTGCCGGATGCTGGATGATTGGGAGATCACCCATGAGTTGAACGATCTTCCCGAAAAAGTATGGACTTTCATTCGCAGCAACGGTTTTTTTGGAATGATCATTCCAAAGAGATACGGTGGACTGGAATTCTCGAGCACAGCCCATTCGGAAGTGGTGATGAAAATCTCCAGCCGCAGCATTGCGGCGGCGGTCACGGTGATGGTGCCCAATTCGCTGGGGCCGGCGAAACTGCTGTTGGCTTATGGCACCGAAGAGCAGAAGAACTATTTTTTACCGCGGTTGGGCCGCGGCGAAGAGATACCCTGTTTCGCGCTGACCGGGCCTGAAGCAGGGAGTGATGCCGGTGCCATGCCTGATGAAGGCATCGTTTGCACCGGGGAATTCGAGGGCAAGAAAGATGTTCTCGGCATCCGGCTGAACTGGGAAAAGCGCTACATCACGCTCGGGCCGGTGGCCACGCTGCTGGGCTTGGCCTTCAAGCTGTACGATCCGGACGGCCTGCTGGGCGATAAGGAAGCGTTTGGCATCACCGTCGCCCTGATTCCGACAGACACCCCCGGCATCTCCATCGGCAACCGTCATTTCCCGCTCGATGCCGCCTTTCAGAACGGCCCGAATCTGGGCACGGACGTTTTTATTCCGATCGATTGGGTGATCGGGGGCAAGGCGCAGGTCGGCAATGGCTGGCGTATGCTGATGGAGTGTCTGGGTGAAGGCCGGAGCATTTCGCTGCCGGCTTTGAGCACCGGCGCAGCCAAGCTGGCCAGCCGCGTGACCGGCGCCTACGCCCGCGTGCGACGGCAGTTCAATGTACCCATCGGTCAATTCGAGGGTGTCGAGGAGCCCTTGGCGCGGATTGCGGGCCATACCTATCTGATGGATGCCACGCGCCGGGTTACGCTGGCGGCATTGGACGGGGGAGAAAAGCCGTCGGTGATCTCCGCCATCATAAAGTATGAGCTCACCGAAAAGATGCGCAGCGTGGTCAACGATGCGATGGACATTCAGGCCGGTTCCGGCATCTCTCTGGGCCCGAGCAACTATATCGGACGCGTCTATCAGGCCGTACCCATCAGCATCACCGTGGAAGGGGCCAATATCCTCACCCGCAGCATGATCATATTCGGGCAGGGCGCGATACGCTGCCACCCTTACCTGCAGCAGGAGATCGAGGCGGCCCGGATGAGCGATGAGGCCGAAGCGATCCGGGTGTTCGACCGCGCTTTTTTCAAGCACATCGGTTTTATCTTGGGCAATCTCGCCCGCGCCTTCTGGCTGGGGCTGAGCAATGCGCGGCTGCTTCGCGTTCCCGGGACCCCGCAGACCCGGCACTATTACCGCCAGGTCAACCGTCTGAGCGCCGGCTTTGCTCTGGTGGCCGATGTCGCACTGTTGACGCTGGGCGGTTCGCTGAAACGCAAAGAGCGGCTGTCGGGACGCTTCGCCGATGTTCTGAGCAATCTCTATCTCTGCTCCGCCACACTCAAACACTATCACGACCAAGGCGAACCGGAAGCGGATCTGCCTCTGGTCGATTGGGCCTGCCGCTACACCATTCACCGTGCGCAGCAATCGCTGCTCGCGGTCTTCTGGAATCTTCCGAACTATTTTTTGGCGTTTATTCTGCGGGCATTGGTATTTCCGAACGGGAAGCCCTATGCTCCGCCCGACGACCGCATCATCCATCAGACGGCCGTTCAGCTGCTCACCGAGTCGCCGACCCGCGACCGGCTCACCCACGGCATTTTCATCGATGACCGGGAGGATGATCGCAGCGGACGCATCGAGCATGCGTTTCACGCAGTCCTCAAGGCCGAGTCGGCGGCTAAAAAAGTACGTGATGCTGTGCGTCAGGGGCAAATCGGGACGGCGCGTGACGTCGACACGGTGGCAGAGGCGCTGGCACAGGGGATCATCGACGCTGCAGAAGCCGAACGGATTCGACTGGCCGAGGAGGCGACGCGGGCGGCTATCCGCGTCGATGAGTTTCCGCCGGAGTAGGGTGCGCGCTGCGCACCATTTCGATGTTGTATTCGAGTCACAGACATCGCCAATAATCCGCTATGGTTGAATCCACAAATACGATAAGAAAAAAGGGCCGGCCGGTTTATCTGGTGGACGGTAGCCGGTCGCCGTTTCTGAAGGTACGGGGCGGGCCGGGGCCGTTCAAGGCGGCCGATCTGGCTGTCGCCGCCGCGCGACCCCTGTTGCTGCGCCAGCCTTTCGAGCGCGATGCGTTCGACGAGGTGATCCTGGGCTGCATTACGCCGGCGCCGGACGAGGTGAATATCGGCCGCGTCGTCTCCCTGCGTTTGGGCATCGGCGAACAGGTGCCTGCCTGGACGGTGCAGCGCAACTGTGCGTCGGGGCTGCAGGCGCTGGACTCGGCCTGGCGCAATGTCGCCTACGGTTATTCCGATCTGGTGCTGGCCGGAGGCGTGGAGGCGATGAGTCACGCGCCGGTGTTGTGGCGTGAGAGCATGGTACAGTGGTTGGCGGATTGGAGCAGAGCGAAGAGCCTCGGCCAGCGGATGAAGGCGCTGAGCCGCATCCGCCCCGGCTTTTTTGCTCCTGTCATCGGCTTGCTGAAGGGGCTGAGCGATCCGGTGGTCGGGCTCTCCATGGGGCAGACAGCGGAGAATCTGGCCTGGCGTTTCGGGATCAGCCGTGAGCAGATGGATGCTTATTCGGTGGAGAGCCACAAGCGTCTTGCCCATGCACAGGACTCGGGGCTGCTGGACGAAGTCGAGCCTATTTATGATACGCAGGGGGGGGGCCACGATCGTGACGACGGCGTGCGTCCCGACTCCAGCCTGGAGGCGCTGGCGCGGCTCAAGCCGGTGTTCGACAAGCCGTTCGGCCACATCACCGCCGGCAACAGTGCCCAGATCACCGACGGCGCCGCCTGGTTGATCGTGGCCAGTGAAACCGCGGTCGAATCCCTCGGGCTCGAGCCTTTGGGCCGCATCGTCGATACGCAGTGGGCGGCGCTCGATCCGGCGCAGATGGGGCTGGGCCCGGTGCACGCCGTTGCGCCGCTGTTGGAGCGGCAGCGATTGGCCGCCGACCAGATCGATTATTGGGAGTTGAACGAGGCCTTTGCCGTCCAGGTGCTGGCCTGCCTGGCCGCTTTTCGGGACGACGAATATTGCCGGAAGGAGCTGGGATTGCAGCAGGCGGTGGGTGGCATCCCCCTCGATCGCCTCAATGTGGACGGCGGCGGCATCAGCCTGGGCCATCCGGTCGGCGCCAGCGGCGCCCGGCTCGTTCTGCACCTGCTGCATGTTCTGCGTCGCAACAGGGCCCGCTATGGGGTTGCGACTTTGTGCATCGGCGGCGGACAGGGCGGGGCCATGTTGGTGGAAAATGTTGCGGCAGGTGAATGAGATGCAAGAGTTCAAACATTTTCGAATCGAGCAAAGTGCGGCGGGTATCGTTTGGCTATTGATCGACGTCGCCGGCAGCGGCGCCAATACCCTGTCCAAAGAGGTGCTGGAAGAGCTGAACGCCGTTCTGGATGCGCTGATCGAGCTTCGGCCAAAAGGGCTGGCGATCCGCTCCGCCAAATCGAGCGGCTTCATCGCCGGGGCGGATGTGAAGGAGTTTACCCGCATCGAAACTCCGGACGATGCGCTGGCCTTGATCCGGCGCGGGCAGCAGGTAATGGACCGGATCGAGGCGCTGGCCTTCCCGACGGTGGCGGTGATCGCCGGATTCTGTCTCGGCGGCGGTTTGGAGCTTTCCCTCGCTTGCGACTACCGTATCGCGCTGGACGATCCGAAAACCCGACTGGGACTGCCCGAGATCAAATTGGGCATTCATCCGGGGTTCGGCGGCACGGTGCGCGCGATACGACTGCTGGGCCCCGTGGCGGCGATGGATCTGATGCTTACGGGACGCACTCTTGCGGCGCGCCAGGCCAAAAAGATCGGTCTGGTCGATCATGCCGTTCCCGAGCGGCTTTTGCTGTCGGCGGCCGAACAGCTGTTGGCCGCCAGACCGGCGCGCCATCGCCCGAAAGCGTGGCTTCGCTGCTTGAATGCCGCTCTCCTGCGACCGATGGTTGCCGGGCAGATGCGCAAAAAGGTGGCCAAGGCTGCAAACCCGGACCATTATCCGGCTCCCTATGCGCTGATCGATCTGTGGCAGAAGCACGGCGGCGACCCGCGCCGCATGCTGGAGCAGGAGGCGCTGTCGGTGGCGCGGCTCACCACCACCGATGCGGCGCGCAATCTGCTGCGCGTCTTTCTGCTGCAGAACCGGCTCAAGGCGACGGCTGACCCCTCAGCCATTGACGTTCAGCACGTCCATGTGGTCGGCGCCGGCGTGATGGGCGGCGATATCGCCGCTTGGTGTGCGCTGCAAGAGTTTCAGGTGACGGTGCAGGACAACAACCGGGCGGGCCTGGCGAGTACCATGCGGCGCGCCCACGGGCTGTTCGAAAAGCGTTTTCGTGGACAGCCGCATCGGGTCACCGCAGCGATGGACCGTCTGATCGCCGATGAAAAAGGGTATGGAGTCGCCCGCGCCGACGTGATCATCGAAGCCATTTTCGAGAACGCAGAGGCCAAGCAGACGCTGTATCGGCAACTGGAGCCGAACATAAAGCCCGATGCACTGCTGGCGACCAATACTTCCAGCATACGACTGGAAACGCTCGCTCAGGCACTGGAGAATCCAGCCCGCTTGGTGGGGCTGCATTTTTTCAATCCGGTCGCCAAGATGCCGCTGGTCGAAGTTGTGAAAAGCGAACTGTGCGATGACCAGACGGCGGTGCGGGCGGCAGCTTTCGCCCGCCGCATCGACAAGCTGCCGGTGATCGTCAAGAGCGTCCCCGGATTTTTGGTCAACCGGGTGTTGATGCCTTATCTGCTGGAGGCGGTGGTGATGAGCGAAGAGGGGATTCCCAACCCGGTCATCGACCGGGCCGCAACAGCCTTCGGAATGCCGATGGGACCGTTGGAACTGGCCGACACGGTGGGTCTGGATGTTTGTCTGTTCGTCGCCGATATACTGGCGCAGGAGCTGGGAGCCGAGGTCCCCGAGCGGCTGCGGACGCTGGTGGCCAACGGCCGGCTCGGCGTCAAGTCCGGCGCCGGCTTCTATCGGTATAAGAACGGCAGGCCGGTGAAAGAACCCTCAGCCAAAGCGCCGGATGAGATCGATGCATTGCAGGATCGCCTGATCGGCCGGTTGGTGGATGAAGCGGCGGTCTGTCTTGATGAAGGGGTGGTCGAGGACGCCGACATTCTGGATGCCGCCATCATCTTCGGCACCGGTTTCGCCCCTTTCCGCGGCGGTCCGCTGCATTACCGCGAACACAGGAATCGGGAAACAGCGACGTAGGGTGGGACGCGCAGCGGTTCCGCCAAGAGCGCCTGATCGAAGAGAAATGAACGATCCTCTTTCGGCCTCGCTATCCCACTTGGTCTCTCGACTCCGCGCCGGAACGATCAGCGCCCAAACCCTGGCCGAAGCGGCGATCGATCATCATCAGCGCCATGGCGAATCGTTAAACGCCTACAAGACCTGGGACGTCGAGAAGCTTATCAAACAGGCAAAGGCGGCGGATGCGGTACGCGAGGCCGGCGTGGACGCGGGACCGCTGCATGGCATTCCGGTTTCGGTGAAGGATCTATTCGCGGTGCGGGGTTTCCCCACCTAT
>Ga0209633_10004102_pt1 | contig 13193 bp, 4 predicted proteins | sample Cruoilmetagenom1_FD_187290 | JGI IMG/M metagenome (GOLD analysis project Ga0209633, IMG submission 187290) | Oil polluted marine microbial communities from Coal Oil Point, Santa Barbara, California, USA - Sample 1 (SPAdes) (version 2) | ecosystem: Environmental > Aquatic > Marine > Oil seeps ... | reverse complement strand
TGATTTGTGGAGAATTCACACCCCAAAGGTAGTTTTGGTTCATTCTAAAATCTGTTTTTAGATGACCGATAACGGGTTCTATGGCAGCTCTTCTTCTAAATTTGTTTCTTTTACATCTTTTCAGGTATGTTGTATCTCTTTTCAATGGTTTGTAATCAGGTGTTGATATTTTAGTGTTTCCTATTTGTTTTATACCTTTTCCTCCTCTGTCATAAACAACTTCCTCTGGTGTATAATTAATATTGGATTGTATTTGCTCCAATAACGGTTTTATCGTTTTACTGTCATGTGGATTGCCTCCAAAACTTTTTATGGAAGTAATGATTAATGTTTTAGAGGTGGTGGTTAACCCTATCTTAGTGCCAAATTCATATTGTTTATGTGCTTTTCCTTTAGCAATACATGATGTAAAAGGTTTATAAATACTGTAAATCTTATTTTTATCTGTTCGTTTTTGATTTAAAATCTGATAATACAACTCAAATTCTTTTCGGTATTTTTTTAATAGCTGTCCAGGTAATTCTCTTTTTAATTCTCGCAGTAAACGCCCTGCAATTGTCTTTAGCTTGGCATCAGCTTTCTTTGCTTTTTTTTGTCTTTTTGGATGCTTACCGTTATGGGTAGCTCTTACTAATTGTTTGGACGTTCTAACATAAGTTTGTCGCTGTTTAACTCCTTCTTTTTTTGCAATCTCATTACATTTATCTATAATTTTCTTGGCTAATTTAGAATCCGTAGGAAAAGTTGTATTGTTTTCTGCTACAGTGGTATCTGATAGATTTACCTTTTCTTTTGCTGCTCTTCCAAAAAGATTAACTGAATAAGCAAAAATATTTTTTATTCCTTCTTCTCCGATACGTTTTCTAAAGTGTACAAAGTCACTTGGATCACATGGAAATTGATGCTCAAAATGTACCATCCCGCAGAAATATTGCATGTAGGGATCTCTTATCCAAGATTCACACAAACGCTCATCCTATAAATTATAAATCCTCTTTAACAGTAGACTACCAACCATAAAGCGTATTGGCATTGCTGGTTGACCTGTAGTGGAGTAGTATTTTGAAAAATTATTCTCAAAATAGTTCCAATCAATTTTATCAGATAATAATACCAACTCATGGCTCATATCTATGAAATCTTTAAGTAAAGGTTGAAAGAAATTCCTTTGATTTTGATTCCCTGTTTTTCCTATCATTTATTGCAAGGTTTATAATGCAATATACATAGTTCCTTGCAATTTAGATCAGAAAAATAAATGAATTTACGAACTTATTTAATTGAAAAATAGACCCTTAAATTATTCTTAAGGTTCAACTAAATAAAAAATATCGAGGTTTTAAAACCTCGATATTTTTTATTTGCACACTTGGTAGAATGCTACCATCTTTAATAATTTAATTTTTATATACTAGTAAAAAATTAATCACTTTTAATTTATTAAAATCTTTTTACTTAGTTTACCTGTTTTTGTATTAATTTGTACAAGATAAATACCTGTTGCAGCTTTAATAGGTAGTAATATTTCATTACTTGTTAATTTACTATTCCAGCTACCTATAACTTGCCCTAAGTTATTTAGCAAATTAATACTTTTTATTTCTATTGTTTTATTTCTTCTTATTTGCAATTCAGAAATAGTATTATTCATAAATACTTGAATTCCATTTTCTAAAGTTTTTTCTTCAACACCTAGCGTTTTTTGAGGTTGAAATGTTAGTGCAAACCTATTTTTGTATTCACCAACAGGCAAATTAATTTCAAAAGGTTGATTATTAATTTGATGTGATAATCCAGTAAAATTATCTTTAATATAAATTTCAACAGATTTATCTACATTTTCAAGAGAATCTATTTTTATAGTTACCAAACCATCTTCTTTTAATTTTATTCCAATTGGTAATTCTTGAGAAACATCAAAATTATTGACCGCCTGAATTACAAATTTACCTCCTTTAAATAGCCAAAACATATCGTCACTGTTCATATCAGCCATCGGAGCATCAAACCCAATATCATAATCGTTGGTTGCATGAGAATCAACACCAACCAACAATTGTCGATGATATCCTCTTGAAGAACTAAATTGTAATCTGATTTTCGACCTTTTATCAGTAACTCTTTCCGTTTTGTTAGATTCAGATTTTGAATTTGATTTAAAAAATAACGAGCCCTCATTTATTCCTGTGGCTCCTTCACGAACAAATACTCTTTGGCCGTTTTTAAAAACTATATCCCCACCTGAAACTGTTGTAGTTGTGCTATCTAAAGCAACATCTAATGAAGTTGTTACAAAAAAACCTTGATTTACTGGAATATATCTTTCTGGTACTTTATTCCCTGAAGCTCCTGTAGCGTTAATACGAGTATCCGTTGAATAAGCCTGCGTGCCTCCCATTAAGGTATATGTAGCGTATCCTCCTTCATATTCTGCTAAATAGTGTGTTTTACCTGCAAAATGGTGCCAAAAATACAAAGCTCCATTGAAAATATTATTAACGTTTCTTCCTTGATTGAAATTAATTGTTTCTTTAATATTATCCAAAATAAATTCATCTGCATCCATTGCTGAAGGATAGGGGTTTCCTATAAGTCTATCTTCTCCTAAAGCTATCGGTAAAATAAAATCTCCATTATATGGTTTGCCTTTAAATACATAATTTTGGTTATCAGTAATCGCAGCGGTTCCCGAAGTGCCTTTCATAGTAAAACCTTCTCCTGGTAATAATGGGGTAGTCTCATTAATAGAGTTCCAAGCATTATAATCATCATTGGCGCCATTAAATGTATACATCCAATAGATACTTAATTTAATAGGGGAAGCAACTCCTGCGTCTGCCCAAATATAGGATGCGTTAAAACTTATCTGACCATTTTTATCTGGGTTAGTTGCATCTGTTCCATCTTTTAAAAAACCAGCAACCGTTGACGGAGAATTAACGCTTGGAGATCCCACACCACGAGTACTAACATTTCCATTTATTGGTCCTACTGAAGATGTCCAATAATTGTAATTGTAGCTACTTGCAGTACCCTGTTGGTCTCTTAAAATATAACCCCCACTATCCTCATCTAATGTGCTATCTTCATCTTGTACTAATTGAGATTCCCCAACTAAATCAAGAACACCATCTAATTCTAAATAATGGGTAACTCGCAATCCTTGTCCATCATTATTTTCAATAGGGTTAGTCACTAATGGATCAGCCATTGTTAATTTTCCGGCATTCATTTTAAACCCTAATACCGTAATATCTCTATCTCCTGAAGTAATTAAATGTGTTGTTTGTACAATATTCCAGTCTAAAGAAGTTACGCCATCCAAACCTACCGTATTTGGTAAATTTTGTACTGTATTATTGAGCCAAGTTCCCGGAGTATCCCAATTTCCATCAGCCTGAGAAATATAAGGTAACGGAGCAGTTTGCAAATCAACTATTGTTTTATTTTTAGATAAATAATTGATTCTTAAAAAATTACGCAAATCTGTTTGGCCTTCTACAGTTGAGCCATAAAACGAATTAAAATTGTAATATGCTCTAAGATTGCTCCAGTTTATCGTTTTAACTTCATTTTTTGAAATAGCTTGGGGGATCTCTTTCCCATTTGCCGTACTATCAGTAAACTTTTCCATTTCCTGGTTCATTAAATAGTGAATTTGATCTTGTGAAAGACCTACATCCCAGACTCGAATTTCGTCTATTTCTCCTAAAAATGGATTACTTATAGTGTTTTTACTTTCATATAATGCTCCTGCAGAAAAGCGGTTAAAATTTGGGGTTGGCGGTTCAACATTTAATACTGATTTATCCAATATTCCGTCTATATATAAAAATATTGTTCCACTTTCATAAACAAGCGCAATATGATGCCACTTACTATCAGTTAATTGCATGGTTGAAGTAAATTTTGGAGTTACTTCATCATTTAACATAACTTCCACTTCATTAGCATTATTTAAGCGCAATTGTAATTTTTTACCTTTCGCTAAAATAGTACGAGTTCCAATTAAGGTAGTGTTTCTAACCCATGTTGAAATTGTAAAAGCATTAATATTTAAATCTAGTTTATATTCACCCACTAAAAAATCACCGGCTGCAATGTTTACTAACCTTTTTCCTGTCAATTGAGTTGTTTTACCAAATGTGAAAAATTTTGTGCCATCAAAATCATACCATGTTTTAAGATTTCCATTTCCGTCAGATTTTAGGGGAATTACATCAATAATATCTGCATCTGAAAAACTATCAACATCAGAAACAACTAATGAATACTCTTCATTTGCATTTATTGGAAAACCACTAAATGCTGATTCTGGGATAGAAATATATACATTTCCTACATCGCCACCTGTTTCAATAATTTTCCATTTGCGGTCAATACGTGTTAACGAGGTTGTTATCCCAGTACTTATAGTAATTGTATTTGTATTTGTATTAGAACCTGAAAAATTACCATTATTGCAACCCCAAACTAAAAAATCATGATCCAATGAAAAACCGTTGGTATTTGCACTATTCGTAGAAAATATTTCACCTAACCCTATGGTTACTTCATTTATATCATTAATGCTTTTTGATTGTTTTTGATTTAAATCGGAAGTATCATCTCTGCCAATACCCGCTATATTAAAATTATATCCAGTATTTGCCGTAATATCCCAAAGAACATTTCCGTTTGAATTAATATAGTTTTTTTCAGCAATTGTTGATGAACCTAATGTGATACCATATTTAATAGCTAAATACGATTCAATTTTTGGGCGATCAGCATCAAGTACTCGTTTGGCAAATGTAAATATTTCAGCCACCCGCCCATTTAAACTGGCTGCCGAGTCAAAATTTTTTCCAATTATATAGGGTTTTCCTATAATAGTAGCAGGAGTTGTTGAATTATCCAAAGTAGTGACATTTGAAAAAGGAGGCGTATCATTTACTATACTTGTTGTTATTAACTTAGAGTTGTATAATAACTCCTGATTATTTGCTGGATCAGCATCGTTTCTAATATTTATAATTCCTGCATTGGTATAGGTTTTTGAGGCGTCAATTTCTGCAATTCCATAAAAAGTGCCTGAAGGAGATTCAACATCTTGTGCATAAGTTAAAACTTCATTGTTAAAACGATTTGTGTAATTTCCAAAACCTATTCCTGTTTTATCACCTAAGTTTCCAGTATCAGTTCCAGAAAAAATTGTACGTCTTTGTGTTGCACTTGAAATAGTTTCATCTGGAATCATAACAATAAAAATATCCTGACTATAAAATCCATTTAAAGTGTTTTCCATATACTGCTCAATAGTAGTGCCATTATTTTCAAATTTTATAACCGGATTAAAATTGATGTTAGAAGTAGCATCGTCAATATATGTAGGTTGATTTGCAGAAGTTGGCTGTGAAGCATTTTTACCATTAGTCCCAATATCTTTCCACTCACTTACTTTATTTCCAGAATCATGAATAACTCCTCTATTTGCTTTTAACCAAAGTCTAAAATCCGCGGTAATACCACCTGGCTCGGGAATATTAAAATTAAATATTTCAGCACTCACATTAAATGTAAATGTTGTATCAGTATTAACTATAGTAATATTTGACAGCTTTGTTTCAGCCGGTAAATTCGCCGTAAAAGTAATATCAAAAACACTTGAACTTCCTGGGCTTATTGTACTTGAAGGAAAAGGTCCAAATGAAATAACAAAATCAGCTAATGAACTTGTTATATTTGTAATATCCAAAGGGCAACTACCGGTATTTGTAATATAAAACCTTCTAGTTTGAGTAAAACCGGCTTCAACAATCCCAAAATAAGTTCCATCTAAGGTCGAAGTTGTTGTTGCACCATTTGTTATTGAAGTTAATGGAGAACCTCCGGAAACTGAAATTACTGGTGATTTGTTAACCGTTAACGTAAAAGTAAAATCTGCTTTATTAGATTTAATGGTAACTAAAGTTGAACTTGAAGTACAATTTGCGCTCGAATTTGTTATTGTAAAATCTAAAAACCTTCTACCACGTCTACATTTAGATGATTTTATATTTCTTCTTGGGTTATTGGGATTTATTGAAAAGTCAGTAATATTGGATATATTAACATCTTTTACTCTTAGAGAGCTACAATTATTAGAGGTATTTGTAATTCGAAAGGTTACAGCTGTACCTGCAGTAATAGTAAGAGTAGAGCCGTTAGTTATTTGCGCCCCTCCCAAAACATTGACCTGCATTATTTGAGTGTACCCAATACTACTACTAAGTAAAAATAAAAATAAAGGTAACTTAGAACTTAACCTATTTAAAAGTAAAAAATTTTTCATCAAACAGCACCTTATGATTTTTTTAGTACTGCAAAAATAATAATATTTTTCAATCGAAATGTAAGTTGCTAAAAATAAATGGTATAATATGTGAAATGTTTGGTATAATATTTAATACCGAGGTTTAAAATTGTTATTAATAGTAAAAGTTAAATTAATAAAACTTAAGTGCCTCAACAACTGCCATATAATTTATCTTTGGTTAGATGATATGGTGTAAAAACAGCTTTATTTTAAAGCAAATTCTACAGCACTTTCAGCGTGAATTTTTGTGGTATTAAATATTGGAATTTCTACATCATAATTTTTAATTAACAAAGGTATTTCAGTACACCCCAAAATAACTCCTTGAGAACCTTTTTTTATTGAATCTTTAATTATTCTTTGATATTCTTTTTTTGATTTTAATTCTATTTTTCCGTGTACAAGCTCATCGTATATAATTTCATGTACAATATTTCTGTCTTTTTCATTAGGAATCATAACTTTTATGTCAAATTTTTCTACAAGTATTTTTTTATAGAAGTCTTTTTCCATTGTAAATTTCGTGCCGAGTAATAAGACTTTTTCAATATTCTGTTTTTTAATTTCTTTTCCAGTAGTTTCAGCAATATGCAAAAATGGAATAGAAATATTTTTTATAATTTCATCACTACATAAGTGCATAGTATTTGTACATAATATTACAATATCAGCATCGGCATTTTCTAAATTTTTTGCAGATTTTATCATTAATTTATTCAACATATCCCAGTCTCCTTTATGTTGTAATCTTTGAATTTCAGCAAAGTCAACAGATTCCAATATACATTTACAAGAGTGAAACCCACCTAAAAGTTCTTTTACTTTCTGATTTAAAATTTGGTAATAAACTTGAGAAGATTCCCAGCTCATTCCTCCTATAAGTCCAATTTTTTTCATACTTATTTGTTTTCTCAGCTTGTTGCTAACTGTTGTTAGATAAAAAAATAGACATCTAAAATAAAAAAGAGACTGTCTGAAAAATCTTTCAACTGTCATTTTGAGCGCAGTCTAAAAATCTTATTTATCTAATTATCAGTAATTTGATTATTATGATATTCTTCATTTTTATTCAGAATGACACTTTTCAGACAACTTCTTTTTGTTGAATACTTTTTTTTATTTAATAATTATTTTTTTAGTGATGTTTCCTTTTGTTGTATTTATTTGAACAAAATACAACCCTGTGGAAGCTTTTAAAGGAAGTGAAAAATTATTTTTATCAAAATTGTTATTCCAATACCTTATAGATTGACCTAAATTATTATATAAATTTATACTTTTGATTTCTGTTTTTATATTTCTCTTTATTTGTAATTCAGAAATAGTATTATTCATAAATACTTGAATGCCCTCCGCTAAAACATCTTCTTCAACAGTTAACGCTTTTTGAGGCTTAAATGTTAATGCAAATCTATCCTTATATTCACCAACAGGTAAATTAATTTCAAAGGGTTGATTATTAATTTGATGTGATAATCCAGTAAAATTATCTTTAATATAAATTTCAACAGATTGATCTACATTTTCAAGAGAATCAATTTTTATAGTTACTAAACCTGTTTCGCTAATTGTTAAACCTAGCGGTAATTCCTGATTAGTATTAAAATTATTTACACCCTGAATTACAAATTCACTACCGTTAAAAAACCAATACATATCTTCGCTATTAATATCTGCAATAGGAGCATCATATCCTATATCAAAATTATTGGTTGCATTTTCATCAACACCAACTAATATTTGCCTATGATATCCTAAAGGAGAATCAAATGTAAGTCTGATTTTTGGTCTTGTATCTAAATTAATTTTATTAGCTGTTGCTTTATTTTTAGTGTTAGAATTTTTCATAAATACTGAATTACCTACTCCTTCACGCATAAAAGCTCTCTGACTATTTTTAAATAAAATATTTCCACCCGAAACTGTAAGCAGCCCTGTTAGTGCTACATCAACTGAAGTTATAACAAAGAAACCTTGATTTACAGGAATATATTGACCTGGTATTTTGGATCCAGTTGCTCCATTTGCGTTTATTCTAGCATCGTCAGAAATAGCTGGTGCACCGCCTATCAAGTTTCGTGTTGCATAACCTCCTACATAAGCTCCTAAGTTATGTGAATTTTCTTCACCAAAATGATCCCAAAAATATACGGCTCCATTAAAAATATTTCCACTTGTATTAGTCCCCCCATCTCCAATACTAATATTATCTTTTATAAATACTGTTGCATCAAGAGAAGATGGATATGGGTTTCCAATTAATCGATCATTTCCAGCTACAATTGGTAAATAAAAATCACCATTATATGGTTTTCCTCTATATACATAATTTTGATTGTTAGTAATAGGAACTGCTCCCGATGTACCCTTCAAAGTATATCCTTCTCCTGGTAATAAGGATGTAGTTTCATTAATAGGGTTCCAAGAATTATAATCATCATTCGTACCATTAAACGTATACATCCAGTAGGAGCTTAATTTAATAGGTGAAGTTATTCCAGAATCTGCCCAAGTATAGGATGGATTAAAACTTATTTGACCATTCTTATCTGGAATAGTTGCGTCTGTTCCATCCTTTAAAACACCTGCTATAGTTGATGAAGCATTTGTGCTTGCAATTCCTGTTCCTCTTGTGCCAACTCCTCCTGCAGTAATTGGTCCTACGGATGATGACCAATAATTATAATTAAAGCTATTTGCGGTTCCTTGCTGATCTCTCTCTAAATAACCTCCGCTATCTTGATCTAAAGTACTCATTTCATCTTGTACTAATTGAGATTCACCTACCAAATCTATATTACCATCTAATTCTAAATAATGGGTAACTCTTAATTCATGACCTGAATTGGTTTCATCTTGAAGAGTTGGTAATGGTTTTGCAATTGTTAATTTACCCGCTGTTGAAATTAAGCCAAGAACGGTAATATCTCTATCGCCTGAAATGATATTATGTGATGTTTGTACTATATTCCAGTCTATTGGTGTTACTCCATCTTTTATAGAAAAACTATTAGGTAAATCTTGTACGGTGTTATTTAACCAAGTTCCTGGAGTATTCCAACTTCCATCAGCTTGTGATTCATAAGGTAATGGAGCTGTTTGTCTATCTACTGTATCTAAATTTCGTAATGCCCCTTGATGACCATTTCCAGATTCATCATTTGTGTTGGTATATGTGTAAACCGACATTGGGTAATAACCGGCTAATTTAGACCATGGAATACTTGCAACTTCGTTGTTTGTAATTGCACTTGGAATTATTAAACCACCTACAAAAGAAGCGTTATTTACAATTTCTTGATTCATAATATAACGCATTTGATTTTCAGAAAGTGCTACATCCCAAACTCTTACCTCATCTATATTTCCTTTAAAATATGAATTTGATGTAATCTTTCCTGCAGCTGCAATGTAAAATGATTCTGTAGTTGCAACTGGAGCTGAAAGAGAAGCAGATATATCTAAAACACCATCAATATATAAATTTGCTGTACTACCATTATATATAACTGCAACTTGATGCCAACTATTTCCTGGTATTATAGTGTTTGAAGTTATAGTTTGCGTAGTTCCATTTTTCCATGACATTTCTAAATGACCTGTACCATTAATCCTAAAATCATAGCCTTGTGTATAGGCGGCGTCTCTTTTAGATACAATTGAAGCGTTTACAGAAGCGGGATCTCTTTTAATCCAAGCCGAAATAGTAAATTGAGTAGAGTTTAAATTTAATGCATCTTCCATATCTACATAATCTACCAAACCATCAAAATAAATAGAACGCACTACTTTTGTTTCAGGTGCATATCCAAAGGTGATATATTTTGTGCCATCAAAATCGTAATCTGCATATAAATTACCACCACTTTCAGTCATTACTCTATAATCTGAAGTAGGATCAAAATTTCCAGTACTTGAAATAAACATCAAATAACTTCCGGGTGGAGTAATATTTCTAACCGCACTTTTGGGTATGGAAACTTTTACTTTAGGAACATCTCCTCCATTTTCAATCACTTTCCAAACACGTTTCATTCCAGTAAAAAAAACATCAGTATTTAATGCAGGTGTGATTCCCGCACTCATATTAACACTAATTACTGTTGCAGCAAGATTTATATCTTCTCCGTTATTACCCCATACTAAATATTCTCTGTCAATAGGGAAACTAGCCGTGTTATCACTATTTGTATTACTAATATTGGTTAATCCAATTGTTAATATCCCATTTGTTGGTCCTGTAATATCTGAAGTTACATTAACACTTTTAGATTGTTTTTGGTTTAATTCAGCATTGTCATCTCTACCAATCCCTGCAATATCATAATTATACCCTGTATTTGTGGAAGTGTCCCAAATAATAACACCGTTACTATCTATATAATTAACATCATTTAATCTATCAACAGTAATGCTATTAGAAGCATGTAATGTTATTCCATTTTTAAGTGCTAAGTAAGATTGTATTTTTTGTTGATTTAATACTGAATTTTTAGTTTTATAACTTATTATTTCAGTAATATTCCCATCTACATAAGCTCCTACGTTTCCATTTAATGAAAACCGACCTACACCTAAATAATACTGTTGATTTAAAAAATCAGAAAAGTTAAGGTTTCCTGTATATGAGCCACTATTATATGCTTGCCCTGCGGTGTTATCTATTCTCACCCCATTTTTATAAATCTCTGTTTGAGTACCAGCCGCATTTGTTTTTACATTATAAATTATAACTTCATCTGTATAACTAGTTGTTGTACTTGTAAATGCCCTACCATAAGAACTTGTGTTTGGTGATTGAGGTACTGAACTTTTCATATGAGCTACTACTTCATTTGAAAAACGTGCTGAAATACTTCCCAAACCTAAACCCGTACCATCAACTTGAGGGCTTATATCAGCAGCTCTTCCGGCAATAGGAACTTGTCTATTAGTTCCTGAATTATCTATAGTGCCATTAGATTTTATAACCACAAAATAATCCTGAGAAAAATAACCTCCTTTACCTCTCATATAATCACTATTTGCTCTAGTAAAATTAATTACCGGATTAAAATTAATGTTATCTGTTGTATTATTTCTAAAAGACGGAGCGTTAGTGCTTAGTGAGATAGCGTTATTATCAAAGGCTTGGTCATTCCAGGTAGCAATATCTGTATTATTGCTAATTATACCTATTTCTGAAGTGGCTTTTAGCCATAATTTTAAATTACTGTTTATTGAACCTGGACCAATAACTGGATCTGAAAATGGGATTATTGGATCAGCATATATTATAATATTATCAAATGCAACACCATCATCAGTTGTAGAACTATCAGAAGCAAACACAAATCTAAATTGTATTTCAGCCTCGTTTTCTAAGGTTATGGGTAAAGGTATTGTTGCTGTGTTAAAATAATTTCTAATTGCTTGAGAGGTGGTAGAATCTCCTGTCCAACCATCAGATCCGGGTGATATTGCATTTACATTTCCACTTCCATCATACCAATTACTACCTAACCCATTAGCTCCTAGAATCGTCCAAGAAGACCAAACTCCTGATGTTCTTTTTCTATATTGCACCGCCATACCATCATCAGAATCACTATTACAATTATACCTTACATCTGCACTAAAAACTAAATTATTATACCCTATGGTTGATATAATTGGGCTTTCAACAGTTGTATAAGTATTGTTTGAGTAATTATTATAGTTATTCGTATACCAATAGTTTCCTTCTCCTAATTCTCCAGCAGCTGATAAACCAGTACCACGAACAAAATTTGTTGTTGAACCGGTTGACGCTACCCAAGATCCATTAGTGGCATCAAAATTTTCGTAATAAATGGTGTAATCTCGTATTTGTGAAAACATAAATAGCGGAAAAACAAGTGCAAGTGCAAATGTCCATATGTGTTTTCCATTCCTTGTATTAAGAACATTTTTCAACATAGCTGTGGGGTTTATAGTGTAAATATACAAATTATTTTAAATTTTCACAAAATAGACGTATTTAATATACTCTTTATCAATTATATATCAATGGTATTTAAAATTTAATCTATTTTTTAACTATCTGTTTGTAAACTGTTTTATTCGAATCAATATCGGTAACTTTAATAAAGTATGAAGCATCAGTAAAGTTTCTAAATTCATTAAGTTGTATTAATCCGTTTCTGTTAAGTTTTGAAAAACTTTTAATACTTCTACCAAGAAAATCAAATATTTCAATTTTTATACTATTTCCTAAATATAATTGTGGTAATCTAATGTTTAACAATGTTCTAAAAGGGTTAGGGTAAATAGCAACATTAAAAATATCATTTTCATCAATAGCTAAAGCACTATCTTTTACAGTAACAATAATATCACATTTAGACGAATTACCATTAAAATCAGTAACTGTTAAAGTTACAATGTTGTCTCCAATATTATTATTATCAAATGTATTTGGGTTTGCAACTAATGATGCAATTCCACAATTATCTGTTGAACCATTGTCAATGTCTGAACCAATAATTGAGGCTATTCCAGTGCCGGAATCTAACTGTATAGTAATATCCATTGCACTACAAATAGGATTTGTTGTATCAATAACTATAACATCTTGATTAACAGAGGTTAAATTTCCGTTACCATCGTTAAATGTCCAAGTAACAACCGTGATTCCTTGAGCTGTAATAGGAAATGTAACATTAGGTATCCCTGTTATCGTTCCTACACAAACATCTGTGGTTATTGGTGTTATAGGAGTTCCACTACATTCGCCTACCGTTACCGAAGCCAATACCGGAGTAACCGGTGGGGTAACATCATCGTAGTTATACACTTGCGTTGCCGTAGTCGTATTTCCATTGCCATCGGCAAAGTT
>Ga0209633_10004101_pt1 | contig 13194 bp, 17 predicted proteins | sample Cruoilmetagenom1_FD_187290 | JGI IMG/M metagenome (GOLD analysis project Ga0209633, IMG submission 187290) | Oil polluted marine microbial communities from Coal Oil Point, Santa Barbara, California, USA - Sample 1 (SPAdes) (version 2) | ecosystem: Environmental > Aquatic > Marine > Oil seeps ... | reverse complement strand
TTATGCGCAGGCCTATTGCCGAATATCAAGCTACCTGCAAACGATGGCAAACAAAGGTTATAATCCTCTTGTTGCTATTCAAATGGCTCTCGCTGGTGAGTTCGACGTATAGGGGGTGAGTAGTTACCCATCATTTTTATATTATTTGCATGGCCAGTTAATTCAACGGGTGTAAATAATATATGTCCAACTACCTTGTCTTCAGTTTCTGCAATCAACGAGATATAAGTACAACCACTATCTCGAAGAGCATTTACCAAATTAGCCTCAGCTTCCGTTTCAAATACCGCTGTATTTAATTTCCATATTTTTTCTATATCAGAAGGCTGCTCTGCACGGATATTCATTTAGCACCTGTTGAGTATACGATTTATGTGTAACCTATAAGTTACTCAGTAGCAGCAAAACCTTGTTGAACACTTCCCCGAACGGGTCGCGAGAGGAATGTTTTCTTTAACAGGCCAAGTGAGAATTGTTCACCGCAATTCCAGGGTAGCAGTGAAACACAACGCGCCATCGTACAGTAACCGAATATTATCTGTGCCCACGTTCCTATGGTAGGAATCCAGTATACCAAGCGAAGTGGCTCTGGTAGAGCAACAAGAAGTAGAATTAGATACCAGAAGCGGACTTGTACAGGGAAAGTTTGGATACTACGTTCTCTAATCACGAAGTGAATTAATTGAAACACAGTGAGGCCGATAGCAAACACAAAGCCGATTGGGTTTCCGGACAACCCAAATGTAAGTAGCCCTGCTGTAACCAGCCAATACCACCAACCAATATCTTTATACTCTATCATAAATATATATGTATCCTCTGATTTGATTTACACGTGACGCCATACTAAGCGGCGTGTTTTTTACGCCGGCTTAAATTAATTGCAAGGTTTATCGTGTGATAACCTACTATCAAATGGTGCTTGTTCTCGGGCTTTCATCCCATAGTCCCTTGTGACACTGGCCACTCGCAATCGATAATCTGCAAACACCCCTTCACGTCCTTTCTCTTGTGCGAGACGATGTGCCTCTATGTTTCTCCATTCCTCTATAGCTTTTTCATCTTGCCAAAATGAAAGAGATAATACTTTCCTTTCATCTGCAAGGCTTGAAAACCGCTCTATAGATATAAAACCATCGATATTTTGCAGTAGTGGCGTCAACTCAGCAGCAATATCTAGATATTCTTGCACTTTCCCTTCAGCGGGGAAAACCTCAAAAATCACGGCAATCATAATTTGTTATACCTGTATGCGAGATAAAGTTTTAACTTAGTAACATCTGAAAATCCAACGTCGCGCTCACCAGTAAATTGGGAGCGTCATAGTGGACCCGTTTGTTAGCAATTATTACTTGGTTGGAAGTTCTTCATATTTAACCAGTTCGCTCGCATCTTTGTACCACTTGGCTTTTGAACCCCAAAATATATTTTGAAATGGCTTTATTTCTGGATCAGAATCTAATGTGCCTGCTGGGACGACAACCGCTTTTTTACTTTTTCCTAGCCATGGTAGCGAGGAGCCACAGTTTTTACAAAAGGATGTTGCAAAATGCTTTGTGTCCTTGGGCTCAAATCTACCAACATGTTCTTTGCCGGCAAGCCATTTAAATTGTTCAGGAGAAACCAATAAGTTTGCGGCATGAGCACTGCCTGTAAACTTTCTGCATCTAGAACAGTGACAATATTGGAATATCCCAAGATTCCCTAATATTTCGTAGCCAACCTTCCCGCAAAGGCAGCTTCCTGTTACTTTAGATGGCGGCAAATTTTTTTCTCCTTATTGCTAACGACTTATAAGGGGCCGCGGCAGTTTGGCGGCCCCAACACGCGCTTTTTGCATGCGATTTTGCGTCATTGAATCTAACACTTTATGATTTCGGAAGTGGAATAATCATACGAACACGTCGCTGATAATCTTCATAATTTTTGCCCAGCGTGGTGACCAAGTCTCTTTCTTCATACCTGAGACTAACCAGGACATAAACTGTCAAGCTAACAGATAGCATTAAATGTGTCATGCTCATGGTAGGCGTCGACCAGATACCGATTAGCGTGCCCAGTTGTATTGGATGGCGCACAATTTTATAAAACCATCTCTCCGTGAAATGTGGTGACGGCTCGGGTTTGTTAATCAGGTTAAAATAAACCTGCTGCAAACCAAACAATTCGAAATGATTAATCATGAATGATGCCAGGACGGGTATAGACCAACCAATAATATAGATCGCAATCAATACTACTTGCCCTACTTGATTGTCCACCTGCCAAAAAACACCATTAACAGGCTGCCAATACAGACAAAATAAGGCCATTATTATTCCTGAAATAAGCAGATAGGTGCTGCGTTCTGTAGCTCGTGGAATAATTTTTGTCCATCGACTCTTAAAAGTTAGACGGGCCATTATGGAATGTTGCAAGACAAATAGCGTAATTAGACTGAAATTAATTAAAAGAGCAGAACCCAGCAAGCCGGGGCTTTCCGAGTCAATGTGTCTGGGAAGAAATTCCCATCCCCCAACAAACAGGGCAAACCAGACAAGCCCACCAAGACCAACTGCATATGAGAACAGACCATAGATAAAAATAAGTAAACGACTCATGACATTATCTCCTTTGTATAGTGAAGGCACTATTCTTTGGCATAACAGCATTAGACAGAGTCCGTAATTTACAGAACTAGACGAAATCGGCCTATTGCCGAAAATAATATCCATAAAATGCGCCTATTCAGCAGCAAGATCAAGAGTTTGAAGTGTTTTGAAGCGAAAATGTCAAATGGTAAAGACAGATTGGTTTACAAGTTTTGACTGTGTCTAAAGGAGAGCCTCGCACAGTAAGAAAAAAACCGGGCCAGAAGTAAATTCCTGGCCCGGTGATTACGCCGGAGTTTTGTTATCGCTAAAACATTCCGGCATTGACCCCCATGTGGGTAACACCCTGTCATGGGAGGCCGTTATACGTCGTTAATGTTTAATGGATCCCGTTAAAAATCTCCACGCCTAAACCCACGTTCCTTAAAGCTATCCAGTTTGGCGACCTGCTCCGGTGTCAGTTCCTTGCGAATGCGATTCATGGTCTCGATACGCTTTACTGTCATATCCGCCATTAGCTTCGCTTTGGTGTCTGCCAATTCGCGCACTTTGCTGGCATCGTAACTGTCGGCACGGACCTGTTCACGTAGCGCCTTGCGGATATCCATCATCTCGTCCCGTTTGGTGCTCATTTGCTCGCGTTGTTCGTCCTTGATGTTGCGGATGGCCTCGCGCTGTTCCGTGGTGAGATCCAGCTTCTTCATCACATGCCTCATCTTGTCGCCCCGATGGTCGCCATAGTAATGGCCGCCCGGGCCGCCACAGGCATGGACCAGGCCTGCGGTACCAATCGTTAGAATACTGCCCGCCAGAATACTGCAGATAACCAAGTTGCGTTTTTTCATGATATTTCTCCTGTCTGATTACAGAGTCATTGGGCAACACTGTTTGCTGCCGTGATGGAAAGTATGCATAAAACACCTGCAAATTTGGGTCAGGGATGGGTAAAGCTTTGTAAAGATCGGTAAAGAGGGCGCAACACCTGCGGGATTTATGTCAGAATTCCCATGTCGGGTGGAAACAGTACAGGCTTATGACGCACATATTAATCGTCGATGATGACATTGAATTATCAGCCATGCTGGGTGAATACCTGGAGGCTGAAGGCTTTAGTGTTGCGCGCGTCTTCGATGGTAAAGCGGGTGCGCAGCAGGCACTGACGGGTCTTTATGATGCCGTGGTGCTGGATGTGATGATGCCGGAGCTGGATGGTTTTGAAGTGTTGCGGCGTATTCGCAGCCATTCCAGCGTGCCAGTGCTGATGCTTACCGCCAAGGGAGATGATGTGGATCGTATCGTTGGGCTGGAAATTGGTGCTGACGATTATCTGCCCAAGCCCTTTAATCCAAGGGAACTGCTGGCGCGCTTACGTGCGGTGTTGCGACGCACTCAGGGTGCCAGCCCGCATCGGGATCACGACGATACGGTATTTCGTATCGGTTTACTGGAAGTACATCCGTCATCACGTACCGCTTTGGCCGATGGTCAGCAACTGGATCTGACCAGTACCGAATTTAATTTGTTGCATACGCTGGTGAAACAGGCCGGCCATGTGGTCAGCAAGGAAAACCTGTCGGAACATGCGCTGGGTCGCACCCTGGAAAAGTATGATCGCAGTATTGATATGCACATGAGTAACCTGCGTAAAAAAATGACAGAACATAATCTGGGTTCAATAATCATGACCGTGCGTGGGCAGGGCTATCAACTGTCGGATGAGATTTAATATGGGTCGCCTGTTCTGGAAAATCTTCTTTGGCTTCTGGCTGACCCTGCTGCTCACCGGTTCTGTCGTCGGTACTCTGGTGTGGCAACATAACAGAGAACGCATTGAACAACTGGAAGTGCTGGTGGACAGCCCGCGTGCGGATATGGGCGTTAACTCGGTGGCCAGAATCCTGCGCTATGGCGGAATCCCTGCGTTGCAAGACATTATCCAGCGGCGACGTATGCGTCATAAGCGGGCTTTCCCCATGCTCATTATTAACGATGAGGGCGTTGATTTATTAAACCGGCCGGTACCCGAGGTGATGCTGCGCAAGGCGCGCGAAGCACTCAAAGATCCGCAACAGTCTGCCATTCAACAGGTAACCACGCCGGAAGGCGAGCGTTTTTTACTCTTCATACCACGGCGCGACCATCCCGCCATGCGACACGAGGACAAGTTTCCGCAACATCTGCCTTTATCGCCGCTGTTAATTCTTTTTGTCGGCAGCCTGTTTTTCAGTGCGGGTCTGGCCTGGTATATCACGCGCCCAATCCGGTTTTTACGCGAAGCCACTAACCGTTTTGCCGAAGGTAAACTGGATACCCGTGTCATGCCAAACATCGGTGGACGCAGAGATGAAATTACCGATCTGGCCAAAGATTTCGATCATATGGCCGAACAGGTACAACAGCTGGTGGCGGTACAGAAGCGGTTGTTGAATGACGTGTCCCACGAATTACGCTCACCCCTGGCGCGACTCCAGGTGGCGGTGGAAATGGGACGGCAACAACCGCAAAAGATGAATGAACTGTTGCAACGTATCGAAAAGGAAAGTCAGCGACTGGACGAACTGGTGGGTGAGCTATTAACACTGTCACGACTGGAGGCCGGTGTTAATCAGAATGAAAGTGATTATTTTGACATCAGCGGCCTTGTTGCATCCATAGCCAATGATGCCCGTTTCGAAGCGGAAAGCCACAACAAGCAGGTGATATTTAACCAGCATAGTGAAGTCTTATTCAATGGCAGCATGGAACTGTTGCGCAGGGCCATTGAAAATGTCATTCGCAATGCCATTTTTTACGCACCGGAAACCAGCCCGGTGGAAATTACCCTGAGCCATGAAAACAATCATGTGGAGATTACCGTTTGCGACAGCGGCAAGGGTGTGGCTGAGGAAAAGCTGGCACAGTTGTTCCTGCCGTTTGTGCGCATCAATGACAACAAGCAGAATGTAAAAATACCCGGTTATGGTTTAGGTCTGGCTATAGCACGCCGGGCAATTGAAATTCATCACGGTAGTATCAGTGCTTATAACCGTAAAGAGGGTGGACTTTGTATTGCCATGCGTCTGCCTGTGTGACTTCCTGAATTCATTGACGATTTTACCCCTTATCTGTTGAGATGGGTGTGCTATTTGTTCGTTGGTGTCGCCATCAGGTTAGTCGATATGGAAAAACCGCTGTATACTCCCCCCATTAATCATCAATGCAGGAATGTTATATTTTATGAAAAAACGTAAAGGTATCATGCGCAAGGTTTCGTCGGCCTCTGGCGTGGCGAGCTTTATCCTGGCAGTTGTTTGTGGCGTACTGCTCTATATCCGCATAGTTGAGGTGGGTGGTAATAATCCCGTTTCAGCGAGTTTGATGGCCTCCATTTTCTTCTTTGTCTGTGTAGGCTCCATTCTGATATTTCTCGGTAGGTGTGACAATCTTCCAAGTTTCAAGATAGATAAACCTGGCGAAAGGGAGTGAAGGATGCCTGTTATTGCATTCAGAAATGCGTACTTGCACTTTGTAGAGGGCTTTGACCCTTTATCCTTGAGCGGTAGCCTGCTTATTACCCCGAAGGGGGCCAACAAGCGGCTTGTTAGGTTTCAATTTCGTCTTCCTCAATAACTTCTTTTTCCTCTTTTCCCGCCTCAATCCACTCGATTATGCTCGGTTGTTTCAGCACGCTTTGAATATAGGCTGCTTCCACATCATGGAGTTGGATGCTATAACCTTCAAAACGGAGTGCAATAGGTGCGAACATTGCATCGGCTATAGAATATTTTCCAAATAACCATTCCCCTTCTTTTCCAAACTGAGTTCGACATTGTCGCCAAAGTGCCTTGATTCTTTCGATTTCTCGTTCAGCCTCGGATGACAGCTTGATATCTTGAAACTTCTTCCGACAGTTCATGGGAAGTTCGTTTCTTACATTAAAAAAACTAGAATGCATTTCACAACTTACAGATCTCGCAAAAGCACGAGCATTTAATTCCCGAGGCCAACCGTTGGATTCTAAATATTTTTCAGATAAGTATTCGAGGATAGATAGTGAATCCCATACTACTAAATCATCATCCTTCAATATTGGAACTTTATAGTCGGAATTGTATTGTGAGAGTTCTTTATCGGTGGTTTTAGTAAATAGGGCTACTCGTTTTTCATCAAATTCAATCTGATTCTGCTTCAAAAATATCCAAGGCCTAAGAGACCATGAAGAATAGTTTTTATTTCCAATTATTAAGGTCAAATTTGACATTTATTTTTCCTTGTTTTGAAATCTAACATTTCAGCTAGCAGGTGATTTTTTCAATACGCAAAACCCGTGGATTGAAAAAATTGTCCTTGTTGAGATGCTTATTTAGCATTTTATTCTATGCAAGACAACTAGAGAAGAAACTCTTCACCATTGGCAAGACAACCTCTTTTTTTGAAATAGCCTGGAAGTGATCTAGCCCTTCAATCAGGTGAAGTTCGATACCAGCTTGCTGTATATCAACGAATTGCTTTTTTAATATTGAATATGTAGGCTCATCATTTTTTCCTGCATATATCATTAACGGAGATTTCACCATGCCAGGCTCTATTTTTGGCCAGGCAGCCATTGCTTTTGAAATAGCTAAAGCAACATCAAGATCCGCATTATTAACAAAAAATCGTTCTCCTGGGGACAGCTGTAAATCGTCGAGGCGATCTGCATCTCGGGCTTGCAAAGTGGCTTCCAGGCTTGAAATATTTTGTTTCCCATAATCAATTAATTCTTGCCCGAAGAACGAACCCGCCACAACAACTCCTAATAGTTTTTGCATTATTGATGCATGTAATCCGATAGATGCTCCAAGAGAAAATCCCCATATAAAATATTTTTCCAGGCCAATGGAATCAACAACTAGTTCAATATCACTAATGAGTGATTCTATGGAATACGCTCTCTCGTCTTTTGGTTTGCTGCTTTCTCCATGGCCTCTGATATCTATTGCAACAACCGTGTATTCATTCTGCAAACTGTTGACATATGACAATTCGGTCCAAATACTACGATCTTGAATAAAACCACCATGCAAAAAGACCAAGCCTAAACCGTTTCCCGAACAGTTGTATGCAATCCTTTTCCCATCTTCAGTTACAACAAATCTTGTCATGGAGATTACCTCTGCAACCTCAGAGCCTAAGGTCTCGCATAAACGGCCGAGCGGAGCCTGCGTCTCTTGCGGGCGTTTTTGATGCGATTGTCAGGCCTTACCGGTTTTGTAAGTATGACTAATCCTTGATTACTGCCTCGAATGTAGGCCAATAATGTTACCTTCAGTATCATAAATCAGAGCTATGTATCCATACGGCCCTATGGCTTTCTTTTCGGTTTCAATTTCTCCCCATGCCTTGCTGCTTTATCAGCTGCAAGGGCACAATCAGCGCAGCTAAAATAAACCACAACACTATTATTGCCGGAAGGATAACCAGGAATTTTGATTAAGGCGCCGGAGGCCCCAAAACTCTCCTCGCTCATGGGGAATGTCCACATTTCAAATTCAGTTCCATCGAGTTTTTCCAGCTGAATTTCAAACACGACCTCATAGAACGCTTTCGCACGTTCCAGGTCTTGTACGTAAATTTCGAACCATCCAACTGGGTTATTCATAATCGTCCTTTTGTTGCATGTACATTACTTGGCCAACGCTTTAATAACCTGGCACCGTGAGCGGGGGCCTGCTTTTTAGGCCGTAGCTCATGGTGGTCACGATTGATTGGCTTGTATGGTTCAATTGTCCCATCACTCCATGTTCATGTAAGGTGAAGCCCGTAACCTGTTACCAGCAAGTTACGGGTTCAGCAGTCCGATGATTTGGAGATCTTAAAGATCGTTAACAAGCGGGGACGCTGAACCGGCCCGATTTTAACTCGAACAGTCGAATGAGCTTCAAGCTCGAATTTAGCAAGGATGAATCCATATGACAAACCGTAAAACGAGTAAAACAGTGGTGAATATAGGTATCGATGTCGGTAAACAGTATCTTGATGTTCATATCCATGAAAAATCCCTGCATTGGCAGGAAGAAAATAACACTCAAGGTATTAAATGCCTGCTAAGGCATTTAGCCCATTATCAGGTTGAGCGTCGGGTGGTGGAGGCCACCGGGCGTTATGAATTTGAACTGGCCCAGGCGGCCTATAGCAAAGGTATCCCGGTATGCATTGTCAAACCGTTGTCTGTGCGCCGCTATGCCGGTGCGGTCGATCAACTGGCGAAAACGGATAAGCTTGATGCCGCCATCATTGCCAGGCGGCGGCAATTAATGGAAAAACCCGGGTCAGGATCTGCCCCAGATTTTTTTGGCCCGGGTTTTTCGGGTTTTTTCGCTAAGGCGCCGTTGTGTTATTGATGTAAGTAGAGGATGGTGTATGTCACTAGCTGTCGGCGTATCGCCTCTGCCTCCAGTGCCTCCACAAACTGTCAATAAAACCAGATATGAGAAGTGGGTTATATGTTTGCGTGTGTTCCGTTGTGCTCCAAAAATTCTGTATCAGTTTTTTAAATAAAAATCATTGGGCTGGAAATTCTTGCTTATTTGCCATATATTAACTATGGAATTATTACGGCCTTACACAGCATGTGTGCAAATTGGCCGTTTGGCTTAAGCTATTTGGCCAGTGGCCTGATTTGCCAGGTTTATAATGTGCTGGACAAACAAAAACAAGAAAAATAAATGAAGATTCTATTAATCGATGATCACGTCCTGTTCCGGGATGGCATGCAGATGCTGCTGGTTGGCTTGAATGCCCAACCGGAAATATTTGAAGCAGGAAGTTACGAAACAGCGCTCGATTTGATTACCAGCCATGACGGACTGGACCTGGTACTGCTTGATCTTGCCCTACCGGGCCTGAGTGATATTGAGGCCTTGATTGCGATTCACCAGGCACTGCCTGATACGCCAATTGTGGCTCTGTCCGGTAATTCGGATTCTGCCAAGGTTGAGCAGGTATTGCAGTATGGCGCGCGGGGTTACATTACTAAATCGAGTGGCGCTAAAGTGATGCTGAATGCCATCCAGCTGGTACTGGATGGCGGTATTTATGTGCCACCAGAAATTCTGGCAGGCAGCCGATCGCCGATGCTTAAGCAGAGCGCTGGCGAAAAAGAAAATTCCCATAATTTAACTCCCCGGCAAATAGAGGTGTTACTGGAACTGTCAGAAGGGAAATCAAATAAGGGGATTGGTACAGCCTTGAATCTGACTGAATCGACCGTGCGCGCCCATGTCGCGGCTATCCTGAAATCACTGGGGGCCAGTAATCGTACACAGGCTGTCAAAAATGCCATGCAGAAAGGTTTGATCAATATACCTGATGTCGATGCATAACAGGGTATGCGTTTTTCACGGCTAGTTTTTATAAAGCAAGTAATTCATGAGTTCTCGCAATTTTGAGGCCGTCACGGGTTTATGTAACAGACTATAGCCGCTGGATTTGGCTTCCTTGATGCGGTCTGGCGCTGTATCACCGGTGATAATTACCGCAGCGATTGGCGACCCCAATTGCTGCTGCACAGTTTGAATAACATCGACACCCGTTTCATTGTCGCGCAAACGATAGTCCGCCAGTATCAAGTCTGGCTTGAGACTGTTTTTCGCAAGTAGTTCCATTGCTTCCGTACCGGAGGCTGCGGCAATAACCTGACAATTCCAGCTTAGTAGCAGCTCTCTCAGGCCTTCGCGAATATCCTCTTCATCATCAATAATCAGGATGGTTTTATCAGATAAAACCTCGTATTCTTCCCATGGTTTATGTGATGAGGGTTTGCTTCTTTCTGCCCGAGCCTGTGGCAATTCGATAGCAAATATTGAACCATTACCGGGTATGGATTTTTTATATATGCCGGCATCCAACAGTTTGGCCATACGGCGGACAATCGCCAGGCCAAGCCCCAGTCCTTTGGAACGATCACGTTCCGGGTTATGCAGCTGTTGAAATTCAAGAAAAATATCATCTATTTTATCTTTGGCAATGCCAATGCCGCTATCATAAACGGCGAGTAGTACCTTATCCTGTCGTCGACGGCAACCAATGATGACACCGCCTTTATTCGTATAGCGTATCGCATTGGTTAGAAGATTGCGTAATATACGTTCAACAAGCCGGTGATCACTGTTTACCCATAACCGGGTAGGCACAAATTTCAGGCTGAGATTTTTGGTTTTGGCATAATATTCAAACTCATGCCACAGCGAATCGAACACATCCTGGATGGCAAAAGGGCTGGTTTCAACCGGGATGGCGCCGGCATCAAGTTTGGATATATCAAGCAGAGTCTCAAGCAAACCGTCGAGCGCACGGCTGGATTTCTTCAGTTTGCCGATAATTGTTTTTTGATAAGCCTGCTGGACATTTCCTTCTAGGAGGCCAATAAAAAGCTCGATGGCATGCAGTGGTTGCCGCAAGTCATGGCTGGCCGCGGCAAGAAATTTGGTTTTGGCGCTATTGGCCTTTTCGGCTTCATTTTTGGATTGCTCGACATTGTCCTTTTCTATTTTTAATTGCTGTATAAGGTCAATATTTTCAAAACGCAGAAGAATGGATTTTCGAAGAATACGGTGAGTAACCGACACAAAAGCAAATAAGACTGTTACGAGAACCAGAAGAAGAAGGCCGAATATATAGTAGTTTTTGTCTCCCAGCATGAAGTATTGCACTACCACAGGCAGCATGATCGGGATGGCGTAGGCATAGAAGGCAGGCAGATGCGATGAAAGCGCAGGTAAGGAAGCAATGCCCATCAACATGAGTATTATTGTCAATAGCATGAGTAACTGAAGATTGTCCGGTGTAAAGAACATGATACTGGCTGCGCCCCATGTGCAGCCGGACAAAAATGTCATGAGCGTAAAAATTTTCCCCCAGCCAGACAGGTTGCTGTATTTGTATTTTGTCCGCTGAAATGTTTTCAGGAAAAGATATCGAGTCGCCGACAAGACATAGACGAAAGCCAGCCAGCCAAAAACAAGCTGATCAGAAAATGTATTTTTAAAAATGAAGGCAACACCGGTGGCACTTAGCGATATTCCTATCAGCGCCGTTCTGGATTGGTGGAACAGTATCTGAATAAGCTCATTTACAAGCCTCTTGTCATGCGGTTTATCCTCCGGGATATCACGACGTGATGATGGTTTGGTTTCTACTTCCACAAAATCGATAGCTGGCTATGGTTATAAGATTTTAATTATATTTAAATTAACAATTATCATTGTGCAGCATGCAGTTTGTCTTATCAATAAATCGATTACTGATGCAGGGGGTGAACCGGCTACTTGGTCAGCAAAATAACGCCAATGTCAGGCTGAAAACAAGCTTACACAATATATTACATGATACTGAATGATTTTCTAATCCTTTTATTATCCGTGCCGCTGTTTATGCTGATTTAGCGCAGGGATCAATGGAGTGACAAGGACTAAGCCTTTTTGACTAATCTTTATGACCAATATACACGGCGTGATTTACAACTATTATGCATTAGAGCGGATATTTCCGTAATTAATTAGTTCTATAACCTATTTAAGTTGTTAGGAGTGAGTAATGAAAATAGTAATAACAAGCCTTATGGCACTATGTATGTCATTTTTGGCGGCATGCAGTAGCGATGATGCAGCGAGTAACAATGTCAGGGTAATCGCAGAATCTGCTGAGACTGTCGATCTTACAGGGGAATGGAAATCCAGCTGTTATTATGATGGTGATAATAATATCTATCGAGTAGATGTACATAACTATACCAGTAGTGGAAGCCTGGTTATAACGTATGAAAAATATGATGCCTCTGATTTTGGTTGTTCAGGCGCCAGTGTTGCAGCCGTTATCGTTGATGATGTAACAATTACCGGTATTACTGTAGCAGGCACCAAAACCATGCTTGGCTGGGTGGATGGCACGGGCACGAGTGACGCTGCACCGATTGTACTATATGATGGTCAGTTGTCTGCAACGCCGACAGTCTCAAAGGCAACAGGTACTTTAAATGGTCAACAGGTAAAGTTGATTGTGGCGGTTAATGTGGCAGATATTGTGGAAGAACCTGGGTCTAAGGCATGGACGTTGTACCGGGCCTATGACTCTGATCCGGCATTGTTGGATGCTGATGGTTATCCCGATTATATCGGTACCGCAGATCCCTTAGATAGACGAACGGTCAATGGTCAATAATTAAGCATCCCATTAATTCCGAAATTTAGGGTTATGTAGCCCTGCCCATAGGGCAGGGCTTTTTAATTTAAACTGCCTGGTCACTGACTGAGGCAGGACCGGTTTATCTGACAGTCAACTCTGCCTGGCATCTTAAAACAAGCCTTTATTAATCCACATATGCACCGCAATACTCGCGGCATAACCCAGCGCAATCACCGGGGTCCATTTTAAATGGCTGAAGAAGGTGTACTTGCCACGGGCCTGTCCCATGAGGGCGACACCGGCGGCAGAGCCAATAGACAACAGGCTGCCACCGACTCCGGCAGTCAGCGTTACCAGCAACCATTGCCGAGGGCGGTAAGAGCTGCCACGGTTGCAATTTCTCTGGACTTGAGATCCAGGCCAGGACGACTATAAACATCCCCGAAAGGAAATTCGATCG
>Ga0209633_10004100_pt1 | contig 13194 bp, 10 predicted proteins | sample Cruoilmetagenom1_FD_187290 | JGI IMG/M metagenome (GOLD analysis project Ga0209633, IMG submission 187290) | Oil polluted marine microbial communities from Coal Oil Point, Santa Barbara, California, USA - Sample 1 (SPAdes) (version 2) | ecosystem: Environmental > Aquatic > Marine > Oil seeps ... | reverse complement strand
AAGGCAGCCAAACTGGTAGAGAACCCCCTCTACCTGGGGACCCTGATGATCAAAGCCGGAGATGCTGATGGTGAGGTAGCCGGAGCATCCAATGCTACAAGCGATGTGTTACGTCCTGCATTTCAAATCGTTAAGACCATGCCTGAAATCAGTATTGTTTCGGGAGCCTTTATCATGATCCTTCAGGATCAATCCTTCGGTGAAGATGGCGTTCTGGTATTTGCCGATGGTGCCGTACATCCGGATCCCGACGAAAAACAGCTGGCTGAGATCGCAGTAGCTACTGCAGCCACCACCCGCTCCATCCTTGGTTTTGAACCCCGAATCGCCATGATCAGCTTCTCCACCAAAGGAAGTGCCAGTCACCCCATGGTCGACAAGGTGGCCAATGCAACCAAACTGGCCAGAGAAATGGATCCTACCCTGCTTATTGGCGGAGAACTGCAGGCCGATGCTGCACTGATACCTGACATTGCTGCCAGTAAAGCAGCGGACAGCCCTATCCAGGGCAATGCCAATGTGCTGATCTTTCCCGATCTGAATGTAGGCAATACCGCTTATAAACTGGTACAACGCCTGGCTAAAGCAGAGGCTGTTGGCCCTGTATTGCAGGGAATGGCGGCCCCCATCAATGATCTTTCAAGGGGATGTTCTGTAAGCGATATTGTCAACCTGGTGGCCATTACAGCCAACCAGGCGGCAGGAATAAAAAAAACAGAAATAGATTGTGATACACAGGATTTAACGGACTAACATTCATGATAATACTAGTATTAAACTGCGGCAGTTCATCCATCAAGTACCAGTTATTCAAGATGGAGGACAATGCAGAAGTAGTTGCCAAAGGTATAGTGGAGCGAATCGGATTTACCGATGCCGTTATCTCACATAAACCTACCGGAAAAACAAAGCATAAGCAAATTCTGCCTATTATGGACCACACCACGGGAATTAACCTGGTGATGGCCATGCTGGTGGACAAGGAGCATGGTGTTTTAGGCAAGATTGAGGAGATTGCAGCTGTGGGGCACCGTGTGGTTCAGGGCGGAGAAAAGTATAAGGAAAGTGTACTGATTACCAAGGAGGTGATCCAGGACGTTGAAGCCTGCGTTGACCTGGCACCCTTACATAATCCGGCCAACCTGAAGGGTATCATATCGGTGGATACACTCTTACCCGGTATTCCCCAGATTGCTGTATTTGACACTTCCTTCCATCAGAGCATGCCGCCATATGCCTACATGTATGCCATACCACGCGAATACTACGAGAAATACGGAGTCAGAAAATACGGCTATCATGGTACCAGCCACAAATTTGTATACAAGCGGGCAAGTCAGATCCTGAACAAGGATACCCGTGTTATGAAGGTGGTAAGCTGTCACCTGGGTAATGGTGCTTCGGTCACAGCCATTGAACATGGGAAATCCATGGATACTTCCATGGGATTCACCCCGGTAGACGGATTGATCATGGGTACCCGAACGGGAGATATTGATCCGGGAGTGCTGCTTTTCCTGGCTGATAAGGAGCATCTGAGCTTGAAAGGGGTCAGTAATATGATCAACAAGCGCAGCGGAATCATGGGTATTTCAGAAATTTCATCAGATATGCGCGACCTGGAACTGGCCTATTATGAAGGAAACGAACGTGCCAACCTGGCCCTGACCATGTATGCATACCGGGTTAAGAAGTTTATTGGGGCCTATGCAGCCATAATGAACGGACTTGATCTGGTAATCTTTACCGGCGGTATTGGAGAGAACGATTTTAATATCCGGCGCATGATCCTCCAGAATATGGATTACCTAGGGCTCGATTTTGATGAACCCGGGAACCATGGTGTAAAGGGAGAAGACAAAATCATCTCTAAACCCGATTCAAGGGTGACCGCCATGGTGATTAAAACCGACGAAGAGCTGGTAATTGCAAGCGATACTTATAAAATCCTTGAGAAGTGCTGTTAAGCACTCAAATGTGTTAAATATCATAGAGGGATACCCGGTTTGCACCGGGTATTTCTTTTTCTTTGTGATGGAAAAACAATTATGGATATGCTGACCGAACTTGCCCAGTTGCGCGAATTAATAGACAGAAGCCACAAGCCAAAGAAGCTGGTGCTGGCCGCATCCGAAGATGCACATTCCCTGAATGCAGTATTCAATGCCGCTTCTGAAAAGATAATTCGTCCCATCCTGGTCGGTGATCGCGAAAAGACTTTTGGAATGGCTGAGATCCTGAACCTGGATATCAGCAAGTTTGAGTTTGTGGAGGCAGCCAGCCCTGTTGAAGCTGTAACCATGTCTGTTAAGATGGTTCACGACCATAAGGCTGATGTATTGATGAAGGGAAAGGTTGGCACCTCTGATATGCTTCGATGTGTGCTCAATAAGGACTACGGATTACGTACCGGGAAACTCCTCTCCCATTTTGCTTATTTTGAAGTGGATACCTATCATAAGCTGATCGCCGTAACCGATGTGGCCATGAACATCGCACCCAACCTGAATGAAAAAATCGCCATACTCAATAATTCGGTCAGGATACTTAACAACCTGGGCATTGCAAAACCCAAAGTGGCTGTTCTGGGTGCCGTGGAGAAGGTTAATACCGAGATGGACGCCACACTGGATGCAGCCCTGCTCTCTAAAATGAATCAGCGTGACCAGATTCTGAACTGTATTGTGGACGGACCACTGGCTTTTGATAATGCGGTATCGGTGGAAAGTGCCAAGCACAAAGAGATCAAAAGTGATGTGGCCGGAGATACTGATTTACTGCTAATGCCAGATATTGAAGTGGGCAATGTCCTGTACAAATCACTGGTATTTTTTGCCAAGGCAAAAGTGGCCTCCATGATTGTGGGTGCATCGGCTCCAATCGTACTAACTTCCAGATCCGATTCTGAGCAGGCAAAATTTGATTCCATCCTCCTGGCAGCAGTGGCTGCCGAAAACGGTGGGAAAGGCTGAAAAACGGGCTAAAAACAGGCTTAAAATGGATGCAAACTACATACTCGTTATAAATCCGGGTGCAACTTCCACCAAAATTGCTGTTTATCAGGATAACAGGTCGGTTTTTCTTAAAACCATCAGGCATGAATGTGGCGACCTGGAGACTTTTAGCCAAACAAGTGAGCAACTGGATTACAGGCTTAAGCTGGTGCTAACCGAAGTGGAAGCAAACCATATACCCTTCAACAGTGTGGGAGTAATTATTTCCAGGGGCGGTCTGCTTCACCCCATTGAGTCGGGTGTTTATGAAGTAAATAAGGCCATGATCTCCGATCTGGAAATTGGGGTTATGGGCGATCACGCCAGTAACCTGGGTGGATTGATCGCTCACCGTCTTCTCCGGAAATTCCCGAATGCCGGAGCCTATATTGCCGATCCGGTAGTTGTGGATGAAATGCATGAGGTGGCCCGAATCAGCGGTCACCCCGAATTTGAACGTAAGTCGATCTTCCATGCCCTGAATCAAAAATCAGTGGCTCGCACCTATGCTCATTCCAGAGGAATGGAGTATGAAGATTTGAACCTTGTTGTTGCCCACCTGGGTAGCGGTATCTCTGTGGGTGCCCATCAAAAAGGCCGGGTAATCGATGTAAACAATGCCCTGGACGGGGAAGGGCCTTTTGGTCCGGAACGATCCGGCACTCTACCAGCCGGTGCCCTGGCAAGATTTTGCCTGGAGAAGGATACAGACTGGTCGCATCTTAAGAAAATGCTTACAGGCGAAGGCGGCCTTTATGCCTACGTGGGTCATAAAGATGCCCAGCAACTCGAAAAAGAAGCCAGAGAGGGAAATCCCCGGTCCATCTTGCTTCAGAATGCAATGGCTTACCAGATAAGCAAAGAAATTGGCTCCATGGCAACAGTACTGGGTGGTGAAGTTGATGCCATCCTGATCACTGGCGGAATGGCTCATAATCCGGATCTTACCGGAGAAGTAAAGAAGCGGGTTGGCTTTATCGCCCCGGTATTAATCTTTCCGGGTGAAGATGAGATGCGGGCCCTGGCGCAGAACGGATCACTGCTCTTAAACGGAAAGATCAGTGCCAGGAAGTACGGTGAACAAAAAGATAGCTGATGAAAAAGGCTGCGCTGCTGCTTCTGTTTATCGCTCTGACTTTTTCACTAGTTGCCCAGGAAGAGGAGGAACCAACAGGCAGGCAGGGAAAATTCTTCTTCATACCCGAGATCTGGCTGTCCTTTGGTACCAGAACTTATATCGATCTGGCCCCCATGGTGGGCTACCATTTACTTGACCGTCTGGCAATTGCCCTTGGGCCACACTATATATTCCAGACACAAAATGCCAATTCATATTATCCCACCAGCTATCAAAGCCATGCCTATGGGCTAAAAGGCTTTGCCCGCTTCTCTCTGATCACAAATGCAGAGGAGTTTTTGCCCATTAATCTGTTCAGTGAACTCTTTGTTCATGTGGAGTATGAAGGACTGAGCCTGGAGAGGGCCTATTACGTTCCACCCTATAATGACGATGGACGTTACATCTACAATGGTTTTTTGGTCGGAGGCGGCTTATCGCAACGTGTTGGCATCCATAACTCGGTCTCCTTTACCATTTTATGGGATATCAATGAAATGACTGTTTCACCTTACTCCAACCCCATTTTCCGGGTCGGATTTAATACCTTTTTCTAATGGAACACTTTGATTCGAACGGACTGGTCATTCTGGGGTCCCTGATTATCATTATCTCCTACCTCTTTAACCTGGTGGCAAGCCGGTACAGCATTCCCAGCGTACTCTTGCTGATTGTCCTTGGTGTGGCTCTGAAAGGACTGGTGTCGGCCACTGGCATGGAGACACCTGACCTGACACCCATCCTGGAGGTGCTTGGAACCATCGGACTTATAATGATCGTCCTGGAAGCATCCCTGGACCTGGAACTGGAAAAGGAAAAGCGAAAAGCGATTTCAAGGTCTTTTTTCACCTCACTGGTAACCCTTCTGCTCTCAGCCCTACTAATTGGCGGCATCATGACCATCTACCTGAAGGTGAATATGACAACCGGATTGCTTTATGCAGTACCACTCTCCATCATGAGTTCGGCAATTATCATCCCCAGTGTTTCGGCACTCTCAAAGGATAAGCGGGAATTTATGGTTTATGAAAGTACCTTCTCTGATATCCTGGGAATTATGCTGTTCTACTTCCTGATCAGCAGCATGGAAGCAGAAAGTGTTGGGGAGATGGGACTTGATGTATTGTTGAATCTTAGTCTGACCGTGTTGGTTTCAGTGGCCGCCAGCTACTTGCTGATCTTCCTGTTTCAAAAGATCCGGACCGAATTAAAACTCTTCCTGCTTATCGCAGTGCTGATTCTGCTTTATGGTATCAGTAAGATGTTCCACCTCTCCAGTTTGCTGATTATCCTGGTATTCGGATTGATGCTATCCAACCGGAAGATTTTCTTTCCCGGAAAACTTCGCACTTTTCTGAATGAAGGCCAGATGTCTTCCATTTTTGACAATTTTAAAATGATTACACTGGAGTCCTCTTTTGTAGTGCGGACCTTCTTCTTTGTTATCTTCGGATTTACCATAATTCTTACCAGCCTGTTCAATTTTGAAGTATGGCTGGTTAGTATTCTGGTCCTCGCTGTCCTCTATGGGGTACGCTTTGCATGGTTCCGCCTGGTAATCCGAAAAAATATCTATCCCGACATCTGGATGGCCCCACGGGGATTGATTACCATCCTGCTTTTCTATTCAATCCCGGATAACCTGGCAGTGGCCGAGTTTAATGAGGGAATCCTGCTGCTGGTAATCCTGGTCTCCAGCATATGCATGGCAGTATCTATGATCAGGTATCGCAAAAGCTCCCAACAAGATGTGACACTGGAAGTTAATGGTGGTAAAACGGATCAACTTCCGGCCGAAAATTCATTTCCATCGAATGAAGAAATTGTTAATTAATTGCAAAATAGTTTTAGAGGGTCTGTTTCTTTTTAAATAAAGGGAAATATTTACTTTCTTTGCATCTTCAAAAAATATAGATCATGATTGCTGAAAAGAATAATGTAGTTTCCATCGTTTATGAACTTCGTGCAGACTCAAAAGTGGGTGAAGTTGTTGAATCGCTGACCAGCGAAAATCCCCTGACCTTCCTTTATGGAACAGGCGGATTGCTTCCCAAATTTGAAGAGCACCTCAACGGCCTGAAATCCGGTGATAATTTTGAGTTTTTGCTCAATAGTGAAGATGCCTATGGCCCGGTTGTGGAGAATGCCGTCGTACACGTTCCTCAATCTGTATTTGAAGTTGATGGAAAAATCGATGAGAACCTGATGAAGTTAGGATCCATGGTGCCAATGATGGATGCCGAAGGAAGGCGCCTGAACGGGAAGGTTATTGCCCTTGAAGGCGACGCAGTAAAGATGGATTTCAATCATCCAATGGCCGGAAATGATCTCTTTTTCAAGGGAGAAGTAACCGATGTACGCAACGCCACAGAAGAGGAGCTAAATCATGGTCACATACATGCTGAAGGTGGTTGTGGATGCGGAGGAAGCGACGGCGGCGAATGCAGTTCTGGCAATTGCGAAGATGATAATTGCAAAAGTGACGGAGAAGGAGGAGCTTGCAGCTGCGGTTGCTAGTACATCTTAATTCACCAACCAGGTTCAAAGGAATCTGCATCTTTCCATGCAGGGAATTTCTCTCTGAAACTTCTTAGTTTTTCCAGATCAAGTACGGAGGTCCCCAATGCAGGATTATTATCCAATCTGAGGACTTCACCTCCTATGGGAGTAATGGTACATGTTCCGCCTATGGAAACAACTCCGGTTCCATCCCTACCTGTTCTATTGGTTCCCAAAAGATAACTCTGGTTTTCCATGGCACGGGCTATGGTGAGGGTCTCCCATACAGGCTGACGGGTCGCTGGCCAGTTGGCCACATAGAGCATCACATCATAATCACCCCTGTTCCTGCTAAATACCGGGAAACGCAGATCGTAACAAATCTGGGGCAGAATCCGAAAAGATCCCAGCTTAAAGATCTTCCGCTCCTTCCCCTGGATGAAGTTCTCTTTCTCCCCGCCAGGCCGGAATAGATGCCGCTTGTCATACGTGTCCTCAATCCCCTCCGGGGAGACCCAGAAAAGACGGTTATAAATCAATCCGTCACTACCTCTGCATATAATACTGCCAGTCACCTTGCATTGCTTCTGCTCCGCCATCCGTTTCATCCACCGGACTGCTTTCCCATTTTCGCTTTCCGCCAGCTTTTCAGAATTCATGGTAAATCCCGTGGAAAAAGTTTCCGGCAATACTACCAAATCAGTATTCTGTTCAAGCTCTTCCAGCATCCCTTCCAGCATCTTGAGATTGAGATCAATATCCTCCCAAACCAAATCTGCCTGTACCTGACAAACTTTTAACTTTTCCATCATTTCTATATTATCAAGAGAGAGTATAAAATTAATCCATTTTTCATACATTTACTGGCGAAAACTAAAGACTATTTGCCACTTATCCTAACGACTGATTTTCATGGAGGCGTATTATATTCTAATTGTTGGAGTGCTTTTTCTCCTTGCTGTTTCTGACCTTGTTGTTGGTGTCTCCAATGATGCGGTAAACTTTCTGAATTCCGCCATAGGCTCTAAAGCAGCCCCCTTTAAAGTCATTCTGGCCATTGCTGCCGTTGGAGTCCTGGTGGGAGCTGTATTTTCAAATGGAATGATGGAGGTAGCCAGGAAAGGGATTTTCAATCCTCAATTTTTTGCCTTCAACGAGATTATGATCATATTCCTGGCAGTGATGCTAACCGACATCCTGTTACTGGACTTCTTTAATACCATCGGTCTGCCCACCTCCACAACAGTCTCCATTGTTTTCGAGATTCTGGGTGCAGCAGTGGCTGTCTCCATATATAAAGTTACCAGGGCTGTAGATAGTGTACAGAAGGTGAGCGACTATATCAATGTGGAAAGCTCGGTGATGATTATTGTGGGCATATTCCTTTCTGTGGTAATCGCATTTAGCGTGGGGATGATCATTCAATGGTTCGTTCGCCTGGCCTTCTCCTTCAATGTGAAAAAGACTTTCAGGTACTGGACAGGTATCTGGGGTGGCTTTGCCATTACGGCCATTCTCTTTTTCCTGCTCATCAAAGGAGCTAAGGGATCAACGCTGATATCAGCCGATATGCTGGCTACCATCAAGGAACACACCACCCGGGTGTTGCTGATTAGCTTTGTGGGATGGACACTCTTATTCCAGCTGCTAACACTTTTTACCAGGGTCAATGTCATGAAAATCACAGTACTGGTGGGTACCTTTGCACTGGCCATGGCTTTTGCAGGGAACGACCTGGTGAATTTCATCGGGGTTCCCCTGGCCGGCTTCGAATCTTTCAAAGCTTTTATGGCCTCTGGCGGAAGTGAACCTTCAGCTTTCATGATGACGGCCCTGCAGGAAAAGGTGAATACCCCCATCTACTTCCTGATTGCTGCCGGCCTTATCATGGTACTGACCCTACGCTTCTCCAAAAAGGCAAAGTCGGTCACTGCCACATCCATCGACCTGAGCCGTCAGGGAGAAGGAACGGAGCGTTTTGCTTCCTCTGGTCTGGCCAGGTTTCTGGTAAGACAGGCTGTGGCAACAAGCAATGGCGTGGCTAAAATCACTCCACCAGGTATTGTAAGATTTGTGAACGACAGGTTTGATGCAGAAAAACACCGTGATCAGAGTGATGTTACTGCGGCTTTCGACCTGGTACGCGCCTCCGTAAACCTGGTGGTTGCCAGTATCCTGATAGCCATTGGAACATCACTGAAATTGCCACTTTCCACCACCTATGTGACCTTTATGGTTGCCATGGGAACATCTCTGGCCGATGGGGCCTGGGGCAGGGAAAGTGCTGTATATCGCATTACCGGAGTACTCACTGTAATTGGTGGCTGGTTCTTTACTGCCTTCAGTGCCTTCCTGGCTTCCTTCCTGATTGCCTCGCTTATTTTCTTCGGGAAACTCCCGGTGATACTGATTCTGCTGGTTCTCGCCGTCTTTATCCTTCTTAGAACTCACGCCTTCCATAAGCGAAGAGCTGAGAAACAGGAGCGGATCGCCAGTGAGCTAAGTACAGCCTCATTCGAAGTACTGAAATCATGTGATGATGAGGTGAAAAGAACCATTAAAAAAGTCTCCGGCATTCTCGAACAGACCTATACAAACCTGCTGAAAGAGAGGCATAAAGACTTGAAAAAACTTCGTAAAGAGGCCAAATCGCTGAGTAAAGAGATTAAAGATATTCGTGAAAGCATCCCGGATACCCTCCGGAAATTTGAGGAACATGAATTGGAAAGCGGACACCACTATGTTCAGGTTGTGGCTTACATGAAGGAGATGAGTAACTCCCTGATGCATGTTGTCCAGCCGGCTTACAACCACCTGGATAATAACCATCCTGCTGACAAGGATCAGATTGATGTCTTGAAGAATTTCAATCAGAAGTCAGTTGAATACTTTGACTTCCTGATTAATATATTGAAAAACAAGGAATTTAGCCGTATGGATGAATTGGTGAAGCGCCGGGATGAGATGATCAATATGGCCAACGACATTCTGGTTAACCGGATCAAAATTCTTAAAAAGACTCAGAAAGGAGTTAAGATCAGCGTCACCTATATGGAAATGCTGTCGGAGACCAAGAATCTCTTCCTTAGTTCAGTACACCTGGTAAAAGCAGAATCGCTTCTGCATGAGTCCATGGGAAGGAACGGGATCAATTTCTAAGAGCCCTATGCTCTGTGATCCTTACGTGCCAGGTCAAAAACTGTTTTGACCGGAGTAAAAGTCTCCACGGGCACATCCACAAAGAGGGTGAGCCAGCCAGCCATTGAACCATTCCAGAGCCCCGGCAACTCCAGAGCTTTCAGGGACTTCCCTCCCAGTGATTTTTCTGATATAAAACCTGTATTATGATCTACAAAGTGGCCCAGGATAAACTTGTTTCCCTGGTAATCGCGCAGACTGCAAACCAGGTCGACCGGATTAAAATGGGTCGATCCCTGTACAATTCTTACCTTCTCCGGATCCTCCAGGTCGATCTGCGACGATTCCACAATCTGAAGGCTTACTTCTCCTGATTCGGAGCGAACATAGAAGGGCCCTCCACCCGGTTCACCCTCGTTTCGTACCATGCCACACACCCTGATAGGTCTGTTCATGGTAGAAAGCAGCCACTTTTTTAAATCGCTCACATCCCAGCTTTCCAACATTTCAGGAATGGCAATACCCAGGCGTTCGTGCAAATAACTTACCATGCTGTCGAGCCGGGTAAGCTCGGGCTTCTCATATGCATCCAGCTGCTGCAGATAATAAAAGATTTTTGAACGGATCTCCAGCAGAACTCCGCCAAGCACCTGTTTCTGCTCCACCCTCAGATTTTTCATCCGGTCGGGTGCCACGTTATCGATGTTACTTACAAAAACCAGGTCTCCATCAAGCGCATCCAGGTTCCGGATCAGTGCCCCATGCCCACCAGGTCTGAAAAGCAGTGTTCCATCCGGGTTCCGGAAGGGTACATTTTCCTGATCCACAGCGATAGTGTCGGTCTCCGGCTTTTGAAAAGAAAAGGAGAGATCAATGTTTACACCTCTATCCTTCTCGATACCCGGAATAACCCTGGCCGCCTCCGTTTGAAAGACATCCAGATAAGCGGGCGAAACGGTCATATGCATCCGGACCATTCCATCACGGCTTTCACAATATTTCACAGCTTCCCTGAGATGCTCCTCGAAGGCAGTTCTGCGGTCCGTTTCACTGTATTTATGGAACTTCAGCAGACCCTTGGGTTTACTCCCGTAGTTAAGTCCATCTCTACCCAGGAGCTCATCCAGTATCCTGACTGGCTCATCCCCTTCCTTAAAACCCAGATCCTCATAAAAGGGATAGCTTTCCAGCTTCTTAAAAAAGCCCTTAATATCCTTTTTATCAGAGATCCTCTCCTGCTGCTCCTCAATGGATTTCCCAGTCAGTTCCTCCCGGGCACTAAAAAGGGACTTAAACATCCGGGAAGCTGCTCCGGAGGAGGGTACCATACGAATTATGCGAAAATCGGGGGCATTGTCCAGGAAAACCTCTTTGTAATGTTTCTGATCCCCCTCGTTCAATAACATAATGCCCTTACCGGGTGAGGCAGGCATGGTAATATCGGCCGGGGGAAATCCCTGCTGGAAATGTTTAATTTGCTGGTTTATATCATCAATGCTGATCCCTTTGGAACGGATCTGCTGAAGGTCTTTCTGTGAAAACATGGCAAGAGGGTTTTTATTATAACATGCAAAGGCGACTTTGGTTTAAATCCTGAGCCCCTCCTTACCCGCTTTTAGTGCCTTAATATTGAGAGCAACCACTTCTTCTCCTTTCCGCCCGAAAAGTGTGTTCATGGCCCCCTCAAGGCGCTCTGTGCTCAGCTCAAGGTAGTCCGATGCAGCACCCAACATCACCATGTTAGATATCTTCTGGGATCCCAGCTCCCTGGCAATGGAGAAAGCATCAATCAGCACATGGTTCTCAATAAGCCGAATCTCCTCAAAGAGCTTTTCTTCATCGGGATAATCCTCAATATTCTCGAACGTCTTGGTACTGGTAACCACCCAGCCATCCTTCGCCAGAAAAGGAAGGTAGCGTAGAGCTTCCATGGGTTCCACCGATAGGATCATATCACAACTTCCCTCCGGAATCAGGTCTGAAGCAATGGGTGTATCAGAAATTCTCAGGTGCGACTGTACAGCACCTCCGCGCTGACTCATACCGTGTACCTCTGCCTGCTTCAGGTAAAGTCCCGATTCAACAGCAGCCATCCCAATTACAGCAGCAATGGAGAGGATCCCCTGTCCACCTACACCTGCAAGTATTATATCCCTTTTCATTTTTTCACCTTTTAGAATACACCTTTACACCTTAGCTGATTTTTCTTTTCTGAGCCGACGGGAGGCCGTCTGGATACACTCCCGCTGGGCAATGATCACCGAAACACCTTCATAGGCCAGTTCATCGGCCACCATTTGTATATTTTCTTCATGGTGCTTTCTCAGGGGATTCATCACCCGGAGATGCTCCTCCTCCACCCCTAATCCGCGACATATCTCTTCCAGTCGATTGGTGGCATGCGACTGCTGTCCGCCTGTCATCCCGGTGGTGGAATTATCCGAAATAATCACAGTTAGAGGAGTTTGTTCCACCACTACATCCAGCAGACCTGTCATTCCTGAATGGGTAAAAGTTGAATCACCGATTACAGCCACCGCAGGTCGCAATCCTGCATCTGAGGCCCCTTTGGCCATTGTTATCGATGCTCCCATATCCACACAGGTATTAATGGCATTGTATGGAGATAATGCCCCCAATGTATAACATCCTATATCGGAAAAGGTCCGACCCGGTCCATAGGGTTCCAGTGCCTTGCCCAGTGCATTGTACATATCTATGTGACTGCAACCCTTGCACAGTGCCGGGGGACGATTCTTAACAATATCAGGAACCGTGCGGGTTGACTCCGTTTCAATTCCCAGCGCCTTCTTCACTATCAGGGGGTCCAGTTCTCCATCGCGCGGAATCAGGCCATCCAGTCGTCCTCCTATCTGGTAAGTGTTTTTAAGTATGCCGGTAAGGGACTCTTCCAGTATGGGTGCTCCTTCTTCCAGCACCACCACCTGTTCTACCATATTTACAAATTCATCTAGCATATCTGCCGGAACCGGATACTGTGATATTTTCAGTACCGGATAGTTCAGACCGGCATTGGCAGCCACTTCCTGGTAGTAATTATAGGAGAGTCCACAGGCAATAATACCCTTGCTAAGATCCTCCCCCGATTCTGTCCGGTTCAAACCGGAGTTAATGCTCTCTTGCTCCAACTGATCCTGGGTGGATAATAATAACTTATATCTTTTTCTGGCCAGGGCCGGAAGCAGTATAAATTGCTTCAGGTCGGTGGGTAGTTTTACTCCGTTTTCCGATCGTAGTTCGGAAGCCACCACTGCCGACCGGGAATGGGCCAGCCGTGTGGTGATGCGGAGCATCACAGGAAGAGCAAATTTTTCTGAAAGATCAAATCCATAGCGCGTCATTTCATAGGCCTCCTGCTGGGTGGCTGGCTCCAGCACAGGTATCATTGCAAACTTTCCATAAAAACGGGAGTCCTGTTCATTCTGG